>RRZU012187612.1_pt1 | contig 23027 bp, 19 predicted proteins | sample 2165561 | NCBI WGS metagenome assembly RRZU01 (sample SAMN10456909, study PRJNA506462) | wastewater metagenome | isolation source: wastewater sludge | place: USA: Moscow, Idaho | reverse complement strand
GCTGTGATACCCGGCACCACCGAGAAGGGGATCCCCGCCGCCTTGGCCGCTTCGAGCTCTTCAGCGCCGCGCCCGAACATAAAGGGATCGCCGCCTTTCAGACGGACAACGCGCTTGCCCGCGCGTGCATGTTCCAGCAGCAGCGCATTGATCTCATGCTGCGGCACGCTGTGTGCCCCGGCCTTCTTGCCGACGCTGATCCGCTCAGCATCCCGGCGGATCAGGTTCAATACTTCCGGCGACACCAACTGGTCATAGAGCACCACCTCAGCCTGTTGGATCTGCTGCAGCCCCTTGAGGGTCAACAGACCCGCATCACCGGGGCCGGCACCCACCAGCACGATTTCACCACCTTGCTGCTCGGTATGAGCCAACTCGTTCGCCAGCCAGGCGCGACCACCGGCTTCGTCACCACTTTGCAGCAAGGCTGCCAGTCGGGAGGAGGCAAAGGCCCTCTCCCAGTAACGACGACGCTCGCTGATAGTACCGAGCGCCGCTTTGACCTTGCCGCGCAACTCGCCGGACAGGCGAGCGAGAGTCCCCAGATGACTGGGCAACAAGGCTTCGAGTCGTTCGCGCAGCAATCGGGCTAGTACCGGAGCAGCCCCGCCACTGGAGACCGCCACCATGATGGGTGAACGGTCGATGATGGAAGGAAAGATAAAGCTGGAACGGGCCGGATCATCGACCACATTGACCCACAGACCTTCAGCTTCGGCGGCGGCGGCCACTGCCGCGTTCACAGCTTCATCATCGGTGGCGGCAATCACCAGCCGCTGACCGGCCAATTGTTCAGCGCTAAACTCGGCGGCCAGATGATAAAGAGCAGCTGAATCAGCCAGCTCCTGTAATTCCTCATGCAAGCAGGGAGCAACGATGGTGAGCCTGGCTCCAGCATCCAGTAACAAACGGGCCTTCCGCAACGCCACATCACCGCCACCCACCAGCAAGATGGGACGCTCAGCGACCTTGGCAAACAGGGGTAAGTACTCCATCGTTTTCTCTCCTACGCATTTTCAGTGTGAATATAAGGTTCGCAGTTAAGCGCATAAAATAATAAAAACGCACTTTTTATACTTATTGGTTATTAAGAACTTCCGCTTTGTCTCATTCCCATACTGAGCCAACCGCGATTGACGGCAAAAAAATCCAAATGATGGCTATTTTCTCAAGACAAACCACAACGTCGAGAACAGGAAAGGGAGTAGGATCGAGTCTCAACGAGCTCTCCCTTCACAGATTGAGGAACAAACCATGCTGCCAGATGGCAATTTGATCGGGATCATAGTGGTGGTTGCCGCCGTGATCATCTTCATTCAAGCCGGCGTCAAGATAGTACCACAGGGCTTCAACTGGACGGTTGAGCGCTTCGGCCGCTATACCGGCACTCTGCAACCCGGGTTCAATATCTGGATCCCCTTTGTCGACAAGGTGGGACGCCGCATCAATATGATGGAGCAGGTGATGGATATCCCGCCCCAGGAGGTGATCAGTCGCGACAACGCCAACGTCACCATCGATGCGGTGAGCTTCGTACAGGTGATCGAGGCGCACAAGGCCGCCTACGAGGTGAGCGATCTGATGCAGGCCATTCGCAACCTGACTATGACCAATATCCGCACCGTGCTCGGCGCCATGGAGCTCGATCAGATGCTCTCCCAGCGTGACACCATCAACGAAAAGCTGCTGATGACCATGGATGCGGCCACCAGCCCGTGGGGTGTCAAGTTTACCCGGATCGAAATCCGCGACGTCAAACCGCCGCTGGATTTGATCGAGGCAATGAATGCCCAGATGAAGGCCGAGCGGCAGAAGCGCGCCGAGATCCTCGAAGCCGAAGGGGTACGGCAGTCACGGATCCTCAAGGCCGAGGGCGAAAAACAATCGCAGATCCTCAAGGCCGAAGGGGAACGTCAGGCCGCCTTCCTCGCCGCCGAAGCGCGGGAGCGACAAGCCGAGGCAGAAGCCCGCGCCACTGAGATGGTCTCCGAGGCCATTGCCAAGGGCAGTAGCCAGGCGATCAACTACTTCGTGGCCCAGAAATATACCGAAGCCCTGACCCGCATTGGTGACAGCCCGAATAGCAAGATCATCATGATGCCGCTGGAGGCCAGCTCCCTCATCGGTGCCATTGGCGGTATCAGCGAACTGTTCAAGTCGACCACGGATAATAAACCGAACCAGGCCACACACTCGGCCGCCCCCCATGAGGAGACCACTGGATGGCGTTCCTGACCGAACTGACCTGGCTTCACTGGCTGATCCTGGGCGGTGCCCTGCTCATCCTCGAGCTGCTGGGCGGGGCCGGTTACTTGCTATGGCTAGGACTGGCAGCACTCAGCGTGGCCAGCCTGGTCGCCCTACTACCACTAGGCTGGGTCGGACAGTGGCTGCTGTTTTCGATCCTGGCCTTGCTGTTTACCGGCGGCTGGTGGTACTGGCAACGGCAACGATTGCAAGGCAAGCACCATGACCCAGCCAGTCAGCTCAATCAGCGCCCCCAACAATGGCTGGGGCAAGAGGCCATCCTGCAACAGGACGTGGTGAATGGCTTAAGCCGGGTTCGACTCGGTGACAGCGTCTGGCCGGTTCGTTGCAAGCAACATCTGGTTGCCGGGGCGGCTGTACGGGTGACGGCAGTGGATGGGATTACCCTGATTGTGGAAGCCCTCGAGCCTCAGGACTAAAGGCCGAGGTGTATCTTTGCGCATCCCCTCGGTGGCTCACTGTCGAGGGGATAGCCGCTCAATGCGTCAACTGCCCTGCTCAACCAATGCCAGACGGATACCCAGCAGCACGAACATGCCGCCGACAGTACGATTCAGCCAGTGACTCCAGCCCTGACTCTGCCGTAGCCGGTGACCGGCCTTGGCACTGAACCACGCCAATACCGCGCACCAGAGCATGGAATTCACATCGAAGAGCGCACCCAGAAAAATAAACGCCAGCATCTTGCTGGGAGCGTCATGGCTAATGAATTGGGGAACGAAAGCCAGGAAAAACAGCGCCACCTTGGGATTCAGCACATTGGTAATAAAACCCTGGCGAAAGATGCGCCACAGCGGCAAAGATAGCTCGTGCGAGGGCACTGCCTGGCTTTGCACCTTGGCCCGCAACAGGCCAAATCCCAACCATAGCAGGTAAGCAGCCCCCACCAGTTTCACCACCAGAAACGCCATGGCCGATGCAGCCAGCAGAGCGGCCAAACCAAGCGCAGCGGCTAGGACATGGACAAAAACGCCACAACCAATCCCCAGACTGGCCACCATACCTGCGCGCCAACCCTGTTGCAGGCTGCGTGCCGCGATGTAGATATTATCCGGCCCCGGAGTCACATTCAGAACAAACCCAGAGACGATAAATAACCAGAGATCATGAGTACCAAACATGGAGGCCATTCCTGTGACTGAACATTCCTGAAAATCAGTGCAACAAATTACCGCTGGCAGGGCAAGCGGATCCATACACATCTGGTGGGTGGATTTCGGGGGTCGAATACAGCCGCAGTGTGTCAGGACTCACATCAGGGCCTGAGCCCGACGCGTAACCTGAGTACAAATCAACCAGATAACCATCGACTGATGTCGCCGCATACTCACACAGCGATTGGCGCAACGAATCAAGTCCGGGGGTAGTCGTTACGGCACACTGTTCCTCGACCTCAGCCATCGGCATCGCCGATCTGTTCATGACCAAGGAGACCTGCATGACTCGACGCACGCTTATTCATTGGCGGCAACTCCCCCTGTTGCTACTCGGTATAACCCTCTCATTCACAACTCAGGCCGAGCTCTATGCCGGGCAGCAGTGGCTGAACCATGTGAAACAGGATCTGGCACCCTTCTGGTATCAGGCTGCGGCCACGGTAACCGACGGCGCATTCCCCAGCTTTCTGTGTAACGATGCTTCGGCGCCGAGCACCGAGCAGTTGCTTTCGGCGACCGCCACTCTGTGCCCGGAGCTGGCTCAGGCACCCGATTGGATCAAGGAGGGCTTCCCTTATCAGTGGACGCGGATGGTCTCCCGCCAGACGTTTGCCTATGGCGTCATCTTCCATATGACGGGTGATCCCAAAGCATTGGAATTAGCGCGGCAAGGGGTGGATTTCATCCGCCATAAGGCACTGTTACCCAACGGGGATGTGATCGGAAAATTCAAGAATGGTCAGCCAGCCGATCAGCCCGAGGATCGCACCAGTCAGGATCTGGCCTATGCCCAACTCGGCATGGCGTTCTACTACTACCTGACCCGGGATCCGGCGGTATTAGCGGACGTCGAAAAAGTGCACAACTACATCTTCACTCACTATCGGGATGAAAAACAGCAACGCCTGACCTGGTATCCGGCCAGCCACCAGGCCGATCAGCAGGTGGAGCTGGTGGCGCAACTCGATCAGCTCAACGCCTACATGGTGCTGCTCACGCCCCTACTCCCGGCCAAGGAGCAGCAGCGCTGGAGCGATCAGATGGGCTGGCTCAGCACCGCCATAGTCCGCGACTTCTATTACCCGCAAGAACAACGATTTTTCGGTTATATCCATGATGACTCAGGCCGTGCGGCTGATGCCCGCCATGCCGATTTTGGCCACACCATCAAGAGCTTCTGGATGCTCTATCTGGTGGCTCGGCAGCGAAATGACATCCTGCTCCAGCAGTTTGCCGAGGGCGGGATCTACAACATTCTCAAGCGCGCCTACCGCCAGGATCTGCTGAAAAATATCCCGCTGCCAGAAGCGGTCGATCCCCAGCATGCCAACGATGTGGTGGGCTGGTGGGGCAATGGCGATGGTCGGGATGGCACTGCCTGGTGGGAATATGCCGAGCTGGATCAGGCTGCTGCCACTTTGGGTCTGCAGCAGGCCATGCCACGACAATATCTCTATCTGACCTGGCCAAGCTGGTTCAGCGCCTTTGTCGATCAGGAGCACGGCGAAGTCTGGGGCTGGATTAGTGACCGGGGCAGCGCCAAGGTCCATCTGTGGAAAAATGGCTATCACTCCCTGGAACATGCCCTGATTGGTTATCTGACCGGCAATGGCTTTCAGCATCAGGCCATGACCCTCTACTTTGCCACGCCCATCCAGATTGCACCGTCGCAACCCATCTATTACTACCGCGGTGACATTACGGATGCCAAAGCTGTCGGCACCTCGCCCTCAGGCTTGCCGCTGTGGCAAGCCACCATTAAACAACTGCACTAGAGGGAAATGGGGCCCTCACCGGCCCCCTGCTGTTGAAATACACGGCGCAACAGATCCACCTAGTTGCCTCTCGTCAAACCAGCCGGCGGAGGAACACGAAACGATAAAAAAAGGAGCGCTTATGCGCTCCTTGTGGTTTGGCGGCGCCGAGACTCCGTCTGTCATACCGCAGCATAGCATGGGCTAAACCTTGAATTGACGGACTCGACTAGCCAACTGTTGGGCCAATTCGCTGAGGTCATTACCGGTCTGCATCACGGTGCCAGAAAGCGCGGCTCCCTCTTCGGTCAAACTATTGAGCTCGGACACACTGCGATTGACCTCATCCATCACGGCACCCTGCTGCTCGGTTGCCGATGCAATCTGGAAATTCATATCCAAGACCTGAGTCACCAATTGCTGGATCTCCGTAAGGGAATCCCGGCTCTTATCTACCATGCCCAAGGTTTCGCCCATTTGCTGGCTGCCTCGATCCATCGCCTGCACCGCGCTTTGCACTCCTTGTTTCAGCGACGCAATCATCTTCTGGATATCCTCGGTGGAGCGTTGGGTCCGGCTAGCCAGGGTCCGCACTTCATCGGCGACGACAGCAAATCCGCGGCCTTGCTCACCGGCACGAGCCGCCTCGATCGCCGCATTCAAGGCCAATAGGTTGGTCTGCTCGGCAATCCCGCGGATCACATCCAGTACCGAGGTGATTTTTTCAGATTCATCCGCCAGTTGGGCCACCATCTTGGCCGCATCCTGAATACTCCCGGATAACTGACGATTCATTTCAACGTTGCGATTCAGCAACTCCATCCCCTGAGTCGCGCTGCTCTGGGCGTGGTGGGTTTGATCAGAGGTCTGCTGGGCGTGGCGCGATATATCATGCACCGCTTGATTGATTTCATTAAATGCCGTGACCAGGGATGCCAGCTGGACTCGCTGACTCTCACTGATATGGTCCACCTGTACCGAAATCTGCCGTAAACCGCCGGTACTCTCTTCCAGACAGTTAACGTCACCGAGCAGCTCCCGAATCAAGCTCTGCAACTGATCCAAAAAGCGGTTGAAACCACGGGATAGCTTGCCCAACTCATCCTTAGAGGTCACCGGCAAGCGGCTGACCAAATCGCCCTCACCACGACTAATATCTTCAACCTTCTCATAGACCGCCAGAATCGCATCCACAATCAGCTTGGGACCGAAGTAGATCAGTAACATCCCGATAACGAGTGAGAAGACCAGCAAAGCCAGGGTCCAGAATTGAGTGCTATCCGCCATCTCATCAGAAGCTTGATGCAATGTCTCGGCCAGTTTTTCATCCAGCTCACCGGCCAGATTGTATTGTTCACGCAGCGTGGAAAACTTGTCTCCCAGATCGTGATGCAACCTAGTGGCGTCTTCGAGGTTGCCTTGTTCCGCCAGCGTAAAGACCTGCTCAGCTCCCGCCTGCCAGCTGCTGAATAGTTCAGGAAACTGCTGCAGTTGCCCGGTCACCTCAGGATAATCCGCCATCAAGGTTAGAAATTTTTCCATCCGCTCTTTGGCTTGTTGAACATTTTCGGCAAAATCCTGCTTGTACCCCGCCGCCTTGTCGCCCTTGCCTTGCGCCAGCAGAAAATCTTGTTGTGCCGTCAAAGCTTGGTACAAATCCCGATCCGCGTTAATCACCACACCCTGTCCGGGCATCAAGGTGCCGGCAAATAATTGGGTATTGCCTTGTAACCGATCCAGCGCAAAGTAGTTGATCCCACCAATGGCCAGGATAAACAGGGTTAACAGCACCAGACCAAATGCCGCCTTGATGCGAATACTCATAGCGTTAAACAACATACCTCATCCCCTTTACTATCCGCTGACCTGATGAAACTGGTGCGAGAAAACCACCATTGACATCCATCATCCTGTTTTTACTCACACAACTGCCTTTACTATAGTTCAGCCGAACCAGATGGCAGGGCTGACGCACGCTATTTCTGACGCAAGACCTGCCTACTGGTGATCCCCAGCAACAAGCTACACGGCCAGAAAGCGTTGAGTGGACCCTCGATCATCAGCTAAAACAAAAAAGGACTCCATAGAGGCCACGCCAAACGGAGAGCCATGGCAACGACTTATCCGCGACGCGCTTGCGATTTAGCCGTCGTCCGTAATTGCTGGTGCCAGGTTATCTGCCGATAGGCGACATAATACTTCAGGATGTTCCGGACATAGCGCACCGGCTCAGCCCCCAGCTCACGGGCGACGACCACCTCGACCTGACCAAACCAGCGATTAGGATCCCGTCCCTGCTCTCGGGCCTTTTGCCGCATACGCGCAATGGCAGTTGGACCGGCATTATAGGCGGCCAACGAAAACAGGGTCTGATTCATCTCATCAATCTCGGGCGCCGCGAAATACTTGTCATGCATCTGGCGCATATACTTGACCCCGGCATGGATATTGGGCTCCAGCTGCCGGATATCGCCGACCTGCATCGCATCCCCGGTCGGTGGCATCAATTGCATGACGCCGATGGCACCACGAGCCGAACGTTGTTGCTGATCCAGCCGCGACTCCTGATAACCCTGCGCCAACAGCATCAGATGATCGAAGCGGTAATCCAGCCCGTAACGTCGAAACAGCTCATGAATGGGTTTGACCTTACGCCACTCGCTGATCCCATGTACCGGCCCCTGACGGGCAATCCGTTGCTGATATTCAGCAAACTTCAGCTCCATCAGGTGCTGTTTTTTCGCACTCTGCTGGAACCCAGCCAGCAACGCCGCCAACTTGGGGCTCTGGAGGCGAATGGCCCAGCCGATCTGCGCCTGTTCCCGCAACACAAGCTCAGGATAGATGCGGATTTGTGGATAGACCGATTGCCACAAACGAGCCTTCCAGTCATCCATGATAGAAAAATCGATGAGACCGGCATGCAGCATCTCCAGCAGATCCTCATCCTCCAGCGCTTCGGGAACAATCAAGGCTTCCGCCCGTGGCCGTCCCGCTTTGATCAAGCGTCCATTGAGTTTTTCGATGCTGCTGAAATAGCTACTGGAGCGACGAACCGCCAGCATTCGTGTTGCCAGATCCCGTTCATCTTGGAGTTGGGGGGCCGCAGCCGATGCCACCAGCACTTCATTCTGGTGATGGCCAAGCTGACGTACAAAATCGACCTCAGTTTGGCGCTGGGGCGTCACCGTCAGGTTACCAATCGCCACATCGCCCAACCCCTCCACCACCCCGGAGATCAGTTGGTCACGCTCGACAGGTATGGCCAGCACCGAAATCGGATGACGCCCGGTTTTCAGCGTCTTGTTGAGGTAAAGCTCCAGCTCTGCCAACACATCGGCGCTGATGCCACGAGTACGGCCATTATCGTTGTAGAAGAAGGTCCGACTGTAAGGCACCAGCACCCGTAAAATCCGCCGCTTGCGGATCTCGGGCCAGTCGCCAAACAACGGCTGAGCCAATCTGTCCCAATAGGCCGGGATGGATTCAGCCCGCCGGGTCACATCAGGATCGAGTGCCGACTCGCCAAGCGCAGACTCGGTAGCCAGAGCCACGGCCTCCGCAAACGCCTCCTCCTCCGGAGGGGCGACTCCAGGCTTGAGCAACCACCACAAACCGGCACCCAGCAACAGAACAACCAGCAATACCACCCACCGCTTACGCCACATCCACTGCAACTCCATTTGCCACACCACAGACCCCAAAGCCTCAGGATCAAAGGACTACCAGAGGTAACCGATGCCCACACCACCCGACCACTGATCCCGATCCCCACGTTCGCTGACAATCGGACTGTTCGCCGCATCCCCCAGCAGATGCTGGCAGAAGATGCCGCTCCCCAACATCCAACGCTCCGAGACACGCCACATCACGGCGGGCCAGAGATAGACCTGACGCAGGCCCGAACCCGCCTCGAACTGAGGCAGGCCACTGACGGCCGCATCCGCGCCATTGATACTGAACGACTGTTGCATATAGTCGTCATCGGACCAACTAAAGCCAGTTCCCAACCCCACAAACAGGGTATAACTCAAAGGCACCCAGACGCTGGCAAACGGGCTGATACTGCTGCCTTCGGTCTGACCCAGCACACTTTTGGTCGCCATCACGCCCGCGCGGACCCGATAGGGGATCCCGGACATCTGCAGATAGTGCCAGCCCACATAGCCACCGGCCTCCAAGCCCATGCCGATCTCCGGTAGGGTCGCCACCACGGGGTCCGTCACATCACTGCGCCCCAGGCGGATATTCAGCACTGGACCCGCTTCCCAATGATCATCCGTGATGAGATTGGCATCGGCATAGGGGCCATACCATTCGACAAAACGGCCGCCATCCAAGCTGATCCGGGCCCCCGGTACCGCACCCGCCATGCTGTCACTGGCACCGTACCACTCGGTGGTGACCCCAGCGCCGACGCCGAAAAAATTCGGTACCACATCATCCAGTGACATCCCTATCGCGACCACTGGCTGACTCGCCCCTGACAGGCAGGCCAAACCGATGGCCACTATTCGCATCATCCTTTGCATCTCAAACTCCTGTAGTTGCGTTATCGTCCTTGCTCGCTACTCATAGCGGCCACTCACCCGTGGTGGCGGAGGCACCTTTGACTCTCGTTAATGTACCCGATCTGGCCCCTATCCGTCCGATACCGATTCAGGATCTGTGATGATGAAATTCTCAGCCCGATGATTTATCCGGTACTAGCCCATTTCTATCATATTCGAATAAAAAAACGGCCTCGATAGAGGCCGCATGGGTGTTCAGAGTTGGTATTGCTGCGCCAGCCGTCGCTTCTGCGCGTATAACGTCAACAATTCCGTCTGACTCTTGCCGGCGTTGTCATAAAACAGGGCCCCACCCTCCTGTAGCGCCACAAACCGCGAGCGAATGCACTGCTCGACAAAATCCAGCCGCTGCAGAGTGAAACGCGAACAGCTCTTGCCGTGCAGGTCATCTTCAATATCCAGCACTTGCGAACGGAAGTTCTCGACCTCAAATAGGCTCTGCAGCGCGTCCGGATCCTGCAACGCCTGTTGCCAGCGGTTGATGAAAGAGAGCACCCAGGCTAATACCGCCGGAGAAGCATTCTGGCTCTGCAACCAAGCCAGCTTCTGCTGATACACCTCGAGAGCCACCTCTTTCAATTCTCGATACAGAGCCAGTTGTGCCGCTGTATCCATGGCCTGGCTATGCCGTAACAACCAGCCAAAGAAGTTTCGGGTCTCGAAGCGCTCACAGGCATGAAACAGCGGATCGCTCTGGCCATTGCTGTTGAAGTCCACCAAGGGATCAAATGGGTACATATAGCCGAAATCGAACAAGCCAATCTGGCCCTGCTCCTCGATGATATTCCCCGGACACAGATCCCATTCCATCAGTCCGGCCTCCTCACAGGCCACGACAGTGCTCAGGATCTGGCGAAAAATATCTGCATTGAAGTGATCGAGCGGCCGCCCCGGCAGCCAGGGCGAGAGGATGATCCCCAAGCGATAATCGGCATACAGGGTAGGAACTATGTGGGTCAGGCGCTTCGCCCAGGCCGGATCCGCTTTGAGACGGGTAAAATCGGCGCGACGCTGGACCTCGTTCAAAAACGAAGTCTCGCCATCGATGTTACGCACCAGAGCCTCGGACCGCCGCTGTTTCAGGGTGTAATGCACGCCACCGACACACAAATGCAGCACCTGCGCCGTCAAGCCGCCGCCAAAGTGTTCCAGCACCAGCGGCGAATCCACAGGCAATCGAGCGAGTTCGGCAGGCGTCAACGGGCAGTTAGCACTATCGCCCACGATCAGGTTCTGATCGCTGGCAACAAAGCCCAGCTGTGCTTGTTGGCGGGCATGGACATGAGCATTCATGGTAAAGATCCTTCCGGGTAATGACAGGGACAACGAGGAGCGGGATGACTTCCAATTCATCTTGCCACCTTCATTCTGGTCGTTCGCGACGGGAGGAGTATCCGCCACTGTGATGGAAGCTGAGGGTGGAAACAGGGCCTGGCGCATTGAGTCCATTGTTTATAGCGCTAAGATAGCCAATATTCGATTAACTCCGGTTCAATTCCGGCACCCGAGTCCACCATCATGATGCAGCCCTCAGCCCAGCCCCTGTCTCTCGCTCCTACGGCGGTCGATGCTCGGGTTGTCCCCCGTTTGTCGACGTTGCTGCATGCCTTGGAGCATCACACCCTCGTCTGTGTCTGTGCCCCTCACGGCTACGATCAGGCCACTCTGTGTCGGGATCTGACGGATCGATGGCCACACCCGGTGTCGCTATGGCCGCAGCTGCCGCAAGACCAAGGTCTGCTGTTGGCCGAACCCGATGGCCTGCCCACCGCGCAACAACAGGTGCTGGCCACCTGGCTGCTCAGTCATCCCGACCAACCCGCACTGCTAGTCTCGGCCCCCTGCGCCGCCCAGGAAGGACAACTCAGAACCGGCGGGCTGACCCCGTTACGATTGGATGCCAGTCATCTGGGCTGGGGTAAGCCCGAGTTAGCGATGTGGTTGCCAAGCCAGGGGATCGCCATCGCCGAAGCAGAGCCCTGGTTGCCGAGCTTGGGCGAATGGCCAATGGCCTGGCAGCTCTGGCAACAAGCCCGTGCTTGCGCAGGCAATACCGCAGCCTTGCTGGAGCGCTGGGGACTGGAGTATCTGGCACAAACCCTGAATCAGTTACCTGCTCCACTACCCGAAGCGCTAGCGCTCCAGGCCGACTATCGGCAACTGGATGAGGCGCGCTTGTTGCAGTTGGCCGGTTGTAGCCGCGGACAGTGGCAGCCACTGCGCTGCCTGTTGCTCAATGCCGGCTGGTTGCTCGAAGAGGCACAAGGCGATCGTTGGCAGCCCTGGATTGCCCAGCTGTTGAGGGTCTGGCGCGAGCAGCCGCACCTCGATTGGGAGCCGCTGAGTCAGTTACTGGCTGACCTCCCCTTGAGCGAGATTATCGAGCTGCTACCGGCCGAGCCTCTGCCGCAACTGGAGCTGTCTTTGCTCTCGCGCATCGGACTGAGCTGCCTGGAGCAGAGCCATGGTTCCTGGCTGGCCTCCCGTCTGGCCGCTCTGCCTCGACTCTGGTTACAGCAACAACCGGGGCTCTGTCTGTTGCAAGCCTGGCTGGAGATGGAAGTCTCGCGGCGTTCGGATCGCGCCGAAGAGCTGCTCAATCGTCTGATAGCCCACCCCTTACCGGAGGCCGAAGCCCGCAGCGCACGACTGCTCAAGGCAATGGTCAGCTTCAACTTTGATCATCTGCAATGCGCCATAACCCAGTTGGCCGAGCTGGAGGATCTGCCGCAATCCTTGCAAGCGCCCTATCAGCTGACCCAGGCCAGTTGTCTGCTCTATACCGGCCAACTGAGCCGGGCGCGCGCCATGCTGGAATTGCTGGTGAGCTGGGCCGATTGCCAGCAGCAATACCACCTCAAGCTGGTGGGCTGGTATCGCCTGGCCCAACTTCATTTCTATCAGGGGGATTGGCAGCAAAGCGGCAAAGTCCTGCAACTGGGGTTGGAGTTTGCCGAACAGCAGGCGCTGATCGAAGATCCGATCCTCGAATCCTATTACCGCTTACAGGCCGAGCTGGCGCTCTATCAGGGACAACCGGATCAAGCCGATTACTGGTTACAGCAAGGCAAATCCATGAGCGCTGGGCTCGGTGATTACTGGCAACTGCCCTATCTGGCCCACCGCTGCCTGACCCTGATCTGGCGCGGAGATATGGCCGAACTCCCCAGCCGCCTGGAGCAACTGGAGCAACAACGATTCAGTCAGCAATATTGCCGACTGTGGCGATTCCGGGTTGGTTATACCCTGGCTCTGGGTTATCAACAACGGGATGACCAAGCGGCACTGGAGCGGCTGGCATTACGCAGTCCCTGGCATACCCAGGTGGATGATCTCTATGATCTGCTGGATAACTTGCTCTATGGCTGGCTGGCTCAGTTACGCGGCACGCCCAAACCGCGCCAGGAGTTACAGCAACTGCAGACGTTGGCCGAGGAGTGGCAGGTGGTTTGGTTAGCCCAGCAATTCCAACTCCTGCAACTGCTACAAGGCGATGGCTCACTGGAATCATGGCAGCAACTACTGAGCTGGCTGGCTGGTCGGGCGGCCTTTATTCCGCTGCTGCTGGCTGGCCCCAAGGTGGTAGCCCCGCTGCAGGAGCTGGCGCGCTGGACACAGATCCGGCCCAGTCTGCTCAGCTTCATCCAGCAGACACTGGATCTGCTGACCCGCCCCTTGCGAGACCCGCAAGCACATTCCGAAGAGGATGATCTAAGCCCCCGGCAATGGCAGATCCTGCGGCTGATCGCTCAGGGACTGAGCAATGAACAGATGGCGCAACAGCTGTTTGTGGCCCCCTCGACCATCAAGACCCATATCAATCATCTGTATGCCAAACTCGGGGTGCGCACCCGGGCCGAGGCCCAAGCCGTCGCCCGGCAGCGGCTGGTTGGGAAATAGCGACTCGAGTACCCAGAGCGCCAGCTCCCGATAACCAGCCGCCACAGCGGCATGGGTTATGGCTTAAAGTGATGGCCTAAGGTTTAGGTTGGTAAGCGGCAAATGCCCGGCTAAAGCGCACCTTGAAGCCGTCGTCAGTCTTGGTCAGGGTGTAAATGGGCAGATTATGCTCGTTGGCAAAAATTAGTGCCTTGTCAGCCCCCATCACCATCAAACCGGTATCCAACGCATCGGTATACAGAGCACTCGGCGCAATCACGGTCACTGACACTAGCTTGTGCGTCAATGGCTTACCGGTGGCCGGATCGATAATATGGGAGAAACGTTGGCCATCGAGTTCGTAGTAGTTGCGATAGCTGCCGGCGGTACTGATGCCGTTATCCCCGGGCGTCAACACGTTTTGTACCTGTCCCAGCTCGTCACCGGGTTTCTCGACCGCAATGCGCCACAAGTCGCCCTGGCCGTTGTGCCCCTTGAGTCGCAAGGCTCCGGCAATCTCGACCATGTAATTTTTGATGCCGCGGCCATCCAGCCAGGCCGCAACCTGATCGGCGGCATAGCCTTCGCCCAGGGTCGAGAGATCCACATACAGATCCGGAATATCCTTGCGCACCGTCGCTTTTTCGCTGCCGATCTCGACATGCAATTTATCCAGACCGGTCCGCAACCGAGCGGCGGCGATCTGTTGTTCACTCGGGATCTTGGTCGGACGCTTATCCGGACCGAACCCCCACAGATTCACCAGCGGCCCGACCGTAATGTCCATGGCGCCGCCCGTCATCTTGCCGACCCGCAGGCCTTCGATCAGCACATCGGCCAGATCCTGGGAGATTTCGACCGGTGTGGTGGCTTGATGCTGGTTGAATCGGGAGAGCTCGGAATCCGGCTTGTAGGTCGATAGCTGATGATCGATACGCTGCAGGATCTGCTCGACTTCATGCTGCAGTTGCGGCTCGCCACCCGGGTAGTCGCCGACCACCTTGACCGCATAGTGGGTCCCCATGGTCGGGCCGCTGACTTTCAACTCCGGCAACGCCGAAGAAGGAGCCTCCTTGCAGCCCAGCAACAACAACAGGCCGCAGAGGATCAGGCCACGCACACATACTTGATGACGGTTCACGTTATTCTCCTTATGGGGGTGAGCAGCACCGAAGGGGCGCTGCACACTCGTTGAGCCTTGTTGCCAGCACATCGCCGCGACATGTTACGGGATGCCGAGCAAGGAAAGGGCCAATCAGCACCCAAGCCACAGATCACCCATCAGCAGGCATTCCACCCGCCCTGACAGTGGTTTTCAGCTGGTTGATGCCAGCGATGACGACCGATTTGCCGCAAAGACGACAGGTAGTAATCCGACATTCTGCCGCTGGGCTCAGGGCTTGCCGACGCAGGAGGGGGTGCGCGGTGCCGCTCCCTGCTGCTCCCATTCTGCCGGGGTATAGGTATGCAGGGCCAGAGCGTGGATGATACCAGCCAACTCGGTGGCCAAAACCTGATTCACCGCGCGATGACGCGCCAGCAGGCGTTGCCCTTCGAAGGCTGAACTGACCAGAATCACTTTGAAGTGACTCTCGGAGCCCGGCTCGACACGATGCATATGGCTTTCGTTGAGAACCTCCAGATGGTTCGGGGTAAAAGCCTGCTGCAATTTTTGCTCTATCTGCTGCTGCATCGACATGGCAAGACTCCTGATAACGATGATGAGATGACGACGATGATAAACCAACTCTGGATCCGGACGCCCAGCACCATACCCAGAGCCATGGTCGGACTCAAGATCAGATCGACGCACAACATACAGTGATCACAGGGCGGATGCGTCAGTAGAGATACCGAAATGTCAGATTGATGCGCTCCGCACAGACGCGCTGGGTCTTGGGCAACGCATGTTGCCAATGGTGCTGCATGGCACCGGCCATCACCAGTAGATCGCCATGCTGCAGCAGGAATTCCCGCTTCTCACCGCTTTGTCGGTGCCGAAGCACAAAACGGCGGCTCTGACCCAGGCTCAAGGAGGCGATCACCGGGTTCTCCCCCAGCTCCGCCTCATCATCGGCATGCCAGCCCATGCCATCCTGGCCATCCCGATAGCGGTTAAGCAACAGGCTGTTGAAGGGGCTTCCGGTCGCCTGCTCGCACGCCTGCTGGATCGGCAGCAAGCAGGCTGGCAGATCCTGCGCCTGCAAGGTCAAGCCCGAATAGCGGTAATCCCGTGCGCCAAACCAGGCGATGAGTCGAGGCTGCCAGTGCCAGCGGCCGAACAGCCGGATCTGCTCATGACGCCACGCAATCTCGGCCTGCAAACGCTGTTGCAAGGCACTGGCCTGTGGCGCGCCCAGAAACCCCGGCCACCACAGTAGGTCGCCATCCGGCAGCGACAGCCAGTTCCCGGGCTCGGCGCCTATTGTCAGCGGCTCTGCGGGTGCGAAAAGCGGATGTTCCAGCGTCATGCGCCCATTCCTCCTGTTATTCCCGAGACCAGGAACATTGGTGGATCCGGGCCGAGCAGGTAGAATAGCGCCCGTTAATCCATTCTGTCTGTAATGAGTGAGTCATGAACCAAGTTGAATTGGCAGGCCGATGCCTGACGCTGGAGCGCTATCCCGTCAGCCAGGATGCCAACCTGCAGGCGTGGGATGCCACCGACGAATATCTGATGCAGGAGTTGGCCCCCTGGTTGAGCGATGCCTCGACGGCCCCGGTGCTGATCTTCAACGACGGCTTTGGTGCCCTGAGCTGTGCCTTGCACGCCTGCAATCCCGTCAGTATCAGCGACTCGTTCCTGAGCCAGGAAGCCACGCGCCGCAATCTGCTGGCCAACGGGCTTGCCGTGGAATCAGTCACACTATTAGGCTCCCTCGACCCGCTACCCGCGGTCCCGGCATTGGCGGTGATCAAGATCCCCAAGACGCTGGCCCTGCTGGAGCAGCAGTTGCTGGCTTTGCGCCAGGTGGTGACTCCGCAAACCCGGATCCTGGCGGGTGGCAAGACCCGGGAGATCCATAACTCCACCCTGGCACTGTTTGAACAGATCCTGGGGCCCACCAACACCGCGCTGGCCTGGAAAAAATCCCGATTGATCCACACCCAGGTGGTGGAGCGCCCGGCCTTGGCCAATCCCTACCCGACAATATGGGAATTGGATGACAGCGGCTATCGCATTCATAACCATGCCAACGTCTTCTCCCGCGGCAGTCTGGATATTGGCGCTCGCCTCTTCATGGCCCATCTGCCTAGTGGACTGGAAGGTACCATCGCCGATCTGGGCTGTGGCAACGGGGTGATTGGCTTGAGTGCCTTGATGAACAACCCGAATGCTCAACTGCTGTTTCTCGATGAATCCCATATGGCCATCGCCTCCAGCCGGTTGAATGTCGAGACCAATCGCCCGACCGATCTGGCTCGCTGCCAATTTATGCTTGGTAATAGCCTGGAGCAGGTCGCCACCGGCTCCCTGCAGGCGGTACTCTGTAACCCACCATTTCATCAGCAACAAACCATTACCGACCAACTAGCCTGGCAGATGTTCTGTGATGCCGAACGTTGCCTGGTTTCCGGCGGCGAGTTGTGGATCGTGGGGAACCGCCATCTGGGCTATCACATCAAGCTGCAACGTTTATTTGGCAAGGTCGACTGTATTGCCTCTAACCAAAAGTTTGTTATTTTACGCGCAACCAAATCTTAGGAGTTCACATGAAAAGCATACTGTTTGCCTTGCTCGCTCTGACTCTCGGTGGCTGTGCCACCACCTGGCCGGAAAGTGCCAGCCTGAACCCGCAAATCAATGATCAACCGGATAATATCTACAGCGGCAATACCATTGCCATCGACAATCAGGACACCCGTCTGGGCAGCCAGATCATCAAGATCAAAATCAAGAAAGATCCAGAAGTGCTGATCCCGAACAACATCACCCCGGGTGCCGTGATGGCCGACCGTCTGGGTAAAGGGCTTGCCGCCCAAGGCGCCCAGATCTCCGCACAAGGCGATACCCACCTGACACTGATCGTCGATGAGATGCAATCAGAAATCACCAAGCCCGGTCTGGTCTACAAGAGCCGGGTCAGCCTGAAAATCAAGCTGAAGGCTGAACGCAATGGCGCCTCCATCACCAAGGAATACCGCAAGTCGGCGATGAAAGAGAGTGCGACCCAGCCAGACATCGGCGATATCGAACTGCAGCTGAACGAACACATCTCCTCCTTGCTCAACGAGATGCTGCAAGACAGCCAACTGCGCAACTACATCAAGGGAAGTAGCTACTGATGAAACACTGGTTACTGACCCTGTTACTGCTCCCGGCTCTGGCCTGTGCTGCAGCCAAAAACCCGGCGCCGGCTCATCCGGCAACACACAATCCCGTCGTGTTGATGGAAACCAGCTATGGCACTTTGACCATCGAGCTGGATGCCACCAAGGCTCCCAAGTCAGTGGCCAACTTCCTGAGCTATGTGCAGGATGGCAGCTACGACGGTTCACTGTTTCACCGGGTGATCCCGGGATTTGTGGCGCAAGGCGGTGGCTATGATGCCAACTTCCAGATGCTGGCAACCAAAGCGCCAGTGGTCAACGAAGCCCGCAATGGCCTCTCCAACCAGCGCGGCACCATCGCCATGGCCCGCACCCAGGATCCGGACAGTGCCACCCGCCAGTTCTACTTCAACCTGCAGGACAACCTGTCGCTGGATGCCGGCATGAGCGATGGCTATACCGTGTTTGGTCATGTGACCCAGGGGATGGACGTGCTGGATAAAATTGCCCAGCAACCAACCGGTGATGAAGGGAAACTGGGAGCTAGCGATGTCCCGGTTGAGCCAATCTTTATCAAGCGAGTCAGTCTGAAGAAATAACTCACTGGCCAAGGTCGCAAACAAAAAACCGCCATCTCTGGCGGTTTTTTTATATCGACAACAAGGTCAAGGCTGAGATGACTCTTCCCGCCAGGGCGCTACCTTGAACAGCAACAGCATTCCGGGGACTGCCAATGCGGTGCAGATCCAGAAAAAACCGCTCCAGCCATATTGGGCGACCAGGTAGCCGGTACTGGCATTGAAAAAGGTGCGCGGCACAGCCGCCAGCGAGGTAAACAGCGCAAACTGGGTCGCGGTATAGCGCGGATCCGTGGTCCGGGCGATAAAGGCGGTAAACGCCGCCGTTCCAAGCCCCACCCCCAGGGCCTCGAAACCAATCACCAACCCCAACGCCACAAGATCCGGGCCGGTTCCAGTCAACCAGACAAATCCCAGGATCGACACCAGCTGCACCACCCCGAACAACCACAAGGCGCGGTTGATGCCCAATTTGATCATCCATAAGCCGCCGAGCAGCCCACCGATGACACTGGCCCACAGTCCGACATTCTTCGCGATGATGCCAATTTCGGTCTTGGAGAAGCCCATCTCCATATAAAACGGCGTGGCCAGCGCCGTGGCCATGCTATCACCCAGCTTGTAGAAGAAGATGAAGGACAAGATGAGCAAGGCGCTACGCCAGCCCTGACGGCTGATAAATTCATGGAAGGGTTCGACCACAGCTTCACGCAAGGTCTTGGGAGCTCGAGCCAGTTGCGGCTCCCGCACCCACACGGTCAACAACAGCCCCGGTACCATAAACAGCGCGGTAATAAGAAAAACCTGCGACCAGGGCAGATGATCCGCCAGGATCAGCGACAGCGAACCCGGCACCAGCCCGGCGATGCGATAGGCATTCACGTGCACCGCATTCCCCAATCCCAGCACCTCATCATCGAGAATTTCCCGGCGAAAGGCATCCAGCACTATGTCCTGACTGGCACTGAAGAACGCTACCCCGAGCGCCAGATAGGCGATGCTCCAGGTATCCAGCTGCGGAGTGAAGCAACCAAAGCCAGCAATGGCCGCCAGCAACGCCACCTGGGTCACCAGCATCCAGCCACGACGCCGTCCCATCCCCAGGACTGGAAAGCGATCAATCAGCGGTGACCAGATGAACTTCCAGGTGTAGGGAAACTGGATCAAGGCAAAAAAACCGATGGTCTTGATATCCACCCCTTCGGTCTTGAGCCAGGCGGGGATGAGATTGATCAGCAGATAGAGGGGCAGACCCGAGCTAAAACCGGTGAAGACACAGATCAGCATGCGACGGGAGAACAGGAGTTCCACCCAGGATTTATCACTCATGGAGGCATTCAAATTAACGGTGGAAAGAGCCGCTTACCTTACCGCAAGCCTCCGGTTTGTGCCAACTCGAGTCCCGGAGAATCCCCATAGACACGGCTTGGCTGCACGGGTGTGCTCCACATGACAATCCCTGGCGAGCACCGCTGTTCTCGGAGCGCTGTAGCGGCACGACGAAGTGTGGACGAAAACGTTTATTTAATAGCCATTTTTCGCCTTTCCTCTCGTTGTGCTGGAAAAAAATGCAAAAATCGCACGGTTCGCCAACGATTTTCTGGGGCTACGGCTTCTCATGAGAAGTGGCGCACAATAAAATGCCGACGCGCTTTCGGTTTAATAAAAATGAGCGCTACGGAATCCAACAAGAACGTTACGAGACGAGAGAAACAAAATGGCCAAATTCAACGCTACCCTGCTGGCGATCACTGTGGCTGCTGCCATGGCGACCCCGGCGTTCGCCGCCGATTACAGCGACGGCAATATCCACAAAAATGATTACAAGTGGATGCAGTTCAACATCATGCACACCATCGATCAACTGCCCTACACCGAATCCACGGGTGGCTATGACGACACCTATCTGGAAATGGAATTTGGTGGTCGTTCTGGTCTGTTTGATCTGTACGGTTACGTTGACGTATTCGACGTGTTTAACAACCGTCACGATGACAAGCATCAAGGCGACAACCTGTACATGAAGTTTGCACCGCGCCTGTCACTGGATGCTTTGACCGGCAAGGATCTGTCGTTTGGCCCGGTTCAGGAGCTGTATATTGCAAACCTGAACAGTATCGGTGGTCCGGATGGTCTGTTCGAATCCTTCATCGGTCTGGGCAGCGATGTACAAGTGCCCTGGTTCGGTAAAGTCGGCATGAACCTGTATGCCCGTCATGTTCAAGAAGGCGCCACCACCGGCTGGAATGGTTACCAGTACTCCATGAACTGGTTCAAGCCGTTCTACTCCTTCTCCAACGGTAGTTTCGTCGCCTATCAAGGTTACTTGGACTACATGTTTGGCGCCAAGGACACATCCGCTGACGGTACCGGCTTCTTCCACGGTATCTACTGGCATTCCGACCGCTACGCTGTTGGTTACGGTCTGAAGTACTTCAACGATGTCTATGGTCTGCAAAACGGCGTTTATGGCCTGAAGACCACCGGCTTCGGTCACTACTTCGATGTGACCTACAAGTTCTAATCGCCTCGTGGCGATCACAAAAAACCGGAGCAGATGCTCCGGTTTTTTTTATCTCATCAGCCAGGCTTGAGGCTTAATCGCGGAAGTTGGTGAACTGGAAGGGTTGTCCCAAGTCGGCGCCGCGAACCAGCGCCATCACCTCTTGCAAATCATCGCGCTTCTTACCGGTAACCCGAACTTCATCACCCTGAATGGCCGCCTGGACCTTGATCTTGGAGTCCTTGATCAGCTTGACCAGCTTCTTGGCCATATCGCTTTCAATGCCTTCCTTGAGAGTGACTTCCAGGAAATAGCGGCGTCCCGAGTGTTCCGGCTCGCCAATATCCAGGCAACTGGCGTCAATATTGCGCTTGATCACCTTGTCACGCAGAATTTCAACCATCTGCTTGAGCTGAAAATCAGCATCCGCAGCCAGTTTAATCACCTCTTTATTCAATTCGAATGAGGCTTCCACACCACGAAAATCGAAACGGGTCTGCAGTTCGCGATTGGCATTCTCCACCGCATTCTGCACCTCGTTCATGGCTACTTCAGAGACGATGTCAAAAGAGGGCATGATAGGTTCCTGTGTTCATATAAAGGCCGGTAATCTATCAGAAAAGAGCACAACACTGAATGGGTCTCTCTGTTAGAATCCTGCAAAGGACACCATTCGGAACCATAATTCCTGACCGCTAGGATCCGGCACTAGGCCATGCCCCCACCGGGTACCGACGGGGGCTGCCGAAACAGTGGGGCCATACTGATTCTATGCCTAATATGGTAGAGGGTGACTTCGCCGATAAGTGCGCGCGAAGCCGACTGACGATGATAATCACGGGAGAAGGAAGATGAAGCACTGGACCCTGCTCGGCTGCGGAGCACTGGGAGGCGTCATGGCCGGACTACTGGCACAAGCCGGACATCAGGTCAGTCTGTTGCGTACCTTTCCTCCCCAGCAGGTACCCAAAGAGGTGAAACACCCCCTACTTCTGAGCTGGTGGGATCTTGAAGGCCAGCATCATGAATTCAACCCTGATTTCCTGCAAACCAAAGATGCAGCCAACATCAGCCTGCTCCTGGTCACCACCAAGGTGTACCAGGTGCAAGTTGCGATGGAGCCTCTCATCGGCCAATTGCCGGAGGCCACACCGATACTGCTGTTACATAACGGCATGGGCACCGAAGCCTGGGTCAAACGCGCCTTCCCTGCTAATCCGCTCCTGATCGGCATCACCAGTAATGGCGCCTTGCGTCTGAGCGCCGAGGAGTTTCGCCATACTGGCAGTGGGGAAACCTGGTTCGGAGCCGGCAACGCCGCAGGGAACGACTGGCGAGGTGTGGTGGATGTGCTGGCACAAGCCCTGCCCCACGCGGCCTGGAGTGATGAGATCCGCATGAAGCAATGGGAGAAGTTGGTCATCAACGCCATCATCAACCCGCTGACCGCCTTGAGCGGCGAAACCAACGGCTCTCTGCTCACCCGTCAGGAAGAGGTGGAAGCGCTCTGTCACGAACTCATGCCCCTGCTCCAGCGCGAAGGGTTCAACCTGCCCGAGGAAGCCTGGGTCTCCCGGGTGATGGCGGTCGCCGCAGCCACAGCGCCAAACTACTCCTCCATGCAGCAGGACTTAGTCGCCGGACGCCCCACCGAAATCGACTATATCACCGGCTATATCTTGCGCGAGGCCCAACCGCTGGGTCTGCATATGCCTTTGCACCAGCAGTTGTATGATGCCATCAGCCATCGGAGCCCTATTGCTTCGGGTATCTCAAATTTTTCCATCTGACAGGGCCGATACGGCCAAGGAGTCATTATGTCCCATCACGCGTTAGTGGTACTGGCCCCCGGCTGTGAAGAGCTGGAAGCCGTTGCCAGCATCGATACGCTAGTTCGCGGTGGCATCCAGGTCACAGCGGCCTCCATTTGTCCCCAGGGGCGCTTGCAGATCACCGCCTCCCGCGGCGTCAAGTTGGTCGCCGATGTACTGCTGGAGTCGGTTGCCGAGCATCCGTTTGATCTCATCCTGCTCCCTGGCGGTCTG
>RRZU010134533.1_pt1 | contig 23031 bp, 17 predicted proteins | sample 2165561 | NCBI WGS metagenome assembly RRZU01 (sample SAMN10456909, study PRJNA506462) | wastewater metagenome | isolation source: wastewater sludge | place: USA: Moscow, Idaho | reverse complement strand
GGATATTGGCCTCAATCGCCGTTTTCTTCGCCATCTTCCTATAAAGCAGCGCTTGAAACAGTGATACAAGGACAGTGATACCACATAAAAACCAGACCATCATTGAGTTGGCAACCGCTAGATTTTCGCCCATAACACAGCCTCCTTGATATATTTTCTGCACCAAAGTAAAACTACGCAAACTGTTATTTATTATGCCGATATCAATTTGAGTAGTTGTTCATTTGGTATAAAAATCATATAACAAGCAGGTTGGGCGCACATTGTCCTAGTGGCACAACATCTATTCTGTTCTTTTAGAAATGCGTCATTTTATAATGTGCAGAAGTGTTTCCTCATAGCGAAGTACAAAAAAAGATGTTTGATTTTGTGCCAATACGACAAATCACGTGTTTTTCATTGCTGCAAGCCAACAGCAATTAAAAAGCCGCCTCCAATAAGAAGGCGGCTTGCTTATACAAATAATCTCAGCGGCGATGGAGTGACAGCCTGTAAAGTTTCGCCGCCACCATAATGTTGAGTCTGTCTTCACTAATGGCGATGTCAATTCCTAAAATCTCTGATATCTTGCCGCAGCGGTATTTCATGGTATTGTAATGAAGAGAGAGCGCACCCGCTGTCTTTCTGATATTCCAATTATTATCAACTAAAGAAAGGAGCGTACTTAGAAGAACTGCGTTATGTTCGTCATCAATAAGAACTCCCAGGTACTTTCGCATAAACTCATCTGCATCAGAATTACCCCTTAGAGTATGCAGCAGCTTATACATTCCCATTTCCCGCCACCTGGCGATAACATTGCCGCCTGTATCTTCGCGCATAAGTTCCAGCCCCTCCTGCGCTTGCATATAGCTTTTATAACAGGCAAAGACATTCTCACAAGGTTCGCCAATTCCTACGGTAACGGTAAAATCTGTTTCTTCCTTTATTTTATGCATCATTTTTGGAAGGATATCTTTAAGTTTACGTCCCAGAGGGTCTTCACAGCGAGATATTCCCGCGGGAAATATGTAAACAATGGAATCACTGAGTTCCGTATAGGGGAATTTTTTCCCAAGAGTAGACACAAAGAGTTTTACTACCGAATAAATTCTCGTTTTCGTGTTTTCCAACTTATAAGGCTCGAAGCCATCATCAAGCGAGCTGGTCAAACGGCTCTTGTAGTTATCGATATCCACAACCACCACAGCCTGAGGGCCGGTAAGATCCCAATTAAAAATTCTGGCTCTGTTCCAAACTTCCCTTTCCATGCGGATATTGTTGGAGAGCAGATCTTGCACAAACTCGCCGCGGTACCTAGTCTCCACCTGATTTTGCGCATTACGTCTCTGAAGATACGGCAGAAGCGCCCCTTTAGCTTGGTTTATCGGTATCTCCGTCCACTTATCAAGAAGAGCAGAACCGTCAGAGTCAAAAATAAGGTAGCCCAACAGCTTGCCCTCTATGGAGATATCTTCATGTGGGAAAGCGGTCAACACCTGATACAAAGGCTGGTTCTCTATCGCACCGCTGAGCTTTGAACATGGCTCCGCCACAACATATCTTACTTCAGTTGAAGTATCCATGAAAGCAAGGCTGTAGTGTGTGAACTCTACTAACGTGTGTAATATTTCCTCTATTTCCGCACCGTTTACACTTAAGTCAAAAAAAGCATGCCTGACATTTTCGGAGTAACGCAGCAGTCTGGCTTGATCGTGAAGTACCAGTGCCTGCACAGGATGAATAATGTCCGCGAACGGCACATGGCTGGGAATATGAATTATGGGAAAATCGTTGGCATCGGCCAAATCCAGCACCGACTGAGGTATCTTTTTGATATATCGGTCAGTCTTTATGCCAAGGCAAGCAACATTTCGCTCAATAAGAGCTCCGACAACAGCCAAAAGAGCATCTTCACTCTGAAAAGAATAGGCCAATGTAATTACAAACTCACCGCCTCGCGCCCACTTCCATGAGTCGGGAGCTTCAATAAATGTGGTAGTGATAATTTGCCTGTTCAATCCTCCAAAACCCGCCAGAACTACAAAATCTTTAAAAGTGTCCAGCGCCAGAGATTCCTTTACCGTTGTTGACATTATTTTGCCTCCATGCACCGCCTCTAGCGGACATAACACCAGCGTTTAGCTGCATTGAATCTTGCTTTTAGCAAGCTTATTATTGTTTTAATTTTGACATTTAAAAAATGCGGCCGATATTCAGTAAAGATATCATTATCAACCGCCAAGTCCGCCTCTACTACATCTAATTGTATCATTTTTTGAATTTATGTCTTTGTTTTAAGCAAAAATTACCGCAAAGCGGCAGGGAGGTTAATCACACAAAAACAAAACCGCCGATACAATAGTATCATAGCGGTTTAGCTACAAAAAATTGTCAAGAAACGTCCATAATGGTACAGTTATCTTTTTAATTCGCCTGACTTTATCTTACTGTCAAAATCTCTTATCAAGCGACGCAGCTCTTTACTCAGCAGAAGCAGTCCAATAAGGTTCGGCACAGCCATCAGGCCGTTTAATGTATCAGAAAGATCCCATAGATTGTTTAGTGCGTCCGCTCCGCCCCAACCACCGAGAATTACCAAAAGTACCCACAAAAACTTAAACGGCTTAATCAATCCGTGCCCCTTGCAGAGATAAACAAGGGCCGTTTCAGAATACCAGTACCACCCAAGAATTGTAGAAAGAGCGAAGAGAGAAAGACCCAGAGAAAGTATCATTGTACCGGCAGAGCCAAGCGTATTGCTGAATGCGGCTAAAGTCAGCTGTGAGCCGGTAAGCTCCGGACGTGACGTCAGCACGCCGGCAGCCAAGATTGTCATCGCAGTGAGAGTACAAATAACAATCGTATCAGTGAAAACTTCAAAAAGGCCGTAAAGCCCTTGGCGCACAGGATGATCGACTTTTGCAGTGCAATGTACCATGGGGGCGGAACCAAGCCCGGCCTCGTTCGAAAATACTCCTCTTGCAATACCCCTGGTTATAGCTGACTTTACCGCCCAACCGGCCATAGCTCCAGGCAGAGCTTGCGGGTCACCAAACGCACCATGAATGGCAAAAGATATCGCAGCGGGAATATTCGCCGCATTCTGCCACACAACCACTACAGAGCCGGCAATGTAAAACAGTGCCATAAAGGGAACCAAATAGACCGTAACTGTAGCAATACGGGTCAGACCGCCCCATACAACAAGACCGACTATTACCGCCAAGACAACTGCCGTATAGATGTGAGGGATACCAAAAGCCATCGCGATTCCCTCACAGGTTGAGTTTGCCTGTACCGCATTGCCGATGCCAAATGAAGCCAAAAATGCGAAAAGGGCGAAAATAACCGCCAACCATTTCATGCCAAGAGCGTTTTCCAAAATGTACATCGTGCCGCCGCGATATTGTCCTTGTTTATCTTTCTCTCTGTAACGAACGGCAAGGGTAACTTCACAAAATTTTGTTGTCATGCCAAAAACAGCGGAGAGCAACATCCAAACCAAGGCCCCAGGGCCGCCTAAATGGAGAGCAGTCGCAACACCGGCAATATTGCCTGTGCCGACTGTAGCAGCAAGAGCTGTGGCCATTGCCGCAAAAGATGAAATGCTGCCCTCTTCACCATTTTTATTTTTAATTCTGCCAATAACTTCACGCAGCATCAAGCCAAAATATCTTACTTGGGGAAAACCAAGTATCAGGGTAAACCATACACCAGTGCCAACAAGCAACGTCAGCATCCAAGGCCCCCACACAACCCCATTAATGATTCCGTTAAGCTCCCAAAAAGACGCCAATTCAATCAACTCCCATCCATATTAATTACATAGTGTTGAAGGCCAGTAGTTGATTACAATATCACGATCTTTCCGCTTGTCCATAGAATTAATTAATATTCGCTTGATCTTGTCAAACCAAATACGCAAATGCAGTTACTTTAATCTGGAATACGTGTTTTTGCTTTGTTTATTAAACTTTAAAATATTGCAAGTTCTTACTTATCTAGCAAAAAATAAAAAGGGAAGGCGGAAAAACTGCCTTCCCTTTTTAAGTACAATTAAAATATCGCTATGCCTTAAGTCTGCCTTTTTCGTCAAAATCTTCAAGTGATTTGGAAACAATTTTAGCAAGCCCGATAAGAGCCAAAAGGTTCGGGAATACCATGATTCCGTTAAAGAAGTCAGCAAGTTCCCAAACAAGGTCAAGCTTAAGCGCAGAGCCCAGAACGACAAAGCACATAACAAGAACTCTGTACGGCGTCAGCCCCTTCTGTCCAAATAGATACTTGACGTTCTGTTCGCCGAAGAAGTACCAACCGATAACGGTGGAGAAAGCGAAGAAGAACATACAAATAGCTATGAACGGCAAGCCCCATGAACCAAGTCCGATGGTGAACGCCTTCTGGGTGAGAGTGATACCGGAAGTCTGACCATCAATAGCGCCTGTTACAAAGATAACGAAAGCTGTCATGTTAAGAACAAGGAAAGTATCAACAAATACGCTGGCAATAGCAACGCAGCCCTGTTCCGCCGGGTGCTTTACTTTTGCTACGGCGTGAGCGTGCGGCGTGGATCCCATACCGGCTTCATTGGAGAAGAGTCCGCGGGCAACACCGTAACGCATAGCTTCTTTCATTGTCGCACCGATAAGACCACCTGTCGCTGCTGAAGGGTTGAAAGCTCCGACAAAGATCATTTTGAATGCCGGGATTAGCTGGTCGGCGTGTGTCACAAGGATATAAAGTCCGCCGAGGAGGTAGAATGTCGCCATAACGGGGACAAGTTTTTCTGTAAGGGAAGCGATTCGTCCGAGTCCGCCGAAGAAGACAAACCCGCCGATTGCAGCAATAACCACGCCGGCAACGAGCTTGTTAAGACCGAAAGCGTTGTTGAAAGCATCGGCTATGGAGTTTGACTGAACCATGTTACCGATAAATCCAAGGGCAATGATGATAGCGACAGAGAAGAATATTGCCAGCTTTTTGCTGCCAAGTCCCTTTTCAATGTAGTACGCCGGTCCGCCGACGACACTTCCTGTTTCGGGATCTTTTGACTTATACGTCTGGGCAAGAACAGCTTCGGCAAAAATTGTCGCCATGCCGCAGAAAGCAGCCAGCCACATCCAGAAAATAGCACCAGGTCCGCCGAGCGCAATAGCCGTCGCGGCTCCGGCCAGGTTACCTGTACCAACCTGGGCTGCAATAGCAGTGGCGAAAGCCTGGAACGAGCTCATGCCGTCTTTCCCTGCACGTTCCCCAAAAAGAGTCAGACCGCCAAAAGTATATTTAATCGCCAGTCCGAATTTACGAACCTGGACAAACTTAAGGCGGAGTGTAAAGTAGAGCCCTGTGCCGCAGAGAAGAGGAATCAGGCAGTATAGCCCCCAAATAAATCCATTAGCCTTTACAACAAGAGCAGTTAATTCATCCACGAAAAGCATCTCCCATCTAAAAAGTCATTCTCATTTCAGACAATAAAAGACATGCTGCGATACGCAAAAACAACTGCACTAATGATTTTATCTGAGCCGACTGCGCTCCCCCCTTATGTTTACAGTACCTTTGTGCAATATAGAACTAACTTATGTTGGAATTATACAACCGAAATGCCAACTGGAACGGGACAATAAACAAGTAATATTACTTAAAAATTAAAATAAACAGCTATTATTTAAACATTTTGAAGAATTTATGTAACAAAAAACAAAAAGAGATGAGCTCTGGAACACCCATCTCTTTTAAACTATATTCAATTATTTTTATATCAATGTATTATTTTGTCTTAAGACAGCCGTTCTCGTCAAAGTTCTTCAGCGATTCAGAAACAACCTTACTGAGTCCGATCAGAGCAATAAGGTTCGGGAATACCATGATTCCGTTAAAGAAGTCGGCAAGTTCCCAAACAAGGTCAAGCTTTAGAGCTGAACCAAGGAATACAAAACCCATGACCAAAATCCTGTAGGGATTAAGTCCCTTGGGACCAAAGAGATATTTTATATTCTGTTCTCCGAAGAAATACCAGCCGATAACAGTTGAGAAGGCGAAGAAGAACATGCATATAGCGATAAACGGATGTCCGAATCCGCCGAGACCGATTTCAAAAGCCTTCTGTGTCAGCGCGATGCCGCTCGTTTTACCATCGATGGCACCGGTTACAAAGATTACAAACGCAGTCATATTGAGAACAAGGAAGGTATCAACAAAAACACCGACAATGGCGACAAGGCCCTGTTCTGCAGGATGCTTGACTTTGGCGATGGCATGAGCATGAGGAGTGGATCCCATACCTGCTTCATTGGAGAAGAGACCGCGGGCAACACCATAACGCATAGCTTCCTTCATTGTCGCGCCGATAAGACCTCCTGTAGCAGCTGAAGGGCTGAAAGCGCCGACAAAAATCATTTTTAAAGCAGGGATGATATTTCCGGCAAAAACGATAAGAATATAAAGTCCTCCGAGAAGATAAAGAGCTGCCATAATCGGAACGATTTTTTCAGTAAGGGAAGCAATACGGCCAACGCCGCCAAAAAATACAAATCCGCCAATACCGGCTACTATAGCACCGATAAGAAGCTTGTTGACGCCAAAAGCATTATTGAAAGCATCTGCGATGGAGTTGGACTGAACCATATTGCCGATAAAACCGAGAGCGATAATAATAGCGATTGAGAAAAATGTAGCCAAACCCTTGCTGCCGAGTCCATTGGCGATGTAGTAGGCAGGACCGCCGACAACGCTTCCCGTTCTGGGATCTTTAACTTTATATGTCTGTGCGAGAACAGCTTCGGCAAAGATTGTAGCCATGCCGAAGAAAGCGGCAATCCACATCCAGAAAATGGCTCCGGGACCGCCTATTGCGATTGCGGTAGCGGCTCCTGCTAGATTTCCAGTTCCAACCTGCGCAGCTACGGCTGTAGCTAGAGCCTGGAACGAGCTCATGCCATCATTTCCGGCACGCTCACCAAAAATTGTCAGACCACCGAAAACTTGTTTTACGGCGCGCCCGAACTTGCGGAGCTGAACAAAGTTAAGCTTGAAAGTAAAATAAAGACCTGTGCCGCAAAGAAGCGGTATAAGACAGTAAAGTCCCCAGATAAACCCGTTGGCTTTTACAACTAAAGCGGTAAGTGCATCCATGAAAAACATCTCCTTTTCGAAATTGAGTACAGTTTAATACACTTTAAATAAATAAAGCTATTTTCTTTCATATGCCTCCTTTTTCATAATATTGACACCCCACTCTTGAATTATACACTTAAAAAACATAATCATCAAGTAATTCATAAGTTAGTAAATAACATCGTGCAGATGAATTTTTTTTCACTTATATAAGCATTCTGTGCAGATTGTGAAAAAAATAATATGCTGTTTTGTTCAGCTACACAAATGTCCAACCTATGGAGAAACACTTATTAAATGGAGAACTTTCAGTAATAACCAACGTTTCATCAGCTGATTAGGGGTATTGACCGTATAAGCAGAGAGCCAAAAACGGCAGTTGTAAGTTTGCGGCAATAAATGATTTGCGTAAATCGGATTTTATTTCTCTATCAGTAACTTAGCCTGTTCATCAAACAGGCAGACCGTGGATGGAGCGGAAGCGTACATAAATACGCCCACGCTGCAAACACGGCCTGCCTGTGACAGAATCAGCGGATATAATCCGCGGCTTTTTAATTTCTGACAGGAAGAATTTCCAGCCAGTAGCCGTCAGGATCTTCGATAAAATAGATTCCCATTTTATGGTTCTCATAGCAGATACAGCCCATTTCTTCGTGAAGCTCGTGGTATTTATCATACTCATCAACCCGGAACGCCAAATGGAATTCGGACTCTCCCAGGTCATATGGTTCCTTTCTGTCGTGAAGCAGAGTAAGTTCAAGCTCAAACCCACAGCTGCCGTCTCCTAGGTATACAAGGGTAAAGCCCTCTCCCTCTTTGCGTGAAACTTCTTTTAGACCTAGGGCCTTTTCGTAAAACGCAGTGCTCTTTTGGAGATCCAAAACATTGAAGTTAAAGTGTAAAAATTTTGCCTGCATGAGTTATTCCTCCTCTTGTTTTTCCGTCATCGGTAGCGCTCAGCACTGAGCTTAATTTATGAATATTACGCAAATACCGCCTTTGACGGTGATGCTTTACATATTAGGATAGATACCATACGAGAACAATCTATATTCTACTAATTTACGAGGGGAGATGTTTTGATGAAAGAGTTCAAAGAGTTTATGCTGGAACGGCATAGCTGCCGTTCATATAATGGAGTTTCTGTGGAAAAAGGACTAATTATGCAGTGCCTTGACTGCGCGCGTCTGGCACCTTCTGCATGCAACAGCCAGCCTTGGAATTTTGTCGTTGTGACCGAAAGCAGCACGAGGGGCAAACTTGCAGAACTGCTGCAGATCTTAGGAGGCAACAAGTTTTCCGTAAACGCGCCTGTGCTGATTGCTGTCTGCGAGGAGGCTGAACCCAGGGTTATGCCCGCTGTAAAGGAGACCTACGGTGCCGGCTTTTTCGCTCAGGGAGATCTCGGAGCCGCCGCTTTGGCGATTACTATTCAGGCGCAGGAACTGGGACTATCGAGCTGCATAATGGGGACTTTTGACAACAGCAAAGTAAAATCGCTGCTTAATATCCCCTCCGATCAGACTGTACGGGTCGTCATCGCACTCGGATATTCAGACGACAACAGTATCCGCCCAAAAAACCGCAAAGAGATTAGCGATATCGTCAGGTTTGTAGAGTAACCGCCTTTTAACAATAAGCAAAAAATCCCCTAACAGTCATTGGTGCAAACCTGATGAGGGGATTTTTATTTTTATATTCCAATTTAATTATTGAATGACCTACCCGGCGATAATATTCACAGTAGCTTTCCTCATGCGGTGGTCTTTTATCTCCGTTACCTTTATTAGCAGCCCTTCCAGTTCAATTTCAAATTCACTGCCATCTTCGGGAATTTTTCCGTAAGTGCCAAAAACCATGCCGCCAAAGGTGTCATATTCTTCTTCAGGTAGGGTGACTCCCAAATCTCGCGCCACATCGCGCAGCTGCGCCGACCCATCTATCACCCATTCGTTTTCGGAGGTCCTGTTTATTTTTGACGCATCGTCCGGCGCGGTCAGCTCATTTTCCAAGTCACCAACAAGCTGCTCCAGTAGGTCGTTCATTGTCACAACTCCACTCATGCCGCCATATTCGTCAAGAATAACAGCAAAATGGTTTCTAGTTTGCTTCATTTGTCTGAAAAGGATATCGGCGCGAATATTTTCCGGGACAAAGAACGGCTGAACCACCGCGTTTTTCATCACCGACTCCCTGCTTCTATCCGACAACCTAAAGTAATCTTTTGTATTAAGTATACCAACAACATTGTCAACCGTATCTTCACATATGGGGTACTTAGCATGGCGGCTCTCAGATATAACCCTCCGCCAAACCTCATCATCGTCATCGGTCCAGAGCATAACAATATTGGTCCTATGAGTGGCGAAGTCGGATACTTCAAGGTCGTCAAACTCAAATACGTTTTGTATCATTTCCTTTTCTTCAGGGGCAATCACACCCTTTTCGCTGCCGACGTCAACAAGCATACGTATCTCTTCTTCACTGACCTCTTTGTCTTCGGAGTTGGGGTCAATTCCCAACATGCGCAAAATGTAATTAGTAGACAAAGTAAGCAGTGACACCAGAGGAGCAAATATTTTAGCTATCCAGAATATTAGTGCCGACATCGACAATGCCAAGACTTCCGCGTTTTTCATCGCCAGTCTTTTCGGCACCAGCTCTCCAAATATCAATGTAAAGTAAGAAAGGATCAGTGTTATCAGGATAACGGAGAAAGTATCCAAGGCAGCAGCTGATACAGGAACACCCCAGCCCAAAAGGGCGCTCACTATTTTCTCTGAGAAATTATCCGCGGCAAAGGCGCTGCCGAGAAAACCGGATAATGTGATAGCTACCTGAATCGTAGCCAGAAAAGACGCAGGCTGGCTGGTAAGCACAGCCAGACGAACCGCCCTTTTATCACCCTGAGCCGCTAGCATCGCCAGCTTATTATCATTTATGGAGATGACAGCGATCTCGGCACAGGCAAAAACGGCATTAAGCAGAATTAAAACCACCTGCAAAAAAATCAGCCACAACGTGTGATATTCCAAATATTATCCCTTCCTGTTTTTGTTTTTTTTCATAACAAAAAAGGCACAGTAACAGCACCCTGCTAGGGCTGTGACTGTACCTTTTAATCTTATACTTTTTTCACGGTTATCGTCTTCGGACAGAGAACTATCTCCTTCATCCATTGCGATATACTACCCCCTCTGTGACTTTTAAAGTTATATCACATAAAAAACTCTCTTTCTATGTAAAATTCGCTATTCCATGAAAATCTCACCTAAATGATTTTCAGCTATGGAACACAAAAATATTATTGTTGCTATAATGTTTTTTGAGGTGGTTATTATGAATTACAAAAAGCTTACAATCGGCCAAATGGCAAAATTAAACCACATATCTGAGCAGACACTTCGCCTCTATGACAGAGAGGGATTGATGTCTCCGGCACTAAAAGATGATGAAACAGGATACCGTTATTACCACATTATCCAGTCAGCAAGGCTGGACATGATACAGTACATGAAGGCATACGGCATGACTCTGCGTGAAATAGGAGAATACCTCGGGCGCAATGACACTTCCGAAATAAAGAATATCCTGCAAAAGCAGGAGGCGCACATCGACAGTGCCATTGCCGATTTAGAGCGCAGCCGCAAAGCAATTGCCCGAACTTTGGAAAACTATAACCGCTATGAGACTCTGCCTAAAAACGGCATCCCCTTTCTAGAATACATTTCGGAACGTAAGATCTACCGCTACGCTTCACAGAATAATTTCTTTGAGACGGACTTCGCCGGTTATGAATACATGCTGCGCGAACTAAAGGAGCATCTTATCAACCGCAAACTGGCGATGACCTATTTTTGCAATGTCGGCACGATTATGAGAAAAGAGAAGCTGCTTTCAGGAGTTTTTTATGCCAATGAGGTCTTTCTTTTCGTTGATGAAGACATAGAAAACAGGGTGGAAAAATTACCGCCAACTACATATTACTGCATCTGTTCTGATAATTTTGAAGAAGAAAGAAAGAACGCCCAGCGGCTTTTGCAGGAAATCAGCGAAAAAGGTTTTCTTGTCAACGGAGATTATGTTTGCGAAGTGATTATTGATTTTCCCGTCTTTGACGCCGAGAGCAGGAAGATGTTCTATAAAATACAGATACCCGTCATTCCTAGAGTTTGAAACGATATTTTCGCTATTTTAAAATTTTGTGAAATTATTAGCATAATCCCCTTGACTTTATACTAACCACAATGTCTATGATATCCATACAATGAAGTACACAACATCACGGAGGTGTTTCTATTATGGATCGTAAAGTCAGAGTGGCACAGTATGGGTGCGGAAAGATGAGTGCTTATCTTATGCGCTACGCGATGGAAAAAGGCTGCGAGTTAGTAGCGGCTTTTGACATGAACCCAGCTCTTATCGGCAAGGACGTCAGTGCCGTTATCGGCTGCGAAACTGTCGGCGTATCGGTATCTGACGCTGCACAGGCGGACGAAATCCTAGGAAAGCTAAAACCAGATGTTTGCATCATCGCCACCAGAAGTACAATGGCTGAGCTGAAAGAAGCTTTCTCCATCTGCGCCAAAAACGGAGTAAACGCCATTTCCACCTGCGAAGAGGCCCTTTACCCTTGGAACTCTTCCCCCGATATCACAAAAGAGCTTGATGATCTGGCAAAAAAGGGCGGCTGCACACTTTGCGGCTGCGGCTACCCCGACCTTTTCTGGGGCACAATGGTAACAAATCTCGCAGGCTCATCTGCGTCGATAACCAAGATTCACGGCAAGAGCAGCTATAATGTCGAGGACTACGGCATAGCATTGGCAATAGGACACGGTGCCGGGCTGACAATAGAGAAATTCGCTCAGGAAATAGGCAACTACAACAATCTTTCTTCTGATGAAATTAAAAACTTGGTTGAAAAGGGCGGCTACATCCCCTCATATATGTGGAACCAAAATGGCTGGCTCTGCGAACGCCTCGGTCTGACAATCACCTCACAAACACAGAAGTGCGTACCATGCACCTATCCTAAAGATCTTGAATCAAAAACTCTCGGCATGACAGTCAAAGCCGGAGATGCTACGGGAATGTCCGCTATCGTCACCACAGAGACAAAAGAAGGCATTACCATTGAAACCGAATGCATCGGCAAGGTCTATGCACCGGAAGAGTTTGACACCAACGTCTGGACTCTTTACGGAGAACCAGAGTCCACTGTTGTAGTTAATCGCCCAGCGACAGTGGAGCTCACCTGCGCTACAGTAGTCAACAGGATCCCGCAGCTGATAGACAGCAGAGCAGGCTACGTTACCACCAACAATATGCCTGACAACGAATATCGCGTAAAACCACTGCACACCTACGTAAAATCCAAATAACAGGTCTATTTGAAAGCGGCGCAGACAAGAGTTTGCGCCGCTTTTTTAAGAAAATGCCAGCTAAATGGCAAGCCTTCAATAATAATCGGCCCAGGGTCCTCTGACCATAAGCAGTGAGCTTAAATCGATGATTTTGTGCTCTAAATGATTTTCACAAATCTCTCATTTGAGTAAATATGCTCTCGTTTCTTCATCAAACAGACAGCCTGAGATGAGAGCGATTTATATAACCGGAGGCTTCTTTAATTTCACGCTGCGGACGCTGTCCCAAGGATAACACAGCTGTGTCCAAGCGGCTCACAAACAGCCGACCTTGTCCCTCCGCTCATGTTTTTGCTCTGCAGTGAAATTTTCTGCCTCACTGCCAAAGTTTCCAGCATGGACGGCAAAATAAAAAAGTGCGGAGCTCTCCGAAAGAGACCCCGCACCTCACGATTTTTTAAGCAACTATGATTTTTATCTCCATACAGAGCTTATCTTTGCATACTCAGTATCATCGTCAAGATGGCGCAGAGAATGCAGATAGCACTCTCCTTCATTAGATTTCGCTGACTCAGTCAGACAGCGGACTCTTGTCCGCGGAATGGGACGCAAAAACTCTCCCTCAACAAACATCGGCGATAATTTTTCCGGTACATCATCGGGAACAGTGTCAAGAGCCCAGCTAAAATAGACAGCGTGGTTCGTATGGTCGTTGACATCTAGATCCTGCCAGCGCACTTTCCATGTTTCCTCGATCTCAGTGTTTTTCAGCTCCGGTACCTTAACATCATCCGGCAATACTTCCGACACTCTGCCCTTCAAAGCCTCTGTCAATTCGCATTTGTCCAAGCGCATGGGACGCAGCCTAACAGTATCAAGAAGCACCCACCATGTATAAGCGGTGCCAAGATAGTCTCCTGCCTTATTCCACAACTTAAAAGTGCGGAGAGAATAAAGCCCCTTATACTCTTCAGCGTAGGTCTTAATGTGAATAACGCTATCTTCCTTCACAGGGTAGCGGCTTAGATCTATTCTGTATTTGCGCAGCACCCAAGTAATGTTGTGTTCCAGTGTCTGGCGCACAGAGAGATTGTACTTTGAAGCGTCAACATCTGCCATCTCCTGAAACATTTCCAAAAGGACATTGAATTTGACTCGTCCTCTGGGGTCTACGCCGCTGAAGGGAATGCTAATCTCTCTTTCAGTCATCTAAATAGTTATCAAAGTATCCCTGAATATAGATTACAGGCGTACCTTTGTCTCCTGATCCGGAAGTAAGGTCACACAGCGAGCCAACAAGGTCTGTCAGGCGGCGCGGAGTCGTTCCGAGAGTTGCGTGTCCGTATTTATCCACGGTATCCTTAGCGGCGATAGCTTCTCTAACAGCTTCTGTTGGGTCTTTGCCCTCGGAGTTATCAGCTACATATTTAAACTTTATCTCTTTTGGCAGCCCTGTCAGGCCACCGGTGAATCCCGGAGAGACCACGGGGTCGGCAAGCTCCCAAATACCGCACACAGGGTCTTTAAAGGCCCCGTCGCCATATACCAGAACTTCGATATCCTTACCCGTTTTTTCCTTCAGTGCAGACTGCAGCTTGGCGACAAAGATGTCACTGTCGCGCGGAAAGAGCTTAACGGAAAAATCGTTGGTGTAGTTTGAGCCAAGCAAACCATACTGCTCATTGTACCCTGCACCCTCTCTGACAGGAGCACTGCATATCTCATCAAGGGAGATAACCTTAGCACCCGCCTTCTCAAGGATAGTTCTGTGCAGCTCACGGGTGTGGATACTGGCGACAATCACTGTTCCTGCAAATTTTAAAGCGGCAAGCGGGTTATTGGCGAAGTGGACAAAGACCCGCTCCGGCGCAATGCTCTTATAAAGCTGTACATAGTCCACACCGGTAAAGGGGTGCTTATACTCTCCGAATACGCGGTAGTATTCATCTTCATCAAATGTATCCTGAGACAGCTCACCGCTTTTAAGGTAGAAATTCATCGGATCAATAACCTTGTTTCCGACTTCGTCAGAAGGGTAGGAAAGAATGACATGAACATTGCCTCTCACACCATTGACAATTCCTCGAAGCAACTGATGAAATCTATTGCGGCTGAGTATCGGAAAGATCAGAGCAACATCTCCGTCGGGAACTCTGCGCCTCACATCTGAGGAAATATCCTCCAACGTTACATAGTTGCCTTGTGAGCGCGCAAGCAAAGACTCGGTCACACCGACAATATCTCTGTCGCGCAAGGTGAAGCCCTCGTTTTCCGAAACCGACGCATCGACAATGCTGTTAGTGATTATTTCAATAATGTCTTCGCCCTTTGTAACAACGGGAAGCCTTATTCCTCTTGAAACAGTTCCTACGCAACGCATATTTATTCCTCCCCGACAAGGGTAATATTTAAGCAAACGTCTTATTATAGCACAGTATCGCCGAATACATTACATTAATGAGGTGTCCTTGAAAAATTTAAGTGCTATGCCGGAGAACAACAGCGCTCTGCGGCAAAAGAGAAACAGCGTCCACGCTTTATCTTATACAAGTTTTATCACTTGTACTTGACACTATACTAAAGTGCATGTATTATTCACCAATCAAATGCAGCATGTCACCAGAAAATAAAACCCCGGGAGGTACGTGAGGATGAAAAATGCCAATATGTCACAGCGTTATTATTATGCTTACTATTATCCTCGCTGCTATCATGCCTCGGGGCACTTGGTGTTTTCTGCGAATTCCGGTATAAAGTAAGCAATACCTGCCGAACATTCAAAGACCGCCTACCCGCGAGGGTGGCGGTCTTTTTTTATGCTTATAATTTTTGCCATATGAAAGGGGTTCTTCAAATGTTTTCAACAGATATGTGGGTAATAGTTTCAGGCGCGTCATTGCTTTGGAGTACGGTATGGTCAATATTCACCATCGTCAGGACGGCAAAGTAAGATGTTCACTTTTGCCCCGCTATGGATCGGCTACGCTCTGCTGCTTGTTGTCATCGCCAAATTTTCGCAGCACAAGGATGCTCTTCTGCCCGGCAAAGTCGGAGTTGTCGTCCAGGCTCTGGCCTATGTCGCTACCTATATTTCCGCAGTAGCTCTTGTAGGCTTCGGCGGGCTTTGCTATCTTTTCGGAATGCAGATGCTGATCATCGCCGCAGGTAATGTCTGGCTGGGGACTTGGTTTGTATACCGGTTTCTTGCTTGGCCCACAAGGCTTTGGCAGAGAAAATTAGATTCAAAAACACCGGCGGAGCTTCTTTCAAAAGCATACGAGACACCTAAGCTGCAGAGGTTTCTCGGATTAATCTCAACTATTTTGCTGGTAATATACGGTTCTGCAGTATTTAAAGGTGCGGCGGTAATGGTATCAGGGGTTATCCCTATTTCGGTCAACGCAGCATTGGCTATCCTCGTCTTTGTTGTCGGCATCAGCGTTGTTTGGGGCGGTCTGCGCGGCGTGCTCTATACTGAAGCTGTACAAGGCTTTGTTATGGTTCTGGGCGTCGGCGCATTGCTCATAGCTTTGCTGAAAGCAGTAGGGGGTCCTATATCCGGTATGCAGGCCCTAGCCTCTTTACCGCCCACACCGGCGGCGAACAACGGCTTCATGTCATTAAGCAGCGGTCCTGCGGGAATGAACATTGTCTTTCTGGCAATAGTAACCTCTGTAGGAATTTGGGCACAGCCCCAGATGATACAGCGCCATTTCGCCCTCAAGAGTCAAAATGATACCCGTAAGACAGCCCCCTTAGCAATGCTGGTGCTTTCCGTTGTTGTAGGCGGAGCTTACTTCGCCAGCGCACTGTCAAGATTGATTCTAGGTCCGGAAATCACCAACCCGGATACCGTAATGCCGCTTTTGGTCTCAAAGCTTTTGCCGGCCTTCGGTCAGCAGCTGTTCGCTTTGGCAATAGTCTCGGCCTCCCTTTCAACAGCTTCCGCGCTTTTGCACATAGCCAGCGGCAGCCTCGGCAGAGACGTTTTTGACAAGCATCTCTCCGGTTGGTCGTGGCGTATGGTGGTAATACTATGCACGGTTGCAAGCGGAGCATTCGCCCTTAAGAGTTCATCCATAATCGCTCTCATATGCACTACAAGCTGGACACTGCTGGCGTGTGCAATAATCGTGCCATACCTAGCTCTGCTGGTAGAAGGACCAAAAGCAGGGAGCTCAGCAGCTTTCACTTCTTCTGTCGGCGGGTTTTGCGGCAGTATTATATGGTACCTTGCCGTGTACAACCCTACGATGCTGAATGTTTTTAAAGGAATCACACCACAAATAGTTGGGGCAGTACACCCTGTGATTCCAGGCATCATCGTCTCTCTATTTTTCTTTCTCGTTTTCCGTTCAGGCAACATTCGCAAAGCAGCTGCATAAAAACAGTGCCGGCTATACAAACCGGCACTGTTTTTAACTAAAAAACACTTTATTTTTAGGCATTTTACGCAAAAACAGCAAATTAATTAGGCATTTATCACTATATATATTTTTTTATATCCTATATATCTATTTTGACTTATTGACCCCATATAATTCTTCATGTATATTTTTTCACAATCAATTATCATTGGAGGCATGTGGAAAATATGCAAAACGAGAGAGTAAGCTTTTCCAACGTAATTAAGTTTGCAGGAGCCTTTATCGCCTTTCTTATCGGCTCCGGGTTTGCGACGGGACAAGAGATTCTGCAATACTACACTTCCTATGGACTTAAGGGCATGATGACAGCGCTGGTTATGTTGGCACTCTTTGTATATGCAGGCGGCAGCTTCATCCTCACAGGCTACCGTCAGAATTTTGCAAAGGGCAGCGAGATCTTCCAGTACTACTGCGGTGAAAAAATCGGCAGTGCATATGACTACTTTACCATAGCGTTTCTTTTCATGTCATACGTTGTCATGATTGCCGGTGCGGGGGCGACTCTCAGCCAGCACTTCGGTTTTCCGCTTGCTGCGGGAGCAATCTTAATGATGCTGCTAGCAGGAGGCACAGTAATCATGGGGCTTGGCAGCATTGTTGACATTATCGGCAAAATAGGCCCTGTTATTGTCGTCATCTCTGTAACTTTGGGCGCAGTCTCCATCGCCAAAAATCCCGGAGGGATTGCCGAAGGCGCGGCGCTTATTGATTCAGGCACTGTCACATTGATGAAAGCAGGGACAAACTGGTTTACTTCGGCTTGTTCGTATGTAGGATTCAGCATGCTTTGGCTGGCGGCGTTTCTTGCGGCTCTTGGTAAAAAAGCCAACAGCGGCAAAGAGGCGATTATGGGGACAACACTTGGCGCGATAGGCTTTTTTGCAGGAACGGCATTGCTGATGCTGGGTCTTCTTGCCAATGTCGAAGTCGTAGCCGGCACGCAGATACCCTCACTGATTCTCGCGACAAATATCAGCCCCAAACTTGCCACAGCCTTCTCAGCGATAATTTTAGCCGGTATCTATACCACCGCTGTTCCGCTCCTCTGGCAGGTATCCGCAAGATTTTCCGAAGAAAACAGCCGTAAGTTTACCATTCTGACAGTAGCTCTCGCCGCAGCGGGATGTTTTATCGGCTTGGTGCTTCCCTTCAGCAAGCTTGTGAACATTATCTACGGCATTAACGGCTATATCGGCATCATCTTGATGCTCTTCATTTTTGTCAAAGATATAAGAGTTTTTATGTCTGACAGAAAAGTTATACGCGGAAACGTAGATTTCGATTAAACATTATTATCGTCTCATGCTGCTCACACATGGTCAGCAGCAAAGTTTCAATAGTTAACGCCAATGAACCGGTACGCATAGGCTAAGCAGCAAAAGCCGCCGCGTACCGGTCTTTTTATCCCTGCTGTGCCAAGGCTGTCCCTCATCACATCAGGCCGTTTGGGTGCCTTTCTTAGCCCTCTGCTGCTGACAAAAAAGAGGCGGTGGACATCTCCCCCGCCTCTTTTATAATTATCTTAAACTCTGCAGTTACTTTTTCAGATATTCAATGACTCTCAACAGAGCAGAAAGCGCATCCGGGGGAAGAGCGTCCATGCCGCCTTTTTCCACATCGCGTGATTTTACAAAGTTGACTCTGTCGTTCATCCTATTAAAGAATTGCTGTTTGTAAGTCCAGTTCGCTCCGTCAACTTCAAAACCCGGAATATTCATTACTTCAAGCCCCGGTATACCTCCGAAGGGGACAAATTCCGCCTTATCCTCGACAATATATTCCAGTATGGCCAAAGTTACGTTTTTGGGGATATTCCTGTCCATGAAAGAACCGGTGTTCAATATGTAACATTCAACGCCATCTTCAAAGAGGGTGCGGAAACGCACGTAATCCAAGGCAAGCGGATAGGTACGGAAGGGATTGGCGTAACTCTCTATTACAAGCGCGTCAGGATCCACACCCGGAGCTAAGTGCTCAGCGGTGGTACGCCTTGTGGCCAAGGTAGCCCCCATTACAGCCGCCAACGAGGGACCGGTTATTTTCAGCACCGGCGGCAAAGTCGGGTCTTTCATCAGCCAGCAAATGGCGTTGAGAGGCTCATCAATCCTGTCGATGCGATTAGGAGTCCAAAAACGCGATTTTACGGCGCGTCCGTTGCCGTTGCGCACATCTTCGCTTACTGCCAGCAGATGGCCCTCTTCATCTTTGGTAACGCCGCAGTTTTGAATCGTCACCAGATACTTATTGTCTTCGCAGCCTATGGGATAGTCCTGCATCTTGTCAAAATAGGCCGGTTCAAGAGCGATGGCATACTTTTCTTTGACATTGATGATAAGGGCGTCATCATGGAGAACAGAGACGTCATATTTGCCCTTGTGGCGCGCATGAGTGATGGTTGATTTACCAGACCCCGATAGACCAAAAACCGCAAGAACAAAGTTTTTCTCGCTGCCGTCTTTCAGAGTGTAGCGTTTAAGCCCTCCGTGACAGGCGGCATAGCCGTTGCGCGCGGCTATTCCCCAGGCTAGAGTCAAGGTTCCCTTCTTAAACTCGCCAAAATATCTCATACCCAAAATGGCGGCGCAATTTTGCTCGGGAGCGAAAAACGCCAATCCCAGCGGATAGTCGGGATGTGACCACTCCGGGTCGACAAAGACAAAAATATCACCGTCGTCTCTCATGTAGCGTGATTTTTTGTAACGCGCCTCAAACTCGCTGTTCATGTTTTGAAAGTTGAGCATCCAGCTGTAGATACTGTTCTCAAAACCCTCCGGCATCATTACATTGGCTCTGACCATGAAATCTTCCTCAAGACCGATAACCGCTTGGGCGGAGTAGAACTTTCTCGTTCTGCCGTTAAAAATAGCTTCACGTACAATTGTCGCATATTCGGCGATATTGACATTGGGATAGCCGACAATTCGGCGGGCAGCGGCGCAGCGTCCAAAAATCGCCCCATCGTTGAAAAGAATCACATTGGCATCTTCAGGCAGCCCCAACTCCGTAGGCCGATGGACAGGCATGCCTGTAAGCTCGATAGCACCCTTACTCTCTTTGGCAAGGCGGTACGCCTCGCTCATGTCCCTGAGAGGAATCACGTTATTACCATAAAACGCTGTTTCGATTGTCGTTCTTATCGGATTCGGATTCAATCTCTGAAAGTCTTCCTTATCGTGGTAGAACCCCTGTGTTGCCATGATAAATTTCCTCCCCGGAACACACACTTTTATTTTTTTTTGCCTATAGGCGGCACAAACAGCTCCGCCATGCAACATAGAATACATTATTATCGGTAATTGGCAAGAGTTGGGCTACAAATTAAATAATTTCTATATTTTCTGTACAAACAATAAAAAATGGGCGTCCGTTTTGTACCGGATGCCCATAATATAAGTTCTCTTATATTTATTATTATTTCAGCTTAATCGTGTAGCCGAGAGAGAGGAGCTGCGTGCGGCTGTCGTGTATCTGACCGGAAACGTAGTCTGCGCCTTCTATGTGTGATTTAACCACTCTGTCGCCGGCCCAGATGGAGGTGTAAGCAAAGGCCCACTCGCTTCTGTCGTTGGGACGGTACTTGAAGCCGACGCTTAGGCGGTTACGGTCGCCGGTGGGAACGGTGAAGTCCATAGTGTTATCGGGAACGGGGCTCTCTTCCCACACATAGCCGCCGAGAACGCTCCACTTATCGCTGAGCTTGTGTTCAATGCCAACGCCCAAACGCCAAGAGGCTTTCCAGTCCTTCTGTGACGCAACGGTTCCAAGCACATTATCAAACGTCATCACCAATGCGTCATAGGTTGCCCAGTTTGTCCAGGTGGCGTCAAATTCAACGCGCGTTTTGCCGCCGTTAAACTTGTGTCCCAAACCGAAGGTGGCGGAATCGGGCAGAGTGACTGTGCCGCTGGCAGTGCCGTTTTTGACACCAGGGTTGGAGAAGGTCGTGTCGGCATCCATAGTATGCTTAATCTTTGTGCGGTAGAGCAGCGCGGCGGAGGTGTTTTCGTTAAAGTCATACATCAGGGAGAAGATACCGCCGACTCTGATGCTGGTACCGTCGAGCTTCATCTGAACATCACCAATTTGGAGTGTCTTTTCCATGACCAGCCCCATGTAGTTGATGTCCACGCCGACAGCGGCGGAGAGCCTGGGGGTCATTTTCCAAGCATATGTGGGCTGAACGGTGACGCCCTTAATGCCGGAATAGGTGGTATCATAGCGTCCCGGCCAGCTCTTGTCATATTCAATCTGGTTGCCGTAACGGGAATAGATGGCGATGCCCCACCAGGAGTTCTCTCCCGCCTTGGTGGCGTAGAACATGCTGGGCAAAATAGCCGGACTGTAGCTGTTCGTCCATTCGGTGTTTTTACCGGTGTTCAGGGGGCCAAGGCCGGAGAAGGTGGTGTTGTTCGCCGGATTAACCCAAGTTGTGCCGATACTAAAGTACGAACCATCAAGCTTGGTGATAGCCGCGGGGTTATAGCCCAGAACGGAGGGGTCGTTTTCTCCGAACATGTAGTTGTCCCCCATTGCCACACCTGCCGGGCTCCATTCATAAACACCGAAACCCTCCGCGAACGACACAGAGGGAACGGCTAGGACAATAAATAATACCATTGCTGCCAGCGATTTTTTTAAAGACATCTGCTCCAATTCCTTCTTTCTCTTAGTCTATTTTTAAATGACCGAAATTGGGGTGTTTCTGCCCCAAGCTCGGAGTTATGACAGATATTTCAATTTCCACGGGAATGCGCCCCGAATAGTACTCGGTGAAGTCAGCTAAGGTGCGCGATTCCAGGTAGCGAATCAAGGCTCTGGTCAATTCATCAAGCATATCACCGATGAAGCAGCTGTGTCCCTTGCAGCCGTCAAGGCCGCAGCCTCTGGACTCAAAAGCTCCGCCAAGCAGCTCAAATATTTCTCTCAGGGGAGTCTCCTCCGGCACGCAGTCAAACTTGTAGCCGCCGCCCGGTCCTCTCATAGACTTGATAAGCCCGCCTTTGTTGAGTCTTTGAAGAACTTTTGAAAGGTGTGGTTCCGGAGTGCCTAACGCCGCTGCTATCTCTACAGTGGTAAAACATTTGTCAGGCTCTTTTGCCAGATAACCCAGAGCGTGCAGCCCTAAAATAAGAGGCTCGGGCAGTCCGACGATAGGATTCATAAAAATTCCTCCCATAAAATATAATAATGTAATAGTGGATATTTTATTCCACTTATAGATATCCGTCAATAGAACAAGATATGCAATTTCGAAGTTTATACTGAATTAAGTTTTCGCTGCCTCATGTTATTATCTTTAAGCAGATTGGTGTTTGACAGACACATTTGCATCAGTCGCTTATTTTACCGGCATGATGCTTATACTCGTCATTTATTTAAGATTATCTTCATTAATTATTTTGATATTACTGTGAAAGCAGGTGCCGAATATGTCTATTGACTTGATAACTCTTTTTGACAGCCAAAATCCCTGTTGGACCAAGGAACTTTTTATCACTGCGGGGGAAAACCCCTCTGAGCTTGATGAGCTTGAGAGCATGGGGCTTATCAGTTTAGTGGATAATATTTACGCCCTTACGGAAAAAGGGCAGGAAAAATTCCGCGAGCGGCAAAAGGAGTTGTACCTTGACACTTCCGCCGGAGATATCGGCGTTAACCGCCCGCTTGCGGCAAAACGCACCAAGCTTCGCCTGTTGTTAGACAGAGCCCACTCACAGAGATGGGGGATTAAAGAATTTTATTGCGGAAAGAGTTTTAGGGTCTGGCCGAAACTCGCAAAAGAGGAATTGTTTTGCCTTGATAATGGGCTGAAATGGCTTTATGAATCCTCCCCTATTTACCAAAAGATGGCGGCAGAGTTCCCCTATATCTTTATCGACCGCCGGAATACCGACCTCGTGCCTGCGGAAAAGCTCCGCAGCTGGCAGGCCGAGAATTGCCCGGAAACAGGGCTCTTAACGGCAGATTTGCTCTATTTAAGCCGCTACGACTTTATACACTACACCGATTTTAAAGGGCACCCGAACGACCCTGACCGCATTATCAATACCGACAGGTTTTTCTTTGTCTTCGCCGAAGAGGAGATGTCCGAAAATATCGAGACAGTGGGACACTTTCACCTTTGGCTAAACACACTT
>RRZU012089723.1_pt1 | contig 23040 bp, 25 predicted proteins | sample 2165561 | NCBI WGS metagenome assembly RRZU01 (sample SAMN10456909, study PRJNA506462) | wastewater metagenome | isolation source: wastewater sludge | place: USA: Moscow, Idaho | reverse complement strand
TTGGATAGAGTATCTGGCTACGAACCAGAGGGTCGGGCGTTCGAATCGCTCCGGGTGCGCCAGCTGTCCCCATCGTCTAGAGGCCTAGGACACCGCCCTTTCACGGCGATAACCGGGGTTCGAATCCCCGTGGGGACGCCAATTCGGCAAAAAGCCATCCTTTTCAGGGTGGCTTTTTCCATTTTCACCATACGTATTTATCCCGAATGATCACCCGTGATCAGGCCCGGTCGATCCGCTCCGCCGGACGGGCTGCTCCGGTGGAGTACCCGGTGCAGCCTGTTCCCGGCATGTCCGGTCCTTGTCAGCCAGTAACCCCGATGGCCGGAACCGTTCCGGACGCACGGCCGGCCAGCCACTGGCGGGCCACGCAAGCCTGTCCCAGACTCAGGGCTCCCGCTCCGGAAGGCAGTTGCCGCGATTCCAGCAGCGTCAGTCCGGCTTGCAGCAGATGTTGGTGCAAGGCCTGTTGCAGGACCCGGTTGCTGCAACTGCTGCCTGCCAGCACCACATGGTCAATCTGCTGTTGTCGGGCATGCCGGATCACCCACTCTGCCACCGCCGCCGCACAGCTGGCGTGCCAGAGACTGGCGATTTCTTCCGCATCCGTCAGGGTCAGCAGGTGATGCACCACCGGAGACCAGTCCAGCTGGCCGTTGTCGTCCAGTCGCCAGCCACCGGCCAGCGGTGCCACAGGGCGGGCCAGCGCTTCCAGCCGCAGACGGGCTTCGCTGGAAAAACTCTGGCGCGAACACAGTCCGGCCAGACTGGCAATGGCGTCAAACCAGCGTGACGAGCTGCTGCTGTCCGGGCAGCGCAGCCGGTGTGTCACCTGCTCAGACAGCTCGACAAAACTCGGCTCGCGGCCATAACGCCGGGCCGCTTCGTCCCCCAGTCCGTTCCGGATCAGCCAGCCGGCCGCCACGCGCCACGGCTCGCGCGAGGCCCGTTCGCCGCCGGGCAGCGGGATGTGCGGCAAGTGCGCCAGCCGCTCCATGCTGACGCCGTGCACCCGCAGCAGCTCTCCGCCCCATTCATTGCCATCCGTTCCCGTGCCGCCACCGTCCATGACCAGCCCCAGCACCGGAACATCGACATCGTGTTCGGCAAGGACCGCACTGACCAGGGCATGGTGGCGCTGGATGCGCAACAAGGGCAGCTGGCGCAGGCTGGCCAGCTGTTCGGCATGCTGGCTGGCGTGGTTGTCCGGGTCGAGATCACAGGCAATGCAGCCCGGCTCGGCATTGGCCCAGCGTTCCAGATGCCGGATGGCCGAATTGTGCGTTTCACAGGTCAGGGGATGGTCCAGCCCGCCGATATGCGGCGACACCAGTGCCTGGGTGCCGCGCAGCAGGGTCACGGTATTCTTGTCCGGTCCGCCGACAGCCAGCACGGTAGCGCCGTCGTGGCGCAGTGCCAGCGGTGCCGGGGCAAATCCGCGCGCCCGGCGCAGCAGGTGCGGCTCATGGTCGATCATCATCATCAGGCTGTCGTCGCAACGGGCGGCCACCTGACGGTTGTGGATCAGGAAGGCGTCGGCCACCGTGTTCAGGCGGTGACGGGCATCGTCGTTGTCGGTCACGATCGGCTCGCCCGACAGGTTGGCACTGGTCATGACCCAGACATCGGCACAAGGCGCCTCCATCCAGTCCAGTCCGGCCGGCCGGCGCAAGGATTCGTGAAACATCAGCCAGTGGATCGGTGTGTAGGGCAGCATTACGCCGACGGTATTCATGCCCGGGGCAATGCCGGGCAGGTACTGGTCGGCCTCGGCACGCTTTTGCAGCAGCACGATCGGACGCTTCGGGCTTTGCAGCAGGGCTGCTTCTTCCGGACTGACATGGCAAAAGGCTTCCACCGAAGCCAGATTGAGCGCCATGACTGCCAGTGGCCGGCTCGGGCGGTGCTTGAGCATGCGCAGCCGGGCCACGGCTTCGGCGCTGCGGGCATTGCAGGCAAGGTGGAATCCCCCCAAGCCCTTGATGGCCACGCAGCGGCCCATGCGCAGGAATTGCAGGGTGCCGGTGACCGGGTCGCCTTTCAGCGGCACGGCAAAACGGTCGGTCAGCCGCAGCTGCGGACCGCAGACCGGACAGGCAATCGGCTCGGCATGAAAGCGCCGCGAGGACGGATCGAGGTATTCGTGCTGGCACAGCGGGCACAGGCCGAATGCTGCCATGCTGGTCTGGGCCCGGTCGTAGGGCAGCTGGCGGGTAATGGTGTAGCGCGGCCCGCAGTGCGTACAGTTGATGAACGGATAGCGGTGACGCCGGTCAGCCGGCGTGAAGAGTTCGCGCAGGCACTCGGGACAGGTGGCAATGTCCGGCGGAATCGTGGCGCCATGACCTGATTCCTGGCTGCTGCCAATGCGGAAATCCCCGAGGGCCGGATCGGCCGGCAGCGACTGGCGGGCTGTCAGCTCGAATTCTGCCAGTGGCGGCCGCTCTTCATGCAGGGCACGCTCAAATGCTGCCAGCCGTGCGGGTTGTCCCTGCGCCAGGATCTCGACCCCTTCGCCGGTATTGCGGATCTGCCCCTGAATGCCCAGCCGGCGGGCCAGCTGCCAGACAAAAGGTCGGAATCCCACACCCTGCACCAGCCCGCGCAGCAGCCATTGCTCGCAATGCACCGCCTCCTCGTGGCTGGTCAGGTCAGGGACCTCAAAGGACGGGGCAGAGGCTGCCGGCATGATCACACTCCTTTTTCTGTGCAGAGCGACTAAAAGGTGTGAAACATTTAACGGTTTATGCTAATAAACTCAATAGCTATGAAGGGGGTGACTTGTGTTTAGACAAGCTATTGTCCTTGCAGCGCAGCAAAATCCCCTGTCAGCGCCGGGCCAGGCAGCTGCGATAGCGTCCGTCCACCCGGTTGGCAAACCACTCGGTCGTCAGCTTGCGCTGGATTTTCGGGCCCGACAGGTCAATCTGCGGCATGGCCTCGCGCGGCTGGTGGCCAAAGCGGCGGTCTGCCAGGGCAAACACCTGTTTCCAGGTGGCGGTACTGGTAAAGGCTGCCCGTTTTTCCAGCCGCAGGTCCCGGTTGATGTCCGCAGATGACAGCCCGAGCGTGCCGGCCATGGCCAGGACTGCCCGCTGCGTCTGGCTGCCATTGACGGCGTCACCGCCCGAGTAGCGCATCAGGTCACCGTCGGGCGCAATGCGCTCGCCGGCCAGCCTGCCCAGCGCCAGCTGGAAGGCGGCATTGCGGCTGGCGTAGCGGCCGGCGTTGAAGTCGGCAAAGCGGTAGCGCATGTCGCTGTAGGGCGCCGGGTAGTCCAGCAGGATGGCAATGCCGAAATACAGGCCGCCGCGGCGGGAGAACACCTCGTCGCGGATCGGACCTTTTTTCGGATACGGATACGGTTTTTCCCGGATCTGCTCCTCGGCAAAGGCCACGCTGACCTGCATCGGCCCGCCGGTACGGATCGGATTCTTGTCGGCGAGCAGGGTGCGGCCAAACGGCAGCTCGTCGATCATGTCGCCAAACAGCGCATTCATCTCGCGCTCGGTTTTCAGCGCGTCGATCCGCTCGCGGTAGCTGCGGCCGTCCGGCGAACTTTTCAGCATGGCCGCGTCCACCACCAGTTTCGGGATGGCGTATTTTTCCCGGCGCTTGTCGATTTCCTTCCACACCATCTTGCCCAGCCCCGGCACCACCGGATCGGCCTGCCAGAGCGATTCCTGCTCGATGATGGCCATCGCCGCACAAAAATAGTCCGGCCGGTACGGCAGCCGCAGCGCGGTAAAGGCACCCACGATGTCCTGCGTCCAGCCGGCGCGGTCGCGCACCCTGGCCGGCAGCAGGCGGCTGACGGCTGCGCGTGCTGCCGCCTCGTTCGGGTAGGGCGCATAGCCCGGCATGACAGCCGCAGGCCTGGGCGGCGCCACCGGTTCTGCTGCGGGCGGAGGTACCGGTGCCGGGGGCGGCGTGACCGGTTGCGGCACCGGTGCCGGCACGGGGGCAGGCGCCGCCGGCAGCACCGGTGCCGGCGTCTGGGTGGAACAGCCCGCCAGCAAGGCGAGCGCGAAAGAGAGCGGCAACAGGCGCGAGGTCATGAAAATCGCGATCGGATCAAAACGCGCGCATTGTAATGACGTACGCGCAGAAGGGCTACGAACCTGCGGCATGCGGATGACCGGCAGGCAGCAGGGTGGGCAGGTTCAGGCAGCGGCGCGCCGCCGACAGGCCCACCGGACAGTCGGGCAGGTCCACGGCCACCGGGTGGGCCGCCGTGGTGAACCAGACACCGATTTCCACGCCCAGCTCTGCCGCCAGCGCGGCCAGTGCCTCGGGAGACTGCTTGAGCGCGTCGTCCGGCGGCAACACCGGAAAGCGCAGCCACACCGGCTCGCTGTCCGGCTGTGGGTCAGCCACCTGCCAGCCCCGCGCCAGCGCCCAGTCGAGCCAGTACGCTGCCTGCGCCCGGCGGCGCGCCAGGATCTCCGGCAGGCGTGCGAACTGCTGGCCGGCCAGATCGGCAAGCGACGACGGCATGCGCTGGCCATAGCGTTCCAGCCAGACGCCCTCGAATTCTTCCGGCCACATCTGTGGCAGTACCGCGGCCGGCAGGCCCGGCAACACCTCTGCGGCCGGCCGGCGCTCGGGCGCCGCCCGCACCCAGTAATCGTGCACGACGCTGGCCAGCTGTTCGCGCAGGCTGTCATCGTCCGGCAGCGGCGCGCGCTCGGCCAGCCGTGCCAGCTGGTCGGCCGCATACGGATCGTGCACCACGGCCATGCCGCCGTGGATGCAGGTGATGATCTTGCTGCGCTCGAAACTGAACACCGCGGCATCGCCGAGCGTGCCGAGCAGCCGGCCCTGCCAGCGGGCTCCCAGCGCATGGGCGCAGTCCTCGATCACCCACAGGCCGCGCTCGTGCGCCAGTTGCAGCAGCCCGGCCGTATCGCGGCTGGGCAGACCGAACGTGTGCTGCAACAGGATGGCGCGGGTGGCCGGCCCGAGGGCGGCGCGGGTAGCGTCAAGATCAAGGCCGAAGCTGTCGGTCTCGATGTCGGCGTAGCGCACGCTGGCACCGGCAAAGCGGATGGCGTTGGCCACACACTGGCAGGAAAACGCCGGCACGATCACCTCGTCGCCCTGGCTGAGGCCGAGGGCGCGGACCACGGCCAGCAGGGCGGCGCGCCCGCCCATGAAGGCACGGGCAGTGCCACCGCCCAACCACCGGGCAAAGCGGCTTTCCCAGTCGCCGGTCAGGCGGGTGTCGTTGCCGAGCTGCGGATCGGCCAGCCAGCGTTCGGCCGTTTCCAGATCGTGGTGGTCCAGCGTGGCAGACAGCAAAGGGGCGGGCAGGGTGGTCATGGCTTATTTCCCGCCGTCCACGGCCAGCGTCTGGCCGCTGATCCAGCCGGCAAACGGCGAAGCGAAGAACAGCACCGCATGGGCAATGTCCTGCGGCGTGCCGAGCCGGCGCAGGGCGATGTTGTCGAGCAGGCGCTGCTGGCCGTCGGTGCCGTAGGCCTGCCACTGGCGTTCGGTGCTGGGATTGGAGCGCACGAAGCCCGGCGCAATGCTGTTGACCGTAATGCCCCACGGACCCAGCTCGTGTGCCAGCTGGCGCGTCAGGCCGATCTGGGCGGCCTTGGCTGCGGCATAGGCCTGGATGCCGGTCAGGCTCACGCCCAGTCCGGCACCGCTGGAAATCATGATGATGCGTCCGGCTCCGCGGGCCTTCATGGCCGGTGCCACCGCCTGGCTGCACCAGAAAGCGCCGTCGGCATTCACGGCAAAGATGGCGCGCCATTCGTCCGGCTTGATCTCTTCCAGCGGCCGGCCCGCCTGGCCGCACACGCCGCCGGCGCAGTTCACCAGCACGTCGATCCGGCCAAGCCCGGCCAGCTGGTCGTGCACGCTGACCGGGTCGCTGACATCCAGTGCCAGCGTTTCGCAGCGGCCGTCGCAGGCGGCCACGGTGTCGTCCAGTGAACCGATGTCGGCGGCGATCACGCGGGCGCCGGCCACGGCAAACTGGCGCACGATTTCGCGGCCGATGCCCTGGGCGGCTCCCGTCACCAGCACCGTCTGGCCATCGAAGCAAAAGCCTGGCACCGGAGCCGGCGCCAGGGCGGCGCGCACGCGGTCGAGCAGGCCCAGTCCCTGCGGTACACCGCCTTCGGCGACGTGCATGGCCTCGATCAGCGCATCGGTCAGCGGCGTGGGCACGCCATGCTGGCGGCCGGTGGCGGCGATCGGAGCGATGATTTCGTCCACCTCGGTCTTGCGGTGGTGGATGGCCAGGTCGCGCCAGATGCCGGCGTGGAACTTGGCCGACTTGCGGTTGTGCGCGGCCAGCTGGTCCAGCGAGGCCATGCCGGCTTCGGCCGGTGCGTCCGGCATGAAGGCCGCCGGGTCAAAGCCGTCAAATCCTTCGAGCCTGAGGCCGGCGGCGCTGGCGACAGTGCAGACTTCGCGTGCGAGGGCGGCCAGCACCGGGCGGTAGACCGGGTTTTCCAGCAGCGGATAGATGCCTTCGTTGGTCAGCGCGGTGGCAAACAGCATGGAGCCGTACACCAGCTTGCCCCACAGGTAGCCCCAGATGTTCGGGGTCAGCACGGCGTTCGGGTTGAATTCGCACATCAGTCCGTGCAGGGCACGGATGCGCGGCGTGTCACTGCCGTCCAGTTCGCCAACCACCGTGGCACCCCAGCCGCCGAAGTGGATCACGCCGGGGGCCACGATGTCGGCGCCGAAGTTGACGAAGCAGCCGATGGTGCGGCCGGCACCGGCGATGTCGGCGATCACCTGTTCGTTCAGGCCGTTCTGCACGCTGACCACTGCGCCGTCGCGGCTCAGGAACGGCAGCAGTTGCCGGCAGGCCGCGCGGGTGTGCACGGCCTTGGTGGCCAGCAGGACCAGGGGGTAGCTGCCGGTCAGGGTGTCGGGCGTGCAGATGTCGACCGGTACGGTGTCTTCGAGGATCGGTCCGGTCAGCCGCAGGCCGTGGGCGCGGATGGCGGCCACGTGCTGCGGGTCGGTGTCTACCAGCCGTACGGCATGGCCTGCGCGGGCAAGGTAGACGGCCAGGGTGCCGCCGATGGCGCCGGCGCCCCAGATCAGGATCGGTGCGTTTTTCATGACCACGGTCCTTCCAGCAGGGCACGGGTTTCGTCCACGGCGACCTGCCACATGGCCTGCACGTCGGCTTCGTCGCGCTGGTAGTCACCGCCAAAGCTGCCGTCGCCGGTATAGGCGCGCACTTCGGCCGGGTTCATCACGGCATAGCGGGTGTAGTCGATCAGCGGCTTGTGTTCGCGCGGCATGTCCACGCCGGCCAGCCGGGTCCATGGCAGGTTTTCCATCCACGAGGCATGCGAAGCATCCGGGTCGATGCCCTTGACGCAGGCCAGCGTCCGCGGTGCGTTCCACCAGTTGTGAAAGCGCACCTTGCAGTGCGGGTTGGCCGCCATCCATTCACCGGTCAGGCCCATGGCCGGCGAATTGCCGCCGTGGCCGTTGACGATCAGGATGCGGCGGAAGCCCTGCCTGGCCAGCCCGTCGAGCAGGTCGCGGATCACGGCCAGATAGGTCTCCACCCGCAGGGTGACCGTGCCGGGGAACGCCGTGAAGTAGGGGGTGATGCCGTAGGGCACGGCCGGAAACACCGGCACGCCCAGCGGCTCGGCTGCATCGACAGCCACCCGCTCGGCCAGCAGGACATCGGTGGCCAGCGACAGGTAGGCGTGCTGCTCGGTGCTGCCCAGCGGCAGGACGCAGCGGTCGTCGTGTTGCAGGTACTGTTCGACCTGCATCCAGTTCATGTTGGCGATGCGCATGGCGGGTTCCTTTAATCGCGGTAGATGTCGACGCAGGCACGGCCGTCGGGGCCGATCCGGCCGCGGTACATGCCTTCGGTGTTGAAGGGCAGGCTGACGTTGCCCTGGCGGTCCAGCACGATCAGGCCGCCGTGGCCGCCCATGGTGCCGAGCTTGTCCATGACGCTGGCTGCGGCCGTCCGGCTGTCTTCGTGCAGGTAGCGCATGCGTGCCGCCACGTCGTAGGTGGCGCAGGCGCGCAGGAACACTTCGCCGGTGCCGGTGGCCGACACGGCCACTTCTTCGTCGGCCCAGGTGCCGGCGCCGACCACCGGGCTGTCGCCCACGCGGCCCCAGCGCTTGTTGGTCAGGCCGCCGGTGGAGGTGGCAGCGGCCAGCCGGCCGTCGCGGTCCAGCGCCACGGCGCCGACGGTGCCGAATTTCTTGTCGGCAAAGGCGAGCTTGTGCGCGCCGTCGTGGTCGAGCACCGAGGCGTCGGTATCACGCACGGCCAGCAGTTGCTGCCAGCGTGCGTCGGTGTAGAAGTATTCCGGAGGGGCGGTTTCGAGTCCGACCGACCGGGCAAAGGCGCTGGCGCCGTCGCCGGCCAGCATGACGTGATTGGACGACTCCATCACCGCCCGTGCGGCCAGCACCGGGTTGCGGATGCCGCGCAGCTGCGCCACGGCACCGGCCTGGCCGTCGTGGCCGGTCATCACGGCTGCGTCGAGCTCGTTGTGGCCTTCGTGGGTGAATACGGCGCCCCGGCCGGCGTTGAAGAGCGGGCTGTCTTCCATGACCTGGACGGCGGCACACACGGCATCAAGGGCGCTGCCGCCGGCAGCCAGGCAGGTGTGGCCGGCCAGAAGCGAGGCGGCCAGCGTGGCACGGTAGGCGGCTTCCTGGTCGGTGGTCATCATGTTGCGGGTCAGGGTGCCGGCGCCGCCGTGAATGGCGAGGGTGATCGGATGGCTCATGCGGGTATCGGGTAATCAGGTCGGGAAAACGCCCGGTCAGTCAGACCGGGCGTACGGGAGGGGCTGGGCGTCAGGCGCGGGCCGGTTCGGGCAGGGTGTCCGGCCGGGAGCCGGCATCCTTGCCGAAGTGGCGCTCGAGCACGCTGGCATCCACCGGCTTGTCGAACAGGCTGATCACGACCATCAGCACGACGGTCAGTGTCCAGGTGGGGATCAGCGGATCAAAGCCGAAGGTCAGTCCCTGGCCCCACAGGGCAGTCGAGACATACAGCACTTCGCCGATGATCACCGAGATGAAGGCAGCCTTGAGGCTGGCGCGCTTCCAGTACATGCCCAGCAGCACCGGGGCCACCCAGATGCCCAGTCCGCCGAAGGAGAAGCGGATCAGTTCGAAGATCGAGGCCGGCTTCATGATGCCGACGATGATCCCGGCAATGCCGATCAGGACGGTGACGATGCGCGACAGGCGGAACACCTGTTCGTCGGTGGCCTGCGGGTTGATGCCGTGCTGGTAGATGTCGCGGCAGATGCCGCCGGTGGCAACCACCAGCAGGGCGTCGATGGTCGACATGCCGGCCGACACGATGCCGGCGATCAGGATGGCGGCGACGTACGGGTTGAGGTTCTGCTGCAGGAGCATCGGTACGATGAAGTCGGTTTCCTTGCCGGTGAGGCCCGGCAGGCTGACGATGCCCATGACGCCCGACCATTCGATCATGGTGGCGGCCAGCAGCATGCCCAGCGTGCCGAGGATCACGGCCTTGAACATGGTGCGGTAGTCGCGCATGGCGTAGAACTTGGTGAACAGCGTCGGCTGGCCGATGGTGAAGAAGCTCCACATCACGATCATCGACACGTAGGCCGTCCACGGGTACTTGCCGGCGGCACCAGGGTGCGACAGGAACTGCTCGCCCTTGGCCAGCAGGGCGGCGTTGATTTCGGAGAGGCCGCCACCGGCATGTACCGACACGGCAAAGGTGACGACGGCGGTGGTGACCATCAGGCCGCCTTGCAGCACGTCGGTGAGCATGGCGCCCTTCATGCCGCCGGTCATGCAGTACAGGATCACGATGATGCCCATGCCGACCACACCGACCCATTCAGGCAGGCCGGTGAAGGTGTGCACGATCACGCCGGCACCCACGGTCTGGGCGCCGATCATGCCGATCAGGAACGCCACCATCATCACCGCATGCAGCACGCCGAGCTTGCGCGAGTCATAGCGGTCGGCCAGGTAGTCGGTCATGGTCAGAAGGCCGAAGCGGTGCGACAGCTGCATCAGCTTGCGGCCGACCAGCAGCGCCGGAATGATCATCGAGAAGGCAAGGCCCGGCACCGAAATGGTCAGGCCGGCGTAGCCGTTGGCGTAGGCCACGGCCGGTACGCCCATGAAGGTGCTCATCGAGTACTGGGTGGCAAAGTAGGCGATGCCGCTGACGACGGCGCCGGCCTTGCCGCCGAGCACGAAGAAATCTTTGAGGTTGTGGGTGTTACGGGCAGCGTACCAGCCGATGCCGGCCAGGATGATGAAGTACAGCGTAAGGGTGGCGAAGAACGGGCCGGGAGTCGGCTGGATCAGTTGTGCGACCTGGGTTGTCATGCGGTTTCCTCCTCGTCCTGGGTATCCAGGCTGTGATACTCCGGCCGGGCCATGCACTGGCGGGCAAACACCATGATGGCGATGAGGACGGCGATGCCGTGGCCGATCCAGCCGTACAGGAACATCGGTACGCCAAACGGTCCGGGCAGGTAGGACTCGTTGTAGTACCACGGCAGCGGCAACATGATGAGGAAGTAAAGCCCGAGGATGATGACAGTCCAGCGGCGTTCAAAAGGGTTGCGCCAGCAATCCATTCGACAGTCCTTTGTAGTGGCGGCGGATGGCCGGTGACGGTGCTTTGCGGCACGGTCCGGTGACTCATCCGAATTTTGATTTATTAGAAAATACTGACAAACGTTTTAAAATTACCACACGATAATCCGTGGACTGTCTTTGATGATTGTCAATTCACGACAATCTGTTAACTGGTCGTTTGGTCTTGATGCTGTGTTTTTTATGGATAAAAACGCTGGTTATCAGTTGTTTATCAGGATTTGATTCCTGATCGCACTTTTTGTCTGCATGGACATCCGTGAACCGGGGCAAGACCGGAAAATTAACAGCTTGATAGTCGGCCGCTGCTTTCGTGTCGGGAAATCCTTGACTTGGCGGCGATTGCCGACAAGGCAGGATTTGTTGATCGTGCAGGTTTGGGGTAGATTTTTATGCTGGTTGTGTTGCTTTGCTCATGACAACGTTTTTTAAAGAGCATTTTTTGCATTTCAAATCACCAAACCAAGGGGATCATCATGAAGCAGTGGCTGAAGTGGGTTACGGTAGCAGCGGCACTGGCACTGACGGCCTGTGGCGGCAGCAAGCCGGCCGAAGACCAGGCAGCACAGGGCACGCAGCCGGCGGCTGAAAAAACCTACAAGGTAGGTGTGAATGCCGCTTTTGCACCGTTTGAATCGGTGGATTCCAGCGGCAAGATGCAGGGCTTTGACATTGAGCTGGCCCAGGCCGTGGCAGACGCTGCCGGAATCAAGGTGGAAATGGTGAATACGCCGTGGGAGGGCATTTTTGCCGGCCTTGATAACGGTGATCAGGACCTTCTGGTATCGGCCATTACCATTACCGGTGAGCGCAAGGCTTCGATGGATTTTACCGAGCCGTATTTCGAGGCTACGCAGCTGGTGGTATTGCCCAAAGGCAAGACGCTCGACAGCACCGACGCACTCAGGAACATGAAGGTTTCCGTGCTGACCGGCTCGACAGGCGACACCGTGGCGCAAAAACTGATGGGAGCGACCAGCACCAACATCAAGCGTTTTGAAACCTTGCCGCTGGCCCTGAAAGAACTGGAGAACGGTGGGGTCGAGGCCTGCATCGGTGATAATGGCGTCGTAGCCAACTACGTTGCCAATAACAGTGGTACTGAATTCACGGTCATTGACAACCTGGAATTCGACAAGGAGTACTACGGTATGGCCGTACGCAAGGGTAATGCAGAACTGCTCGAAAAGCTCAACGGCGGAATCCGGCAGATCCGTGACAATGGCACCTATGACCAGATTTACCAGAAATATTTCGGCAGGCTGTAATCCTTTTCAGGCGGACCGGAAGGCCGCCTGAAAACGGAGAAAACCGGCTCTCTTTATCATCGGGGCCGGTTTTTTTTATCGGCGTTGTGCACTATCTGACTTGCAAATTGCAATCCATTTGATAAATTGGAATAGAAGAGTTGCCAGTGTTTTCGGTAATGCTGGTTTTCGTGATTTGTAAAGTCCGGTTCCTTCATGTTGTATGCATCGGAGTTATCGGGCTGTCAAAAGAAAGACTGTCAAATGGATTTTCAGGCAATGGACTATGTGGAGCTTTTGAAGCTCAAGGAGCAGCTGGATGCTGAAATCAAGCACCGCGAGTCCGAGGAAAAGCTCAAGGCCCGCAAGCAGATTCTTGATCTGGCAAAAACCTATGGTCTGGAACTGAGCGATCTGCTGTCAAAAGGTGGTGCTGCGGTACGCAAGCCGGCTGAAGCCAAATACCGTCACCCGGATGATGCAAATGTCACTTGGTCTGGTCGTGGACGTAAACCGCACTGGGTGGAAAAATGGCTGGCAGAAGGAAAGTCGCTGGAAGATCTGGCGATCTGATTTATCCTGTTCAGATAAAAGCGGCAAAATATTTGCCGCTTTTGTTTTTTCTGCCATGAGCCGGCAATTTCATATGGTGGGTAGCCGGCTGTTTTTTGCGTTAGACTTGAAAAGTTTGAGTCGATTTATGGAGTAAAAGACATGACCGATATTTCCACTGTCATTGTTGGGCATCGTCTTGCTTCGCCCGTGTATAACGCTTCGGGTGTGATGTGCCGCGAAATTTATGAGCTGGAAGCTGTCCGGCACAGTGATGCCGGTGCAATTGTCACGAAGAGCTGCACGCTGGAAGCGAGGGATGGCAATCCGGAGCCGCGTTATGCATCGACTCCATATGGCAGTATCAACTCCATGGGATTGCCAAACCATGGTTATAAATATTACATGGGCTATGCGAAGCAATATGACTATGAAACCGGCAAGCCGCTTTTTGTTTCCGTTTCCGGTCTGTCGCTGGCAGACAACCTGCATATCCTGAGGGAGTTCAAGGGGCTGAACAAACCCTTGCTGCTGGAGGTCAATCTTTCCTGCCCGAATGTTCCGGGCAAGCCGCAACTGGGCTATTCCTTTGACGACATGGAGGAGGCACTCAAGGCGATTGATGCCGAGCTGGGCATGCCGTTTGGCGTCAAGCTGCCGCCTTACTTTGACATCAGCCACTTTGAAATGGCTGCGGCCATTTTCAACCGGTTTGAAAACCTGGCCTTCCTGACCTGCATCAACTCGGTCGGCAATGGTCTGGTCGTGGATGTGGAAAGCGAAACGGTAGTCATCAAGCCGAAGAACGGTTTTGGCGGTATTGGCGGTGATTACGTGTTGCCGACAGCGCTGGCCAACGTGAATGCGTTTCACCGCCTGTGCCCCGGCAAGCAGGTCATTGGCTGCGGCGGTATCAAGTCCGGTGCCGAGGTATTCCAGCACATCCTGTGCGGGGCCAGTGCGGTGCAGGTGGGAACGTGCCTGTGGGAGGAGGGGGCGGGCCTGTTCTACCGGCTGAACAGCGAGCTGTCCGCCATCATGGAGCGCAAGGGTTACCGGTCGCTGGAAGATTTCCGCGGGAAAGTGCGGACCTTGTGAGCCGTGTGGCGCGTTGCCTTGGGCTGTGCGCCGTTTCAGGCCGTGCCGGCGGCAGGCAGGTCCGGCCTGTCGCGTGCTTTTTCTGGTTCGAGCACTGGCACACATGCGCAGTCAGGCGGATGGTGGCGCGGTGGATATGGCTGAATGCAAAAAAGCACCCTGAAGGTGCTTTTGTTGTCTGGCGGAGTGGACGGGACTCGAACCCGCGACCCCCGGCGTGACAGGCCGGTATTCTAACCAACTGAACTACCACTCCGCGAAAAGTGGTGGGCGGTACTGGACTCGAACCAGTGACCTCTGCCGTGTGAATCGAAAACAATTGCTTTTTGTTAGAACAACTTAGCTACAAATAGCTGCACTTTCAATGGCTTACGTTAGCCTACCTTAGCCCATTTTAGCAGGATTTAGCGCCCTCAGTGGAGCAAATTTGGAGCAATTTCGCCTGAGCCCCACTCAACGCGGCGATGTTAAGGACGCCATCAGTTAGATCCAGCACCTTAGTCTGCCCTTCCATAGCGGCGCGTTCCTGAGCCTCCCGCTCGGCCTCGACCCAAGACGCCAAACTCTCCGGGGTCCCGAGTGCTTTTCCGCTCCGCAGTCGCTTCAGGAACTGCCTAGCCACAGATCCGGCCACTTCGCGGTCACTAATCGTGGATATTGCACTCACCGCTTGTGAGCTAGTCATCCAGCCACACGCCCATGCTTTGAGTACGGCAACGCGCAGGCGGTGCGTTGGAATTGGGTCGCGGCCGTTTATCCAGCCACGCAGATCTGACTCGTCAATTACCAACTCTCCTGCACCTAAGCCAGCACTCTTGATGCCCCAGAGGGATTCCGAGAGGCTTTGCAGGCCGATCCCCATCGTCTTGCATTGCGTGCAGGGATTCGTCCCCGGCGCGTAGGACAGTTCTCCCCCACACCATACCGGGCAGTCCACAACTCCACTAGCGCGGCACGCTTGGCGGCGAATATATCGAAGCGTTGCTGCTGTTTCACCATCTGCGGGGAGGATGCTGCGCGGTTTCGCGATACGACGCGCCTTCCAATCGTCAACTGTTTCTCGCACTAAGCGCAGCCAGTAATTCACGTTCGATTTCTCCCCTAACGCTCTCTCGGTCTTCTCTTTCACAGTTCAAGTCATTAGCACGAACAAGCAGGAGTTCGACCACATGACTCGAAACTATACCTTGATAGAACGCTTGGCATCGCTCCCGGATGACATCTTGATTGGTGTCGAAGAGGTTGCGGCCTTGACTGGGTTCGCCGAAATCACTATTCAGCAGCGGCGCATCAAAGGATTTCCAAATCCGCTCACCGGGGTGCGCCGTTTGAAATGGCGACTCGGTGATATGCGAACCTGGATTCGCTCAAGAACAGAGCAAACCCAAAGCAGCCCTCGTCCCTCCCGACAGCGGGCATCGGCATGAGCATCATTCGGCCAGTCAAGCCAAAGCCTGGTTGGGAACTTATTCCCAACCACTTCGCTGAGGACCCGTCGCTCAGTGAGGATGCTGTGGCGGTGGGGCTCTGGTTAGCGGTCAAGCCAGAGGGATGGGAGGTCCGCCCAGCCGCGATCCAAACGGCATTTTCGCGACGACCCGGAAAACCGCGCGGACGCGAATGGTGGGCGAGAGTTTCGACAGAGCTGCGCCAAGCAAACTACCTGCGGCTCAGCCGCATCCACGGCGACGGCGGCAAGTTCTCAAGTGCTTGGGATTTCAACGTGTTTGGGTTTGGCGATGACGTAGCCGGCAGCGGCTCAGCCGTAGTCGGCTCAGCCGGTATCGGCTTAGCCAATGCTGGCTCAGCCCCCCTGTATAACCAACACTCAGCAGATTCAATACTCACCACCACCCACCACCAACCGGTGGTGGATGGCATTGAGGACTTGATTGAGGCAGGAGTTTGGGCAGAGGGCCTGACGAGGCCGATCAAGAATGAGGCTGGCCTGCGCAGAAAAATCCGCTCCAGGCTCCTCTCCGATGGGCCGAATGCTGAGGATCTCCATGCCCTGCGCGCATGGCGGGCGCATCAGGAGCGCGAAGTCACTGATCGCACGGCGCGTGAACGCGAACTTGCCGCTTGCACCGCGCGCGAGCAGGAGCGGGCCACGCAGGTAGCCGAGGCATCGGCCTACCTCCAATCACTGGACAGCGCCGCGCATGCGACCCTTGTCGAGGCCTTCACCGCCCATCTGGAGAGGACCAACGGGCAGGCGTACCAGTTCTACCGGCGCCAAGGGCTCAGGCCGAAGATCGTTGAAACCGCCCTCCTCGCTTTCGTCGCGTCAAATTATCTCTCTCGCAATCGGCAGGAGGCGGCCGGATGAGCGGATTCGAGCGCACATCCTTCTATGCGTCCGGTGCGGAGCAAGGGCTAACCTGCGCTTCGCTTGGTTCCCCTTGGTTTTCCGGCGCTTCGCTTGGAAAACAACATCCGTGGTCATTTTTGACCACGCGTCTATGTGGAGGTCACCATGCCTGATGACCGATCTGCTCGCCGTGGGCCTGCGCCGCTGTCAGCGGAGCAACGCCGCGAGCATTGCGTTTCCGTTCGCCTGAACATCGCCGAGCTGGCGACGCTCGATGAACGGCGTGGCAATTTCCAGCGCGGCGAGTGGCTGAGGATGGCCGCTCTCGACAAGCTGCCGCCGACTGTGCCGGCGATCAACTCGCAGGCCTGGGCCGAGTTGGCCCGTGCTGCTGCCAACTTGAACCAAATCGCCCGGGCGCTCAACCAGGGCGAGAAGGTTGAGCGCGGTGGTTTGCGCGACCAGCTCAACCAATTTCGAGCCGCCCTCATAGGAGCCAGCCTTGAAGGGCATGCAGAAGATTAGCCGGGGGAAAGGCTTCCGGGGGGCGCTGGACTACGCCTTCGAACGGGACAGCGCTGACGCCGTGCCGGGGCGGCTCCTGGGCGGCAATATGTCTGGCCAGGATGCCCGGCAGCTTGCCGCCGAATTCGGTCAGGTTCGCCGCCTGCGCCCGGACATCGAAAAACCAGTCTGGCATAACGCGCTTCGCTTGCCCAAGGGCGACAAGCTCACGGATCAGCAATGGGTGAAGATCGCCGACGACTACATGAAGCGGATGGGTTTCACTGCGGCACATCCACGCGCCTACGTTTTGCACGACGACGCTGACGGCCAGCACATCCACATTGTGGCCTGCCGGGTGTCGACCGAAGGGAAAGTCTACCTGGGCAAGAACGAAAACCTGTCGAGCACTCGGCACATTGCATCGCTGGAGCGCGACTACGGCCTCACCATCACCAAAGGGCCAACCTACGACCCAGAGACCGGAAAGATCGAGAAGCCGGCCACTCGGCAGGTGAAGAAAGGGGAGATCGAAGCGGCGGTGCGTACCGGGCAAGAGCCGTCCCGGCAGAGGCTGCAGCGATTGATTGATGATGCCTTGGCGGAGAGGCCGACTGCTCCCCAACTCGCGGAGCGGCTGACGATGGCAGGCATCACGGTGCACGCCAATATGGCCAGCACCGGGCGCTGCAATGGGTTCAGTTTCGAGGTTGATGGGGTTGCCTTCAAAGGCAGTTCTTTGGGCAAGGCCTACGGCTGGAAAGGCCTTCGAGAACGGGGATTAAATTATGAGCAAGATCGAGACCGTCAAGGGCTTGGCCAATACCGAGTTGGCGCGCAGCCAGGCCCAACTGCAACTGCTGGAGAAAATCTCGCAGCAGCAGCTGCAAATCTCCAGGCAGCTCGCCGAGCTGCTGGAAATCTTGACCGCTCAGCCGGAAACCTCGCTGATCGAGCAGCTAGAAGAGCTGTTGGCGCCTATCTCGCAACGACTCGCCGGGATCGAAGCCAAGCTGCCATCGATTGTGCCGAGGGCTTGAACCGTCGGCAGGCCTTCAAAGCAGCCCTGCTGGAGCAGCACTACCAGGCGCCGATCTATGCCGCACTGGCCGCACGGTTGGCCTATGTCCAGCGCAATGCGGATCACATCGCCATCACCCTGAGAGACGGCGCCGGTCGAATCGAGGACCGCGGCGATCGCATGACGATCAGTGGTCGCAACGTCGTGAACGACGAAGCGATCCGCTCGCTCGTCGACCTGGCAAAGGTGCGTGGCTGGAAAAGCATCACGCCGACTGGCACTCCCGAGTTTCGCGAACGCCTTGCCGCTGTTGCCGTCGCTGCGGGACTCAACGTAAAGCCCTCGGAGCCAGCCATTCCAACCCCGACTCGGCCGACCACCGACGAGGAACGCCAGGCAGAGGTTGTCAGGCAGGAGCGCGAGCGCCTGGCACGCGCGCGCGCAAATTTCGGTTACGCCAATACCCCCAAACCACGATAGGGAGTCAGTCATGAGCCAGATTCAGAGCCAGTACCACGACGAGCGCGAAGCGATTCTCGACGTCATGCGAGAGAACGACAAGGACGCATGGCAACGCTTCCACGCCTGCAAGCTTTTTGCGCTGCATCCGGCGCATTTCACCTTCATGGCGATCCTCGAAAAGCACCTTGAGCAGGCAGGGAAACTTCGATTCGACGGCGACTGGGAGGAGGCGAAGGCCGCTCAAATCGCCATCTACACCACGATCTATCACCTGATTGGGCTGCCGTCCGAGCAAGCAAAAGAAAAAGCGGAGGAACTGGCAGAGGAATCCGGTCTGCGCGGTCTGCGCGCGCTACTCGGTTGAGTCGGCCGGGCGCCGGGCGGCCACCCGACGCCGGCCTGACCAACAGCAACCTGTAACGGAGATTTGACTATGGCTAGGGCAAGTCTAACAAATGGAAGTCAGCATCTTCTAGATCCCGCGATCGTCGAAGACCTCGCTGCTGAGATTGTCATTCAGCGGCATGGTTCCGGAATCGAGGATCGCCCCAGAGCATTTCACGGCTTTACGGTCGCGACGGTTGCACTGATTCAGCCTGCGCTGGAAAACCTCGCGCAGGCCTATCGACAGGCCTGCCTCGGCCCCTGCGGTCGCGACGTGGCGCAACGCTTTCTCGAAAACCTGCTGGATGCGGAGACATAAACATGGAACAGAAGAAACACGGGGTTGCCCGCCGGGCGGTGGTGGGTGTAGCGAAAGCTTGGTCCTACTCGGTTGGCGTCACCAGCTTGGTCCGCGAACTGGGACGGATCGGCGGGAACGTCGCTGCCGGCGTCGGTTGGATACGGCGGAAGCTCTCTGATGGTCCTGAGAATTACCGACATGAGACCTTCCAGGAGGCCGTGGACCGTCTTGGTCTTGATGAGGCGCATCTTGTTCGGCAGTGGCGTGTTTTTAACCTGCGCGCCCATTCCTGGATGGCGGCCTTGCTGCTGGCCACGGCGTGGCTTGCCGGCGCAGCCTGGAGTGATGCGCCACTCCTGCATGTGATCCTCTGCCTCGGCGTGATGTTTGTGGCGTTTTCCAAGGCCTTCACCTGGAGGTTCCGGGCTTGTCAGATCCGCGATGCTGAGCTTTACAGCTTTGTCCCCTGGCTATTTTCCCCGGGGAGATGGTGATGCGCACGGCGCTGGTTCTTCTGCTCTACGCGATGTCGGGGGTGGCCACCGCCGCCGATCCGGCGACGGCTCCGGGCCTGCGGGCTTTCGCACCGCCCCCCGGTGATATCTCGGTCGACTTTCTAAGACAGATCTTCGGTTCGGTGGTCGATGGTGCGGGGACCGGCGATGGCATGAGCGTATTAGGCGCGATGATGGGCGTGTTCAACATCGCTATCCTGTTCCTGGCCATGATCTTCGTCGTCTATACGACGATCAAGGGCACCGTCGATTCGGCCCATGACGGCGAGGTTCTAGGGCGCAAAATGTCAGAAATTTGGGTGCCAATTCGCACGGTCGGCGGCAGCGCCCTGATCCTCCCGCTGGCCAGCGGATTTTCGACCCTGCAGCTCGCGGTGATCTGGTTGGCCATGCAGGGCGTCGGCGTCGCCGACAAGGCTTGGACGGCAGGCATTGACCGGTTCGCCCAGGTCGGAACCCTTGGGCGCGTGTCGATACCGGATGCCCGTCCCCTGGCGGCTACGATTCTCCGCTCCGAAGTCTGCGCGGCCGCCATGAACAGGCAATTTGAGGCGGAAGGCCGGCGGACACGGATCACTATCCTTCCCCTGGAAACCATCGGAGGGCCGGGCGCGGCTACGTCACGTTTCCGCTGGGGATCGTTCGACTACCGGAACCCTGCCGTGTGCGGTTCCGTGACTTGGTTCCCCTCCGACGCCAAAGACGGTGATGCCACCCGGGCGCTACGGCAGCCGATTTTTGATGCCCACACCCATGCAGTGGCTCAGTTGGCGGCCGAGCTGCGGCCGGTGGCGCAGCAGATCGTCGCGTGGCAGGCCCCCCCGGCCGGTGCCCTCGATCGGGCTGCCACGAAATATGAGGATGCTTTGGCCAAGGCCGCAAAGGCTGCAGTCGACGCTTCCCCTGAGGTCGGCAAGCAGGCATTTCTGGACAGGGCGCGGGAAGGAGGTTGGGTACTGGCAGGAACGTGGTATTCGCACATCATCAAGGTCAACGATTCCATTCAGGCGGCTGTGAACACCGTGCCGGCGGCGACGACCGGGCGTGTGGAAGAGCTGGAAGTGACCGAAACCCTGCAGGGCTATCGGGATGCGATGGCATTCACCGACGAATACATCCTCGATCGCGCTGCCGCCCCACGAAAGGCCTTCCAGGAAATGAGCATCGAGGATGCGAAGAACGTTCGGAGTCTCGACGACGTGTGGCGGCTGTTGTCGATTCCGGCCTTGAGCGGCTTGGCAGCGCTGACGGATCGGATAGCTGGCGCGAACACCGCCCCAGTCGAGCAACTGCGCGTGCTTGGGAACGATATTGTGTTGATCGGCACAGGCATCAAGGCGGCATATTTCGCTTTTGCCGGTTTCGCGGGTGCCCGCGCCGCTGATTGGACCGTAGGCAACGTGTTCAATCTCGCGGACGCATTGCGGACGATCAACGGCACCGTTGAGTGGACATCCTCGGCACTGTGGGCGTTGGGCGCGATGCTGGCGTTCTATCTGCCAGCCGTGCCCACCATCTGGTGGGTCGCGGGCGTCATCCGCTGGCTGGCCTCGGTAGCGGAAGCCGTCCTGGCCGCGCCGCTTATGGCGGCGATGCATGTCCATCCGGGCGGTGATGACCTAGTGGGCCGTGCTGGTCCGGGGTACATGCTTATCTTGGCAATGGTGATTCAGCCGGCCTTGCTCGTGCTTGGCCTCGTACTGGCCGGGGCGATCATGTATCCGGCCGGGCAGTTGGTGAATATCGTCTATCTGGGCATGGTTTCCGGCGTGACAGGCTCCAGCGGCGTTGGGTTGATCGCGCTGGTGGCTTCGCTGGGCCTGTATGTTGGAATGATGTCGATGGCGATTCATGCCTGTTTCGCGCTGATCTCCTCAGTCCCGGACAACGTGATGCGCTGGGTGGGTTCTCAGGCCGGGGCACAGGGCGTAGGGATCAAGGAGGTCGAGAAAACCACCGTCGACCTGGAGGGAGGCTCCAAAGGGGCCGGGCAGGGAGCGGCGCGGCCCGGGTCTCCAGGAGGAGGGCGTCCGTCCAGAGGTAATCATCCTGGGCAGGATGCCAAGCCGGAACCCAACGGGTTCTCCAATGCCGAGCTGATGCCGGATGCTTCCGATCGTCAAGGGTGAATTTTTATGGGGGCGTTTCCTGAACTTCATGGCGGCCCGGCTGACGCCGGCCGGGCTGTCGTCGCAAGCGACCGAGCCTATGGTCTCGGCCCTCCGGGCTTCCATCCCTGCCGCCTCCGCGCCGATGGCGCTGCGCGCTCCGCTTGCCCTTCGCCCGTCACCGCAGGGCGGTCACGGGCTGCGCGCCCGGTGGGGTTTGCCAAGGGCCTGTATGGCCTCGCCACGGCTTCGCCGTCGCGAGAGAGGGGCGCTGGCCCTTTAGTGCGCCTCGCGGCGCACGGCGGGCCGCGCCGTGGTGCTGGAAACCGTTTCCGTGGTCGTTCCCCTTTCCTTGATTGCCCTTCGGAGCCGCCCATCGCTGCTCAGTCGCTCGATGGCGGCGGGCTTAGACCGGCGACGATGAAGCCGTCGCCTGCACCGTGTCACGCCAGCCGGCCGGCGATCCGGCATAAAGCCGCTCCCTGCGGTCGCTTTTTATTCCGTTCGCCGGAAAGCCCCGGTTGTCATGCCCCGCTGCTCCAGCCCGAAACCCCGCCATCGCCCTTCGGGACGCTCCCTGCGCGGCGATTTGTGAGGCGGCTCCGAAGGGCAGAACCATCAAGGAAAGGAGAACAAGCATGACCACGAAAACCACCAGCACCACCAACGACGCGGGCGTTCCCCCCGCACCCCCCGAGGCCCACCAAAGGGCAGTTTCCAGGCTGACGGTCGATGCGAAAGGGGCTCAGTTGCTGCGCGTGATTGCGGAAGAACACGGCGTTTCGACTCGCGAGTACCTGGAAGGGCTGATTCATTACGCCGTGTCGCAGTGGCGGCGGCCTGGGGCATGGGAGGCGGTAGTTCCGTTTGATTTCTGTAACTACACCGACGGCGGCCATGCCGACCGGTGGTTTTGATCTAGAAGGACGACACGATGATTCCGAATAAAGAAGTAGCGCGACTTTTGGCAGATGACAAGGCATTTGGTCGGGCCGTGGCTTATCTGATTGCTTACATCCGTCGGCATGCAGTTGTGGAGGGAAAGAAATGAGCAAGGTTGAGAAAATTTCCGGCCGCTTGTCCCTGGGAGCGGTGCATCCTGGCCGGTCTGCCGACTTCTACGATTTCATGCGGGTGGGGGCGACGCACCTCAAGCGGGTCAAGGTCGTCGGTGAGCTGGCACCGCTGCTGCGCGACGGCGAGCACTGCACCGTGTGGGTTGTGCGGGTGAAGGTGCCGACCCCGTTGTTTTTCTCGACCGTGACGAGTGTCATTTACGCGATCGAGGTTGACGGGACTCTGTACAAGGCCGTAGAGGAAACGCGCAGGCATTGGAATGGCGCACGGGCTTGGAATGCTTTCTTCCTGGCTGTCGCCGGGTTCCCGACAATCTTCCTGGCGGGTGTGGGGCTGTTGCTCTGGATCAATGCCGTGCGGTTGATGGTGGGGTCGGTGTTGCCGATCGTGGAGATGCAGGGGGAGCCGATATGAAGGCGTTCGCGCTGCTGGGAGTGGTGGCCATGGTGGCCACCAACGCCGAGGCCCAATGCACATCGACCACGATCAATAGTGTCATGCCGCCGAGAGTTGTCGGGCTGGCGCAGGAGGGTATCTCTGCGCTCCTTGGTTGTACCCCTACGGTTTTGCCACCGGCGCCAGGCGCGCCGCAGTCTTCGCAAATCTACACCTGGGGATTTGTCGATGGTGCGTTGAGGAAGCAGATCGCGGTGCAGTTCGATCTGGCCGGGATTGCGGCCTCGGCACGTTACCAGGAGGGGGTCGTCTCAGAAAACGGGAAAAATAGCACGCTAAGGCGCGCGACGGCTTTTACCTAGCAGCAGTGCAAGTCTGCACCTGCGAGGCATGACATGCAGGAGGGCGCTATCGACCCTGAGCCGCCATCCAGATGAAAGCA
>RRZU010453434.1_pt1 | contig 23050 bp, 20 predicted proteins | sample 2165561 | NCBI WGS metagenome assembly RRZU01 (sample SAMN10456909, study PRJNA506462) | wastewater metagenome | isolation source: wastewater sludge | place: USA: Moscow, Idaho | reverse complement strand
TGTCGATATGCTGCTCAAAGCTGGCTGGGTCGCTGTAGTCGGCAAAACGCACCTGCACACCATACTGTAGCAGGGTGTAGGCAAACAGGTTGTAAGTGCCGCCGTACAGCGCGCTGCTGGAGATGATGTTGTCGCCCGCTTCGGCAATGGTTTGTATGGAGGCGGTAATAGCTGCCAAGCCAGAGGCAAAAGCCAGCGCAGCCACACCACCCTCAAGCGCAGCCACACGGCGCTCCAGCACGTCTTGCGTGGGGTTCATGATGCGGGTGTAGATGTTGCCCGGCACCTTCAGGTCAAACAGGTCTGCACCGTGCTGGGTGCTATCAAAAGCGTAAGAGGTGGTTTGGTACAGAGGAACAACGGCTGATTTGGTGGTCGGGTCGATGTCGTAGCCCGCGTGCACAGCCAAAGTTTCGGTGCGCCAGTGTGGGGGAGGGGTGCGTTTGGGCATGATGAGATTACCTTCAAGAGATTAACAGGATTGGGGTGGCTGCTGCTGAAATCATGCTAGCAAGCACGCGGCTGGTAAATGCGCCACAAGTTTGTATTGTGCGGCAAATGCATATAAGACCGCATCCAGCGCACAAAAATCAAAACAACCCATTCGCTTACGTGGCATGAGCAAACATATCCCTTCTTTCCTCCTTTTTACGCAAGAAGGTGTAGCCTTGAAGCAACGGAAACCTTTTTTTTTAGTGAAAATGTAAAATTTGTCTTGTCTTGTCTTGTCTTGTCTTGTCTTGTCTAATCTTCTTAGATTCTAGAAAGAGTCTGTCGCCGTTAATTACAGGAAGTGCACTGTTTGTGTTACGCGGCGAATTTTGCATTCATTCTTTGGAGGAACTTGACAATGAAAAAATCCCTAATTGCTCTTGCTGCTCTGGCAGCTGTCAGTGCTGCTACGGCACAATCGTCTGTCACCATGTATGGCGTCGTTGATACTGGCTATGGTTACAAAAAAAACACCGTGAAATTGCCGCTTATAAGCGGTGCCAAGCTCCAAACAAGCAGCTGGGGTGTCAATTCTGGCACTTTGCAGGGGTCGCGTCTGGGCTTTAAGGGCGAAGAAGCCTTGGGTAATGGTTTGAGCGCTGTTTTTGCTTTGGAAATGGGGTTTGATTCGGCTTCGGGCGCAACTAAAAGTGCCTTTGACCGCCGTGCGGTTGTTGGCTTGAAGGGCAGCTTTGGTGAGGTGCTGGTTGGACGCGATGGCACTCCACTCAATGAATGGTCGGGCAGCTACAAGGCGGTTGATGGTACAGATACCTTTCCGGCTGCACTGGATGGGGTAGATGTGTCTGGTCTCAGCCTAGGCAGTGTCTTGGGTATGTCGGCCTCTTACACTGGACGCACTTCTGGTCTGTTTTACAACGGCGCGTTTTCTGGCGTAAATGTGCGTGCAGTGCTTGGACACAACGGCAGCACGACCAAGGTTGGCGGTGCTGAAACAGGCAAAACCAATAGTACCGTGGTGGGTGTGAGCATGGACTATGCTACTGGCCCCTTGAGTGTTGGCGGCGTGTTGCAGTATGAAACTGGCAAGGCTCCAGTTGGCGGTTTGGTAGGCACCTTGTTTCCTGGTGTTTTCAGCTACGACATGACCAAAACCGACTGGGGGCTTGGTGCGTCTTACGAGCTCAATGTAGCCAAACTTTACGGCGAGTACAAGGGTGGGCAGGTTAAAACCAAAGCCTATGACGGCGGCGCTGTGTGGGGTGGTAAGCTTGATTTTGGCAAGACTACACACCACCAGTTGGCTGTGGGCGTAGCTGTGCCGCTGGGCGCTGCTACCTTGGGAGCTGAATATGCCTACAACAAGGCCGATTACACTGTGCCTGCTGCCATCATACCTAGCAGCCCCAAATTCTCGGCTAAGGGTCATGAGTTTGCCGTGCAGGGAAATTATGCCTTTAGCAAGCGCACCGATGTTTATGCTCGCATTGCACGCAGTGCCGATGTTAAGCTCAAGGTGCGTGATGCTGGCGTGAGTCATACCATTTTGACAGGCAACACCCAGCAATACACAGTGGGCATTCGCCACAAGTTCTAATGTCTGTGAGCTGACACTGGCAATGTGCCAGCTTTAGCTCAGCGCAAGCGCTTGGCAGTGCGCTCAAGCGTCTTGCGCAGCTTTCCAGGGTTAGTTAATAGCCCCGCTTTTGCAAGGAGCGGGGCTTTTTTGCGCCTTAAAACGTGCAGCGCAGCCATGCATGACAATGCAACTTTAGCCATTTGCCTGTTTGAAAGGAAAAGCCATGCCCGAGCAAACCCGTATTTTTTTGAACAAAACCGCATTTTTCAACGCGCCAAGCACAAGCGTGGCAGACTTTAGCCCTGCCGAATTGGGCAAAGCGCTGGCTTTTCACCGCACCATGCCAGGCTACGCGCCTACACCGCTGGTCAGCCTCGGGCAGCTTGCATCCAAGCTGGGCGTGGGCGGTATTTATGTGAAAGATGAATCGCACCGCTTTGGCTTGAATGCTTTTAAGGTGCTGGGCGGCGCTTATGCGCTGGGCTGCCACATTGCCCAGCGGCTGGGCACTGATATTGCACAACTTCCCTTTGAAGTGATGACCAGCGAGGCAGTGCGCAAGCAGCTCGGCGAAGTGGTGTTTGCCACCACCACCGACGGCAACCACGGGCGCGGCGTAGCGTGGACGGCGCGGCAGCTCAAGCAAAAAGCCGTTGTTTACATGCCGCAAGGCGCATCAGCCGAGCGGTTGAACGCGATTCGCAGCGAAGGCGCTACGGCTGAAATTTTGCCGATGAATTACGACGCTGCCGTGCGTTATACGGCCGAGCTGGCACAGCGCCACGGCTGGCAAGTGGTGCAAGATACTGCTTGGCCTGGCTACGAGCAAATACCGCTGTGGATTATGCAAGGCTACGGCACGCTGATGCTCGAAGCGATGGAGCAACTGCACGCACTAGCGCCAGCGCAGGTATCACAGGCAGCACCGCAGCCTCCTACGCACATCATCGTGCAAGCAGGCGTTGGCTCGCTGGCGGCGGCAGTGCAAGCGTATGTGGTGGCTGCTTACGGTGCAAATCGCCCGAAATTGATTGTTGCCGAAGCGCGTGCGGCTGATTGCATATACCGCTCTGCCATGCAGCAAAGTGGCGAAGCAGTAGCGGTGGGAGGTGACTTGGATACGGTGATGGCAGGGCTTTCTTGCGGCGAAGCCAGCGCCACAGGCTGGCAGATTTTGCGCGACTACAGCGATGCCTTTGCCTCTTGCCCCGATTACGTTGCCGCACGCGGGATGCGGATGCTGGCAGCACCCTTGCCAGGAGATGCCAGCGTTGTATCAGGCGAATCGGGCGCAGTTACCTTAGGTTTGCTCTCGCTGCTGATGCAGTCGCCCGCATTGGCCAGCGAGCGTGCCGCACTGGGGCTGGATGCCTCATCGCGCGTACTGGTGCTAAGTACCGAAGGCGATACCGACCCGCAAAGCTACCGCCGCATTGTGTGGGATGGCGCTATTGCCACGCCTGCATCGGTAATGACTGGCATGGGTAGCGCAAAGGCTTAATGCACGGGCGGCACGTAATCGCTGCAACAGGAAGCGCCAAAAAAATGCCTCCCAAAGTGGGGAGGCATTTCGAGCAAATGGTACACGCACGACGTGCGTAGATGAAGTGAGGCTTTAGCCGCCAGCACGCCCCAATTCGCGTTTGATGCCTTGAATATCGCTTTCAGTGCGGGCAATGCTCGATTTGAGGCTGGCAACGCGGTCAAGGTATTTTTGGTGGTTGCGGTGCTCGGGCCCCATTTTTTCGGGCTCGCCGTTGTTAAATTCTTTTTTCAACTCAGCAAGCTGCTGATTGGCTTTGTCGAGCTCGGTCTGCAAAATATTGCGCGAACCCAAGTCGCGTGTGCGCTGGGCGGCGTTATCAACAGACTTGGGCGCGGCAACGCTGCTGCCAGACGGAGCGCTTACGTTTACAGACCTGCTGCTGCTAACAGATGGCCGCTGCGTCAGCGAAGTGCGCATAGCCGTGGCACGTACCACGGTAACGTTGCCGCCAATCAATGGCGTGCAGCCGCCTTGCTCAATGCGGGCGGCATTGTTGGTGTATTCATTTCCACAGCGATAGACGCCGCTTTGTGCAGAAGCCGGCAGCGCCGCAGCGCCCAGCAGCGCGGCAGACAGATAAGCCAGAGACAAAGATTTGTGGATGGTGTGCATGAAAGAGCCTCTTTATTGGAGTGTTGTACTATTTTGCCAGCACGGTGCTTTTGCTGGATTGATAGTATGACGCAGCTTGCGCAAGCTGCCAAGGTTTGTAACTGCCAAGGACAAAAAACACCGTAAAACATGTGCAAAATGCAACAAAAAGACTGATTCTTTTGCCATCTTGCAGCATGTTTGCATCATGTTCGGATGCATGGCGCTTGCTTGGGAAGAATGCTGTAACGTTAGCAAACTAGGTTACGCAAGCATTTGCAGTGAAGGGGTAAAAGTTGCTTGCCAGAAGCACGCCCACAGCAAAGTGTTTCAGCGCAGTGGCGCAGCTAAAAATCAGAAGAACTAGACCCGAAAACTGAGCTAAAAACTGAGCCAAAAGCAAGTCTATACCGTTTGTAAACTACAAAGGGCAGCAAGCTGCCCAATGTTGATGATGCCAATGCCCAAAGCCGCAATGAGCCAACCTTGCAGCCTTGGGCAGCGCACAGCAAGGCTGCGCGTTGCAGTGGCTTTAAAGCGAGTAATACATCTCGAACTCAACGGGATGCGGGGTCATGCGGATGCGGGTGACTTCGGCCATTTTTACGTCAATGTAGGCATCAATCATCTCGTTGCTAAATACGCCGCCTTTGGTGAGGAAGGCGCGGTCTTTGTCGAGCTCTTCAAGTGCCTGCTCCAGACTATGGCAAACGGTTGGCACCAGTTTGTCTTCTTCGGGTGGCAGGTGGTAGAGGTCTTTGGTGGCGGCTTCGCCTGGGTGGATTTTGTTTTCTACGCCGTCAAGACCAGCCATGAGCAGGGCGGCAAAGCCCAAGTAGGGGTTCATCAGCGGGTCGGGGAAGCGGGCTTCTACGCGGCGGCCTTTGTCGCTGGCAACGTGCGGAATGCGGATAGAGGCAGAGCGGTTGCGGCTGGAGTAGGCGAGTTTTACGGGTGCTTCAAAGTGTGGCACCAGGCGCTTGTAGCTGTTGGTGCCGGGGTTGGTAATGGCGTTGAGGGCGCGGGCGTGTTTGATGATGCCGCCGATGTAGTACAGCGCAAAATCGCTCAGGCCAGCGTAGCCGTTGCCTGCAAACAGGTTTTTGCCGTCTTTCCAGATGGATTGGTGCACGTGCATGCCGCTGCCGTTGTCGCCCGCATAGGGTTTGGGCATGAAGGTGGCTGTTTTGCCGTAGGCGTTGGCTACGTTCCAGATGACGTATTTTTGCCGCTGCGTCCAGTCGGCGCGTTCTACCAGTGTGCTAAAGCGTGTGCCGATTTCGTTTTGCCCCGCGCCGCCTACTTCGTGGTGAAAGACTTCTACGGGAATGCCAAGCTGCTCAAGCACGAGCACCATTTCGGCGCGCATGTCTTGTGTGCTATCGACTGGGGGTACGGGGAAGTAGCCGCCTTTGGTGGTGGGGCGGTGGCCTTTGTTGCCGCCGTCGGCAAAGTCGCGCCCGCTGTTCCAAGGGGCTTCGTATTCGTCGATGTGTACAAAGCTGCCTGATGGGGAGGAGTCCCAGCGGATGCTATCGAAGACAAAAAATTCGGGTTCGGGGCCGAAGTAGGCGGTGTCGCCCAAGCCTGAAGATTTGAGGTAGGACTCGGCGCGTTTGGCAATGGAGCGCGGGTCGCGGTCGTAGGCTTTGCCGTCGTCGGGCTCAAGCACGTCGCAGGTTAGTACCAGTGTGTTTTCTTGAAAAAACGGGTCGATAAATGCGGTGTTGGGGTCGGGCATGAGCAGCATGTCCGAGCATTCCACACCTTTCCAGCCAGCAAAGGATGAGGCATCAAAGGCGTGGCCTTCGGTAAATTTGTCTTCATCAAAGTGCGAAACGGGTACGGTTACGTGCTGCTCTTTGCCGCGGGTGTCGGTAAAGCGGAAATCTACAAATTTGACTTCCTCATCATTGACCATTTTCATTACGTCAGCAACGGTTTTCGGCATAACTTTCTCCTTCGGTTCGATGGTGTTTAACTGGTAGGGCTCGTTGGCAATGACCAATTAAATAGTGCGTTACATGGGCAAAATACAGCGCCTTGGCTTGGTGGCCAAAGCGCAAAGGTGTTTCATTTAAACGTGTGCCGCAGGCGTGGGCGGGTTGCGCCTTGGGTGCCTTGCCAGTACCAGTTTTATCTGCAAATTGATTTGACTGTGCTGCATTTTACTGCGACAAGTTGCGTATTGTCTTGGGCAGGGGGTTTGCAGGTGGCTATTGCGGGCGCGTTTGGGGCTGGTTTGCTGCTGCAATGGCAGTGACAAAAATGTTTTTCAGGGGCGTTATGCTTGGGTTTTGGAGTTTTTTTCTTTTCCGCTAGAATGCACGGGTTTTGCAAGGTGCAAACTTTGCTTGCTTTTTAGTGCCTTGCCTGCATTGCAGTTGCATGATTTTGGCGCATAAACCCGTTGCCAGCCCGCATGCCTGAATTGGTTTGCTTTTGTGGCTTGTAACACCAACTTTAAATTTGACTTATGAAACTCGCTCAAGAAATTCGCGCCGGTAATGTCATCATGCACGGCAAAGACCCTATGGTTGTTTTGAAAACCGAATATGCACGCGGTGGCCGCGGCTCCTCAACAGTGCGCATGAAGCTCAAGAGTTTGTTGAGCAGCTTTGGCACTGAAGTGGTGTTTAAGGCCGATGACAAAATCGACAATATCGTGCTTGAGAAAAAAGATTGCACTTACAGCTATTTTGCCGACCCGATGTATGTCTGGATGGATGCTGAATACAACCAGTATGAAGTTGAGTCTGAAAACATGGGCGATGCGCTCAGCTACCTGGAAGAAGGCATGACGGCTGAAGTGGTTTTCTACGAAGGCAAGGCTATTTCGGTAGAGCTGCCCACTAGCGTTGAGCGTGAAATCACCTGGACCGAGCCAGCCGTAAAGGGCGATACTTCGGGCAAAGTGCTCAAGCCAGCCAAGATTGCTACAGGTTTCGAGATTGGCGTGCCAATTTTTGTGAATCAGGGCGACCGCATTGAAATCGATACCCGCACGGGCGAATATCGTAAACGTGTGTAATTGCGCGGTGCGTGCTTTTGTGCGTATTTGCGCGCATTTGGCACGTATCTGCTTAATGCAAAAGGCTTCCACTATGGAAGCCTTTTTATTTGCCAATGGCTTAGGCTGCTTTGCCGGGCGCGTAGTGCGGTAAGATGTTTTTCTTTTTTAATTAGCCTGACTCTATTATGATCCCACATCTTTCTACGGCTCTTAATGGGCCCATCAATGAACTCGAGCAGCGCATTATTGACTCTATGCCAGCTACTGAGCGTTGGTTCAGGCTGGAGTGGATGGAGCATACGCCGCCGTTTTATTCTTCGGTAGATATTCGCAATGCAGGCTTTAAGCTCTCGCCTGTTGATACCAATCTGTATCCAGGTGGCTGGAATAACTTAAGCGCTCCGATGCTGCCCTTGGTGGTGCAGGCAACGCAAGCGGCTATTGAAAAGATATGCCCCGAAGCGCGTAATTTGCTTTTGATTCCTGAGAACCACACGCGCAATACGTTTTATTTGAGCAATATCGCGCAGTTGGTGCGTATTTTCCGCATGGCTGGCCTGAATGTACGGGTTGGCTCGATTAACCCCGAAATCAAAGAGCCAACCGAAATACAGTTGCCTGATTATGGTATGGGTGGCGGCAGTGTGCTGCTTGAGCCAGTTGTGCGTAGCGAGCGCCGCATTGGTTTGAAAGATTTCGACCCCTGCACGGTGCTGCTCAATAATGACTTGAGCGCGGGCGTGCCAGGTATTTTGGAAGACTTGCACGAGCAGCATTTGCTGCCGCCTTTGCATGCAGGCTGGCATGTGCGCAGCAAAAGCACGCATTTTGCCTGCTATGAAGAGGTAAGCAAGCGCTTTGGCAAAATGCTGGGTATCGACCCTTGGCTGATTAACCCGATGTTTAGCCAATGCGGAGAGGTTAATTTCGCCGATGGCGCGGGCATTGAGTGCCTGCGCAGCAATGCAGATGCTTTGCTGGGCAAAATTCGCCGCAAGTACAAGGAATACGGCATTCAGGAAAAACCGTTTGTCATTATCAAGGCCGATAACGGCACCTACGGCATGGGCATCATGACGGTGCGCGATGTGGCAGATTTGGATGTGCTTAACCGCAAAACGCGCAACAAGATGAGCGTTATCAAAGACGGGCAAAGCGTGAGCAACGTCATCATCCAGGAAGGCGTGCTAACCAACGAGCGCATCAACGAAGCCGTAGCCGAGCCTGTTGTTTATATGATGGACCGCTATGTAGTGGGTGGTTTTTACCGCGTGCATGCCGAGCGTGGCGTGGATGAAAACCTAAACGCGCCTGGCGCACAATTTGTACCGCTGGCATTTGATGAAAGCACCCGCCTGCCCGAGCCTGGCGTAAAAACTGGAGCCAGTGCGCCCAACCGCTTTTATATGTATGGCGTGATTGCGCGGCTGGCCATGCTTGCAGCCAGCTACGAGCTGGAAGCCACCGACCCGCAGGCGGACGAGCTGGGGGCGTAGTATTTGGCGCAAGCAGTATCCATGCGGCTTGCAGAACGAAAATGCCCTGTAAGCCGTATAAACACTGCTTGCCGTGGATAAGGCAAGACAAAGCAAGGCAAAGCAAGATACGGCAACAAAGCCCAAGCCAAGCCCAAGCACAGCGCTTTTACGAAACAAGGCAAAACCACTACAACCAGCTCCCATGCGCCCTACAGCCCGATAATGCCCTGCAAGCCGCATAAACACTGCTTGTCGCCTTTATCATCACCGCCTTTGTTCAACAACCATGCTTCCAACGCTTATCGCCTACTCAACCACCGATGGGCAAACCTTGCAGATTTGCCAGCATTTGCAGCAAACGCTGCAAAGCCGTGGGCAGCGTGCCGTGGTCATGCCTGTAGCACAAGCGCAAGAGCTTGATTTGGCAGATTTTGGCGTGCTGGTGCTAGGGGCAAGCATCCGCTACGGGCGCCACCAGCGCGAAGTGCAGCGTTTTATCAGCCAGCACCATGCAGCACTCAACAGGCAGCCCAGCGTGTTTTTTTCGGTAAACGCCGTAGCGCGCAAACCCGAAAAACGCAGCTTGCACACCAACCCCTACGTCAAGCGGTTTTTGCATGGCTTGGCTTGGCAGCCACAGCACGTAGCCATACTCGCAGGCAAAATCGACTACCCCCGCTACGGCTTTTTCGACAGGCACATGATTCGATTCATCATGCACTTAACGGACGGGCCCACAGATATACGTAGCACCACAGAATTTACCGACTGGGCGCAGGTGCAAGCCTTGGGCCAGCACATTGCCGAGCAAGCCGAGAAAAGGGCTGCGGGAAGTGATGCCTTTAGCGCTGCTCCCAATGGGCGAAATCTGGCAAAGCCGTAAGCCGTCTACCTAAGGAGGTACTGATTGATTCTTCATGCCAGAGAAAACCCAAAAAGCCGCCATTTCCGCGCAGGCGGAAATCCATTGCAATAAGGAGCGCAGCCGTAGATTCCCCCCTGTGCGGCAATGACAGGCGAAAACGTTTTTTATACGCAACTGGAACAAATCAGCGCCACCTTTGGCCAGCAGCCCCAGCCCCAGCCCATTTCCACCTTCACCTTCGTTGTATGACTACCACCGCCCCTTTCCAACTCATACTCGCCTCCACCTCGCGCTATCGGCGCGAACTATTGCAGCGCCTGCAAGTGCCATTTACCTGCATCGCGCCACATATTGATGAGCAAGCCCTGCCCCATGAAGCACCAGCCGCCACCGCGCAACGGCTGGCACTGGCCAAAGCGCAAGCCGTAGCCGCGCAGCACCCGCACGCTGTAGTCATAGGCTCAGACCAAGTAGCCGACGTGCACGGGCAGCCCTTGGGCAAACCTTTAACGCATGCCCGCGCAGTAGCGCAATTGCAGCAGCAACGCGGGCAAACCGTGCTCTTTCATACCGCAGTGGCAGTGGTTTGCCAAAGCCGCGGCTTTGCCCAAAGCGCTATGGCAACCATACGCACCCGCTTTCGCACCGCTGCAGACGGCATGGACGATGCCGCCATTGAAGCCTATCTGCGCCTTGAGCAACCCTACGACTGCGCAGGCAGCATCAAAAGCGAAGGCTTGGGCATAGCGCTCATGGCAGCCATAGAAAATGACGACCCCACCGCCTTGATAGGCTTGCCGCTGATGCGCACCTGCGCGCTACTGCGTGCCGCTGGCATCAATCTGCTATCACCCACAGCAGCAACGCTCGCGCCCGCCCACGCACATGAGGAATAAAGACATGACAGGCAAACTCTACCTGGTTCCCGCTCCGCTTGATTTTGGCTGCGAGCCGCCATTGCCCGCCATTGCCGACGCACTGCCTCTAGGCACACTGCAACACATGGCGCGGCTGCAACACTGGGTCTGCGAAAACGCCAAAACCACCCGCGCTTTGCTCAAAAGGGTAGATGCCGTAGTGCCCTTGGCGCAGCCCATACAGCAACTGCACATCAGCGAAATACCGCGCGAATGGCATAAAAAAGGCGACCACCACCTGCCACCCGACATAGCTCCAGCCAAAAGCCTGCTGGCAGCGGCGCTGCAAGGGCAAGACATGGCCTTGAGCAGCGAAGCAGGCATGCCCGCAGTGGCCGACCCAGGCTCGTCGCTGGTGCGTGCCGCGCATATTCTGGGCGTGCCCGTAGTGCCACTGGTGGGCCCAAGCTCCATCGTGCTGGCATTGGCTGCAAGCGGCTTAAATGGGCAAGGCTTTGTTTTTCATGGCTATTTGCAGCAAGACGTGCAGGCGCGCGCGCAACGTTTGCAAGAGCTGGAAAAGGCTGCGCATAAAACGGGGCAGTCGCAATGGTGGATTGAAACCCCCTATCGCAATGCGGCAACGCTGCAAACCATGCTCAAGGTATTGCAGCCCAATACGCTAGTTAGCATTGCAAGTGGATTAACCCTTGAGCAGATGCAAATCAATACCAATACCGTAGCCATACTGCGCCAGCAAAACTGCCAATATGGCGAGAAACTCCCCGCTGTATTCGGATTGGGAAAAGGAGCGTAAATACTGTTAGCGTATGTACGCAAATGCTGGGCGATATATATATATTGAGCAAAATTGTAAGAAAAACAATGCACAGCAATGAAAAACAATGCAGAAAAAGCCCGCAAGCGCTTATTGGTGAACGGTGGCTGTATAAATAAAAAGCAGTATTTATGCAGCTTTGCGGCAGGTTTTGAACTGGCTTTTATATAAAAAAAACGCCCATAAAGGGCGTTTTTTAATGCGCGAAGCCTGATTATTGGCTAATCAGAAAACGGCTACGGTCTTGGTCTTGAATCCATTTTGGTGGTTTGCCACGGCCAGTCCAGGTTTGGCCTGTAGCTGGGTCGCGGTATTTGGGGGCAACTTTACTGCCTGTGCCCGCTTTTTTACCACGGCCACGGCCGCTGCCAAACAAATCAGTAACGGAGAGCTCGTGCTCATCAATGAGCTTGCGGCAAGTAGCAACGGCTTGCGCAATTTGCTCTTGGCGGGCTTGGCGGATTCGGTTTTCAAGTGCTTCGCGTTCCTGAAGCAAAGTTTGCAACTCGTTCATGGGTAACTCCTGTATGGCGGATAAATAAAAATGAAAGCAATCCGATTATAGTGTTTTTTTAAATTGGGTGTGTAGAGTTAATTTTCTTGACTGTCATTTTTAAATCGTTTGGCAAATACCTGGCCCGCGCGTTTGCCATCAAGTGCGGTAATTTCAAATTGCCATTGCGCACATTCCACTATTTGGCCTAAAGAGGGCAGCTCGCCAGAAATAAACATCAGCAAACCTGCCAGCGTGTTGTATTGCCCTTTTTCTTCGCCTGGCAGTTCTTCGATATCGAGTTTGTTTTTAAGCTCATTGACTGGAATCATGCCGTCAAGCGTCCATGCATCGGGTGATTGCTGCCAGCCCCAGGCATCTTGTTGAATATGGGGTTGTAATTCGCCAGTAATAGCTTCAAGCACATCATGCGGGGTGAGTATGCCTTGCAATTCACCATATTCATCAACAACCAATACCAAGCGATAAGCATTGCTGCGAAACTGCTCCAGTAACTCCATGCCGCTTAAAGTTTCGGGCAGGAAAATAGCGGGCTCGGCAATATCGGAAAGTAATTTGTCTGACTGCGCTCCCAGCAGCAGCATATGCCCGCTGCTTACCAGCCCCGTAACATGGTCGAGCGAGCCTTTGCAAACGGGGTACCACGAATGCACCCGCCCGTTGCCATGCGTTTGGCAGCCTTGCTCAAGCAATGCCAGTGCTTGGCCCACGGTTAAGCTGGCATCAAACCAAACCACGTCACTGCGCGGCACCATGATAGAGGCCAGCTCGCGCTCATCGAGCTGAAACACGTTGCGCACCATGCGGTGCTCGTGCTCTTCAATCAGCCCCGCATCAACGCCTTCTTCCAAGCTGGCTGCAATTTCTTCTTCAGTCACAACGCGCGCGCTGCTGGTATCAAAAGGCAGCAAGCGCAATATGCCTTGCGTGGTATTGGCCAGCAATTGCACAAAAGGGCGGGCGATGCGTGCCAGCCAGCTCATGGGGCGGGCTACGGCCGAGGCAATCAGTTCGGGGTAAATTTGGCCAATGCGCTTAGGCACCAGCTCGCCAAAAATCAAGGTTGTAAAGGTGATGGCAGTAACCACCAGCGCCGTAGCCGAAATATGCGCAACCTTCTCTGGCATGCCCGCTTGCAGCAGCCAGCGCAACACAATGGGGCTGAAAGCCGCATCACCCACAATGCCATTGAGCAAACCAATAGAGGTAATGCCTACTTGCACGGTAGATAAGAAATGGGTGGGGTGCTCCATCAGCAGCAAAGCCGCCTTTGCGCCGTGGTTGTCAGAGGCGGCCATGGCATCAAGACGGGCTTTGCGGCTTGATGCCAGAGCCATTTCCGACATGGCAAAAACACCATTTAAAACGGTTAAAAACAAAATAAGAAAAAGATTCATAACATCTACTGGTGATAATGCCATCCATTGCAAAGAACAACACACTGTAAAGCACAAGGAGAGAGCTGGCACATGGCAATGTACTGCATTGGCGATATACAAGGCTGCAACGAAGCATTTGATGACTTGTTGCAGCAGCTAGATTATTCACCCAGCCGCGATGTGCTCTATATATTGGGCGATATGGTAAACCGCGGGCCAGGCTCGGCAGCGGTGCTGCGCCGCTTAATGGCGCTTGAGGGCAGCGCCCACTGCTTGCTGGGTAACCACGACATACACCTGCTGGCCGTTGCGCAAGGCGTGCGCCCCATGCACCGCAAAGACACCTTGGTCGATTTGCTTTTGGCCAGCGATGCCCAAGCTCTGCTTGACTGGCTACGCTGCCAGCCACTGGCCATGTATGCCAACAACTGCCTGATGGTACACGCAGGCGTGCAGCCCGAATGGGATGTGGCACAAACACTGGCCTGCGCCCAAGAAGTGCAGCAGCTACTGAGCGCCAGCGACTGGGCAGACGTGCTGCCCATGCTGTTTGGCAACGCGCCCGAGCGTTGGCGCAACAACCTTTTTGGCATAGACCGCTACCGCTGCACCATCAACACCCTCACACGCATCCGCCTGCTTGACGCACAAGGCAATATGGACTTTCAGCACAAGCACGGCATAGAAAACGCACCCGATAACCTGATGCCCTGGTTTGAACATCCAGCACGCAAAACTGCCAATACCCTGGTCGCCTTTGGGCACTGGTCTACACTGGGGCTGGTGCAGCAGCACAACCTGCTTGGGCTAGATACAGGCTGCGTTTGGGGCGGTAAGCTCACAGCGGCAGAAATCACCCCCGAAGGCCAAGCAGGGCGCATTGTGCAGGTGCAAAGCAAAACACAAGTCCCTTTGCTGTAGCAAGCCTAAGCCAGCCAGCGCCAAGCAGCCCAAACCAGACACACCCAAGAGCCGTAGCAAGGCACATCCACCCCCCTCCAGATTGGTAAGTCCCCGTGAACCTAACCCACACTTGCAAAGCCGATTTGCATTGCCACTCCACCGTATCTGACGGCACACTTGCGCCCGCAGCCTTGGCGCAACGCGCCCATGCCAACGGCGTAGAACTATGGGCGCTTACCGACCACGATGAGGTAGCAGGCATTGCACCAGCCGCAGCCCAAGCCGCGCGGCTGGGCTTGCCTTTTTTGGCAGGCGTGGAAATATCCGTCACCTTTTTGGATACCTGCGTGCATATCGTTGGGCTGGGAATAGACGAAACCCATACCAGCTTGCTCAATGGCTTGAGCCAAACGCGCAGCGGGCGAATCAGCCGCGCCCAAGCCATGGCAGAGCAGCTCAAGCAAGCAGGCATAGCAGGCGCATTTGAGGGCGCTTTGCAATATGCAGGCAACCCCGAGCTCATCGCCCGCCCGCACTTTGCGCGCTATCTGGTTGAGCAAGGCATATGCAGCAGCGTGGGCGAAGCATTTGCCCTCTATTTAAAAGAAGGCAAGCCTGGCTATGTGCCCCAACGCTGGGCAGCATTGCCACAAGCCGTAAGCTGGATTACGCAGTCTGGCGGCATTGCCATCATGGCGCACCCCGCCCGCTACGACTTTAGTCCGCAGGAAGAAGCCTGCCTGTTTGATGCATTCACGCAAGCAGGCGGGCAGGGCGTAGAAGTCATCACCGCCAGCCACAGCGCCGCCGAAAGCCAGCATTACGCAGACTTGGCGCTGCAATACGGCTTGTATGCATCATGCGGCAGCGACTTTCACTCGCCTGGCGAAAGCCGCATAGACATTGGCTCTATACCACCCCTGCCAGCCAAACTCACCCCCGTTTGGACTGCGCTACACAGCCGCATCCGTTAGGGTGCAGCAGAGCATCTTAAGAAGCACAGCAAAAGCGCTGCCAACCAGCGCCTTAACACAAGCAAGGCGTTGGCAAAGGCGTTAGCCAAGGCGGTAGGCATTTTTAATGCGGCTTGTGCTAGCACAGCGCCCAAATCAGTTTGAGGCTTTGCAAATAGACACAAGCAAATCGACCGTGCTTTGCTCCACTTCGTTGGCATCAAGCGGGTGGGGGCGGCAGTTGTGGGCAGCACGTTCGCGCATGGTTGCTTCCCACTTATCTCTCTTGTACTGGTAGAAGAATGAGTCCCTGACTTCAGGGATTTTGCCTACATTGAGTATTTCTTCTACCGCCTCTAGCGGGGGCAATTGCATACTGCTCATCAGCAAATCGCCAGCATAGGCGTGGATGCAAAGAATGAAATCAAGCAGGTCGCTTGCGTTGTATTTTTCCTCTTTGTTGATGGTGTTGTACCTATTGTTTTCGTGCGGGTAACTGAGCCAACACAGGTTCCATTTGGCATACACCTCCTCGCCTTTCATTTTGCGGGGGTTGTAAAACATATCGTAAGACACTTCGTACTCACGCACAGGCAGGGGTGAATAGCGAAATACGGGGTCTATCTTGGGTTTTCTTGTTGCCATGCGTGTACCTTTATTTGTGTTGAGTAACTCAGACAACTGTGCTGAGGCTGTAATTGGCGTGTTTCAGGGAATTGTCTGCGCCCTTGATTGGTATGAGTTTATCGGAAGTAAATGCGCAAAAGCCGCGCAATAGCCCGTGCAGTGCGTGGCGTAAAAGCCAAGAAAAAGCCAGACCAACATCCGCAAAGCGCCACACCAACGCACAGCCCTGCCACAAAACTGACACTTTGCCAAGTTTTTCTAAAACCTCCCTGCATAGCACTTGCATAATTTTTCGGCGCATTGATTTTTTAGATGCAATCAGGCACACTTGCCGCTTTAAAGACATGCACACACATGCAAACGGCCAGCCTTCAAGCAAGGCCGTTTGCTAATTTATGGCTGGCACTTCATGCTGGCCATTGGTTTATATTCCTGCCCGATTTGTAACGTAACTCAGCCATGCCATCTGTAGCCTTGTTAAGTCCTGTACGCCGCACATTGGCAGCGGCCTTGCGGCAGCGCCCGATAGCCAGCAGAGCTGCGCGCGCGCCGCTGGCGGCATTGGCATTGTTGCTGCTGCTACTGGCGCTGCTTCTACCAGCTTCAGGCATGGCGCAGGGCTATAGCCACAACGCAAAAAAAATGCCGCGTGCGGCAAACCCAAGCAGCATCCAGTTTGATGCATTGCCACCCATTGGCCAGCAGGTTTACCGCACGATTGTGGGCGGCGGTGTGTTTCCTTACGAAAAAGACGGCTCTGTTTTTGGCAACCGCGAGCGCATCTTGCCCTTGCGCAAGCGTGGCTACTACCGCGAATACACCGTTGCACCAGCGCATGCCAGCAGCCGTGGAGCCAAACGCATTGTTTGTGGCGGGGCAATAACCCGCCCTGATGTGTGCTACTACAGCGCAGACCACTACCAAAGCTTCCAAAAAATTATCATCCCTTAATCCAACTTGAAAGAACGCAGCCTGAAAACTGCCCATACTGCCGTGACCATAGAACCACCACTTCCTGATAACCCGCTACGCAACGTGCGTAGCAACATCGTGCAATCTATTCGCGCGTTTCGCGTGCCTGACTTGCAAGCCACAGCCAACCAGCTTGGGCAGCATTTTTTGTATGCCAACCTGGCAGGCGCACAAACCAAGCAAGACGTGCTCGACATGATTGCCGAGCAATTCACCTTGCCAGCGCACTTTGGTAAAAACTTTGATGCGCTGTACGACTGCATTACCGACCCCCTGCACAAATCAGGCCCGCAGCCTGGTTTTATCGTCGTGCTGGAGCAAATCCCCACCAATGCCCGTTTCGACAAAGAAACCCGCGAGCAACTGCTCGACATTTTCCGTGAGGCGGCTGACTATTGGGGCGACCGCAAGGTGGCCTTCAGGTGCTTCTATTCTTTTCTGTAGCCCGTTCTGCACAAGCCGGCCAAGCAGAACGGGCGAAACAGGCTCAAACGCAAGAACCTTGCCCCGAAGAGATAGATATCGAACCCGAAGAGAAAATGCCAACCGACAAACTGGTGGACGTGACCCCACTGGCTTTGCGCATGAGCAGCCCCTTTAACCCGCAGTATTGGCTCAGCGCTGTTAATGACAGCGATACGCTGGCAACCATGTAAGCGCACAAGTTCGCGCAATGCGCAATACCTGCAAACAGCAAAAGGCCGCCCAGTGCGGCTTTTTGTATATGCGGGCCATAAAAATACAAAGCCACGCACTGCATTCATAATGCAGGCGCAACCCGCAACCCGCAACCCGCAACCCGCAACCCGCAACCCGCAACCCGTTGCTCTTTGAATGTCTTTTGGGAGAAAAACTCATGAAAAAACCTCTGCGCCCCACAGCACTGCTTGCCAGCGTGCTTGCTGCTTTGCTCGCCAGTAGTGTTGCTTATGCTCAAGATGCCACTGCGCCAAGCGTGAGCGCGGCAGAGTTTGAGCGTTGTTTGGCGGGCTTGCGCGGCAGTGCTGCTTTTGCCAGCATCAGCGAAAGCACCTGGCAAGCCCACGTCAAGCCCTTGCAGCCTGATGCTACCGTGCTGCCGCTGCTTAACCGCCAGCCTGAATTTACCCTGCCCGTGTGGGACTACATGGCCATGCTGGTAGATAAAGAGCGCGTGCAAGATGGCCGCGCGGCTTACCGCCAGTGGCTGCCCACACTGCGCCAAATCGAGCAGCGTTATGGCGTATCACCTGCAGTCGTCACAGGCGTGTGGGGCGTAGAGAGCAACTTTGGCAAAATTGCGGGCGGCCGCCCACTGTTGCAGTCTTTAAGCACGCTTTCATGCTTTGGGCGGCGGCAGAGCTACTTTAGAGGCGAATTTGCCAGCGCACTGCGTATCGTGCAAGAAGGCAGCATAGCCGCGCACAAGCTCAACGGCTCATGGGCAGGCGCGTTTGGGCACACCCAGTTTATGCCCAGCACCTTTTTGCGCATAGCCGTAGATTTTGATGGCGACGGCAAACGCGATTTGGTCGATAACGTGCCCGATGCCTTGGCATCAACTGCCAACTTTTTACGCAAGGCGGGCTACGTTACAGGCGAGCCTTGGGGCTATGAAGTCAAACTGCCAGCGGGCTTTGTGCCAGCCGTATCGGGGCGCAAAAACCGCCGTGGCATAGATTACTGGGCAGCACAGGGTTTGACTTTGCCTAACGGGCGTGCCTTGCCGCGCACCTTATCCAGCGCGGGCTTGCTGCTACCAGCGGGCGCAAAGGGGCCAGCTTTTCTGGTTGGCAAAAACTTCGATACGCTCTACAGCTACAACGCCAGCGAAAACTACGCACTGGCCATAGCGCACCTGTCTGATTTGCTTACGAGCAACAGCGACGATGTGGCTTTTGCCACCGCATGGCCAACCGATGATGCTGGCTTGTCTCGCGCCGAAAACCGCGAGCTGCAAACCCTGCTGCTGGCGCGTGGCCATGATATTGGCCAGCCCGATGGCTTGATTGGTGCCAAAACCCGCCAAGCCATACGCGCAGAGCAAGGCAGGCTGGGTATGCCAGTCAATGGCAGAGGCGGGCAAAAGCTGCTGGGCGCGTTGCGTAGCAAATAAGCGCCGCGCGCACAAAGCAAGCCAAGGCGCATAGAATTTGCCACTTGCGCCATGCCGCGTGCTGTGCGCTTTTATAATCACCAGTTTGCATGGCGTTGCTGCCATGCTGCTGCGCTGCTTATAGCAGCCAGCCCGCGCCATTTTCATTACCACCCCCAAACACCCAAGGATTTCGGCTTGTCCGCACCCCATTGCCCCGACCTGTCTGTCATCGCTGCTGACATGCAGGCGGTAGACCGCTTGATACATGCGCAGTTGCACACAGGTGTGCCGCTGGTAGCCGAAGTGTCGCAATACACCATCTCTGCTGGTGGCAAGCGCCTGCGGCCTGCTTTGCTATTGCTTATGGCAGGCGCTTTAGGCTATAGCGGCGAGCAACACCATCAACTCGCAGTCGTGCTGGAATTTATCCATACCGCTACCTTGCTGCATGACGATGTGGTTGATGACTCTACCCTGCGCCGCAGCCGCCCCACGGCCAACACCTGCTTTGGCAACCCCGCCAGCGTACTGGTGGGCGATTTTCTGTACTCGCGCGCATTCCAGCTTATGGTGGAGTGCAAAAACATGCGGGTAATGCAAGTGCTGGCAGAGGCTACCAACATCATCTCCGAAGGCGAAGTATTGCAGCTCATGCACATGGGCGATGCCAGCCTGACACAAGACGACTACTTGCGCGTAATCCAATCCAAAACCGCCAAACTGTTTGAAGCCAGCAGCCGCTTGGCAGCAGTGCTCACCAACAGCCCCCTGGCACTAGAAGAACAATGCGCCACCTACGGGCAAGCACTTGGCACGGCCTTTCAGATTATTGATGATGTGCTCGATTACGAAGGCACAGTTGCGCTGCTAGGTAAAAATCTGGGCAACGATTTAAGAGAAGGCAAAGCCACTTTGCCGCTGATATTGGCCATGCGCCAAGGCAGCCCCGAGCAAGCTGCAACGGTGCGCCAAGCGTTGGAGCAAGGCGCGGATGATGCGTTTGAGGCTGTGGCGCAAATTGTGCGCGATACGGGCGCGCTGGCAGCAGCACGACAAGCAGCGGCAGAGCAGGCCAACCGTGCCGTAGCCGCCATTGCTGCACTACCCAATAACGTCTACGTACGCACCTTGCGCGCGTTGGCCATGCAGTTGCAACACCGTACCGTGTAGTTTTGCAGCGCAACGCGCTGGGCAGGCTTTGCTGCCTAGCCGCTGGCAAACGCTTTGGGCGTTGCCTTTTGGCGCGGGCTAACATAATGCGTGTTGTGGCAGCAAATCGTTGCGTTGATGTGTGTAACCGCCGTTGCAGTTGGCAACGGTACTTGTTTTTTTGGATTTGGTACGATGCAAGTTGCTGCAAAATGCACTGTTGTATCGCTTGAATTGCTTGTACTAGTCGCATTACGTGCATTGCTGGCATTTGCGGCTATTACTGGCATCACTTTTATTTGACTTCAGGGAAAAGAGGCTACCCCATGAAAGACTGGCAATTTGCCACCCGCACGCAGGCAATGGATTCTCTCGCGGTGCATGAAATGCTCAAAATGAGTGGTTTGCCAGGCATCATCAGCTTTGCTGGCGGCCTGCCTTCGCCAGAATCGTTTCCTGTTGAAGCATTTAACGCTGCATATGAAAAAGTCATGCGCGAGCACCCGCGCAACGCCCTGCAATACTCCAGCAGCGAAGGCTACGAGCCGCTGCGCCAGTGGGTAGCGCAATCGCTGCCTTGGGAGGTTTCGCCCGAGCATGTGTTGCTCACTACAGGCTCACAGCAAGCGCTCGATTTAATCGGCAAAGTGCTGATAGACGAAGGCAGCCGCATTGCCGTGCAAACCCCTTCGTATGTGGGCGCACTGCAGGCCTTTTCAGCCTACCAGCCCGTTGTATACAGCATACCCAACGACCCCGAAAGCGGTTTGCTGCAACTGTCTGATTTGGAAGAAAACCAGTTGCGTTATGCAGCGCGGTTTTTCTACCTGTTGAGCAATTTCCAAAACCCCAGCGGCCAAAGCCTGCCTGCAGAGTTTCGTGAGCAGCTTGCCAAAACCTGCGATGCGTTGGGTCTGCCCATTGTTGAAGACAACCCGTATGGCGAGCTCTGGTTTGATGCGCCGCCACCGCCGCCCGTTAGCAGCTATTTTCCTGAAAGCTGCCTGTATGTAGGCTCTTTGTCTAAAGTGCTGGCACCAGGCTTGCGCTTGGGCTTTGTCGTAGCGCCCCCAGCCGTTTACCCCAAGCTGTTGCAAGCCAAGCAAGCTGCTGATTTGCACAGCCCCAACCTGAACCAGCGCTTGGCGGCAGAAGTGTTGTCAGTGCCCGGCTTTCTTGAAGAACACCTGCCGCGCGTGCGCCAGCTCTACAAAAGCCAGTGCCAAGTCATGCTGGCGGCGCTGCAAAAGCACATGCCCGAGAGCGTAACGTGGAATACACCACACGGCGGCATGTTTATCTGGCTGCGCCTGCCCGAAGGTATTGATAGTGCCGCCATGCTGCCGCGTGCAGTAGCCAAAGGCGTGGCCTATGTGCCAGGCGCCATCTTCTACGATGCCAGCCCCGATGTACGCAACATCCGCATGAGCTTTGTTACAGCCTCGGCCGAGCAAATCGACAAAGGCGTGCGCCTGCTGGCAGAAACCATCAAAGAAGAGCTGGCGCAAGGCAAAGCGCAAGTGGCAGCCGATGGGGCGCAGGGCTAAAGCGCGCGTTGCGGCAAGCGGCTGTTGGCATCATGGCTGCATAGATGTCAGCCCCCAGCCGCAAGCAAGCCGCCATATGGTTGCACAACAGCGGTAAAGCGGCAGCAAAGCAGCTCGCTGCCATGCACAGGCAAGCACCGCGTTTAACGCTACTTGCCTCCTGCTACCATGTAGCCCAATACCGTGCAGCATCTGCTTGTTGTTTGCTGCGCTTTAAAAGGCGCTGGTTCATTCTTTATACAAGAGCAGCCAGCAACGCGCTATTTCCGCGCAAGCGGAAATGCATTGCAGCAAGAAGCGCAGCCGTGAATTTTCGCCTGCGTGGGAATGACAAACGATTGCGTTTTTATCCGAAACTGGAATATACAAGCGCCTCTCCTTCAATCTATTTTTATTTCTGACTTTTCTACGGCATGACCCAACCCGCATTTCTTGACATTCCACCTTTGCAATCGGCGCACGGCACGGTGCTGCTACCTGGCTCCAAAAGCATCAGCAACCGCGTGCTGCTGCTGGCTGCACTGTGCACAGGCCAGACCGTATTGCACGATGTGCTGGACTCTGACGACACCCGCGTCATGCTGGCTGCGCTTGAGAAAATCGGCTGCAGCATACAGCGCGAAGGCAGCACCGTACACATCACGGGCATGGGCGGGCAACTGCCATCAGACATACACCAGTCAGACATATTTGCCAATTCACCGCTAGAGCTGTTTTTGGGCAACGCAGGCACAGCCATGCGCCCCCTGTGCGCCGTGCTGGCCATGTTTGGCGGGCTTTTCTTGCTCACAGGCGTGCCGCGTATGTACGAGCGCCCCATTGGTGACTTGGTTGATGGCTTGCAGCAACTGGGCTGCAATATCGACTACGCAGGCAATGCGGGCTACCCGCCACTGCGCATCAGGCCACGCCTGAAGCAGGTACAGGCTGACGGGCAAGCGCCAGTGCGGGTGCGCGTGCGTGGCGATGTATCGAGCCAGTTTCTTACCGCCTTGCTCATGGCAGCACCGCTGGCAGAGCATGCCACTACCATCGAAGTTGAAGGCGAGCTTATCTCCAAGCCCTATATCGCCATCACGCTAGCCATGATGGCGCAGTTTGGCGTGCAAGTGCAGCGCGACAGCGCCACAGGCTGGCAGAGCTTTACCATTGCTGCCGATGCGCACTACCATTCGCCAGGCAGCTTGCATGTGGAGGCTGACGCATCCTCAGCCAGCTACTTCATTGCGCTGGGCGCTATTGCCGCCGATGCAAGCCTTGGCCACAGCATCACCGTGCAAGGCGTGGGCGAATCGTCCATACAGGGCGACATCCGCTTTATCGAAGCCGCCCGCAGCATGGGCGCACACATCAGCACAGCAGCCAACAGCATCACCATCCAGCGCGGGCGCTGGCCGCTGCAAGCCATTGATATGGACTGCAACCACATTCCTGATGCCGCCATGACGCTAGCCATCATGGCGCTCTACGCACAAGGCACCACTACCTTGCGCAACATTGCAAGCTGGCGCGTGAAAGAAACCGACCGCATTGCAGCCATGGCCACCGAGCTACGCAAGCTGGGCGCTACGGTGCAAGAAGGTGCAGACTACATCACCATCACCCCGCCAGCCTCGCCAGAGTGCTGGCAGCCCGCTTGCATCCACACCTATGACGACCACCGCATGGCCATGTGCTTTGCGCTCGCCGCCTTCAACCCCGCTGCGCAG
>RRZU010601174.1_pt1 | contig 23055 bp, 22 predicted proteins | sample 2165561 | NCBI WGS metagenome assembly RRZU01 (sample SAMN10456909, study PRJNA506462) | wastewater metagenome | isolation source: wastewater sludge | place: USA: Moscow, Idaho | reverse complement strand
TGCGTGTCGCCGGCGGCGCACACCGAGTTCGGCACGCCGGTCGAGCTGCTGCTCTTCCTGTCGCGGCTGCGCCGGCTCTCGGGCGGCAAGCCGGTCGGCTTCAAGCTCTGCATCGGCCACCCCTGGGAATGGTTCGCGATCTGCAAGGCGATGCTGGAGACGGGCCTGACGCCGGACTTCATCGTCGTCGACGGCGCCGAGGGCGGCACCGGCGCGGCGCCGCTGGAGTTCTCCGACCATGTGGGCGCACCGCTGCAGGAGGGGCTGCTGCTGGTGCACAACACGCTGGTCGGTCTGAACCTGCGCGACCGCATCCGGCTGGGCGCCTCGGGCAAGATCGTCAGCGCCTTCGACATCGCCCGCGCGATGGCGCTGGGCGCGGACTGGTGCAACTCGGCGCGCGGCTTCATGTTCGCGCTGGGCTGCATCCAGGCCCAGCACTGCCACACCGGCGCCTGCCCGACCGGCGTGGCCACCCAGGATCCGCAGCGCCAGCAGGCGCTGGTGGTGCCCGACAAGATCGAGCGGGTGGCGCGCTACCACCGCAACACGCTGCATGCGCTGCAGGAGCTGGTGCAGGCCGCCGGTCTGCACCATCCGGGCGAGATCACGGCCGCGCACATCGTGCGCCGCGTCGCCAACGAACAGGTGCGGCTGCTGCGCAACCAGCTCTGCTTCCTCGAGCCGGGCGAACTGCTGGCCGCCGCCCGCGGCGAGGGCGACTGGCCGCACAACGTCTACCGGGTCTACTGGCCGATCGCGCGCGCCGACAGTTTCCAGCCGGCCCAGACCGGGGATATGGTGCCGCACCGGCCGGTCGGCGCACTGCCGCGCCGGGTCGTGCCGCTGCATCCGGTCGCGGAGAGCGCCGGCCGCTGAGCCGCGCTGCGGCCGGCCTTCAGTCGCTCAGCACGATCACCGCGACGCGGCGGTTCTGCGTCCGGCCGGCCTCGGTGGCGTTGTCGGCGATCGGGCGGGTCGCGCCCAGGCCGCGCGCCTGCAGGCCGGCGGCCGGGAAGCCGCGCGATTCCATCTCGCGCGCCACCACCTCGGCGCGGCGCAGCGACAGGCGCTGGTTGACCGCGGCGTCGCCGATGCTGTCGGTGTGGCCCTCGACCCTCACCCGCGTCAGGCCGACCTTGATCAGCGAGTCGGTCAGCCGGGCCACCGTCTCGACCTCGTCCGGACCGAGCCGGTCGGCGCCGAAGCCGAACAGCACGCGGCTGCCCATGCTCAGCGTCCAGCCTTCGTCGGTCTCGACGAAGCCGAGGTCGCGCATCGTGCGCACCTGCTCAAGGGTGAACTTCGGCGCGGGCGCAGGCGGCGGGGGCGGCGGCGTCGCGCAGCCGCTGACCAGTGCGGCCAGCGTCAGGCCCAGGGCCATCATCCGCCGTCGCGAGGTCCGGGCGGGCAGGGGGAGCGAGGACATCTTCTTTTCTCCTGGAGAGCAGGTCAGGTCGCGGCGCCTTCGGGGCGGCCGCTCAGGGGCCGGCGATGCTGCCGTCCGGCCTGCTTGGCGCGATACATCGCGCGGTCGGCGGTGTCGAGCAACGCCGCAATCGTGTCGCCGTCCTGCGGGAAGGTCGCGATGCCCGCGCTCAGTCCGCAGCGGAAGCAGCCCGACGCGCCGAGGTCGAAGGGCTGCTGCATGGCCCGGCCGATCTCGCGCGCGATGCGGCGTGCATCGTCGACCTGGCGCAGCGGCTGCAGCAGCACCGCGAACTCGTCGCCGCCGAGCCGGGCGACCAGATCGCCCTCGCGCACCACCGCGCGCAGCCGCTCGCCCATCTGCACCAGCAGCCGGTCGCCGGCGGCATGGCCGGCGGTGTCGTTGACCGCCTTGAAGCCGTCGGCATCCAGATAGAGCACGCCGAAGGTCTGGCCCTGCTGCAGCGACACCTGAAGCGCCTGCTCCAGGCGCTGCTCGAAGTGCGCCCGGTTGGCCAGGCCGGTCAGCGGGTCGTGCCAGGCGCGCTGCGACAGGCTGTCGCGGTCCTGCTGCAGATGGCGATGGTGGGCGTCGATCTCGGCCAGCATCGCGTTGAAGTCCTCGCCCAAGGCGTTCAGCTCGGCGATCGGTGCGGCCGGCGCGCGCCGGTCGAAGGCGCGCTCGCAGCGGATCGAGCGGGTCAGCGCCGCCAGCCGGTCGATCGGCTCGACGATCGTGCGCTCGAGCCGGCGCGTCATCAGCGAGGCCACGCCCAGCGTCAGCAGCACGCACAGCAGGCCGGCGCCGCTGCCCCACAGCAGCAGCTGGATGAAGTCGCTGCCCTCGCTGTCGAGCTCGACCCGGGCGATGACGCGGCCGCTGCCGTCGAGCACCGGCGCCTCGGCCCGGCCGGGCATCAGCCAGCGGCCGATCCGGGCCTGCAGCGCGGCCAGTCCGGCCGGCTCCGGTCGCTGCAGCTCGGTCAGCAGCTGGCCGTCGGGCAGCCGCACCTGCAGCCGGCCGAGCCGCTCGCGCTGCACGATCGGCCGCAGCACCTCATGAATGGTGTCGAGGTCGCGGAAGACCACCGCCGCCTCGATCGAGTAGCCGGTGGTGCGCGCCAGCAGCTCCAGATGGCGCGCCTGCATCGAGCCCAGCACCGCATGGCCGATCACGCCCAGCAGCAGCCCGAACAGCAGCAGCGTGACCGAGGCCACCTGCCAGTGGCCGCGTCGCAGCATGCCCGCCAGCGTCGGACGCGCTGTCATGAGCCGCTCCCCTCTGCACGGGGCTGGCCCAGGCGCAGCACCTGCGGATGCACCTTCAGGCCGCTGCGCGCGACGATGTCCAGATTGAGCTCGAGCCGCACGCCGGGCGTGCTGCCGCGCGGCACCAGACAGAACATGCCGCCGCGCGAGCAGAAGGCCGCACCCTCGCCGATGGTCACCACCGGCAGCCCGGCCAGCCGGGGCAGCGCCGCCTCGGCACCGGGGCCGCTGCCCAGATAGATCGCGTCGCAGCCACCGGGCAGCTCGGCCCCGGCGGGCAGCGTGCGCACCGGCAGCAGCCGGCCCGGCGGCACCTCCTCATGCAGCCGGCCCAGATCGGCCGCATGCAGGCTGGTGTTGCTGACGCACAGCTGCACCGCCCGCGCACCGCCCGGCCAGCGCACATGGCCGACGATGCCCGCCACCGCGTCGGCCACGCCGAGCACCGGCTGGCCCGGCGCGTGCAGCGGCCAGACCACGCCGATCAGCGCGGCAAGCAGGGAGATCGGCGGGGTCGTCAGGCGACGCAAGACAAGTTCCTCGAGACGTTTCCCGGTCAGGGCGAGCGCGGCGGATTCTCGATCTGCAAGAACGCCGGCACATCCGCCGCAAGCCGGTAGCGGAGCCGAAAGCGCGATTTGTTCCGTGAATTATTCACGCGGTACCGTTTTGATCCTAGTGGCTTCGGATGAGCGGTGGAAATCGAAAAGTTGTGTCAAGCGGTTCTGACGCTGACCTTCGCGAGTGCGCTGCGGTCGTGCAGAAGGTTGTGGCGAATCGGGTCCAATCGCGGGATGACGATCGATTCCTCCCGCGCCGAATCCGCCTCCGCCGCCCAGGCCTGCGGCCTGTCCGTGCCCGACACCGACACCCGCCTGACCGCGCTGGAGATCAAGGCCAGCTATGCCGACGACCTGCTCGACCACCTCAACGAGGTGGTGGCGCGCCAGCAGCAGCAGATCGACCTGCTGGTGCGCGAGGTGGCGCGGCTGAACCGCCAGCTGGGCGAGAATGCCGCCGCCTCGGGCGGAGCCGGCGCGCGTGACCCGCGCGACGAGATCCCGCCGCACTGGTGAGGGTGAGCCGCGGCCCGCGCCTCACGCCCCGTGCTTCATTCGATGCCGACGATCTTGTGCATCTGCACGCCCAGGCGCCATTGCGGGTGGGCCATGCAGTAGTCGGTTGCGGCGCGGGTGTGGTCCCGCCGGTCCGGGCCGTCCATCGGCTGCAGGAAGAAATGGTCGAAGGCCAGGCCGGCGAAGCGCTCGGGCAGCGCCCGCGGCTGCGGGTAGACGAGCTTGAGCTCGTCGCCGGCGGTCAGCAGCAGTGGCGCGTCGGCCTTGGGGCTGACGCAGATCCAGTCCAGGCCGGCGGGCGCGGGCTGCGTGCCATTGGTCTCGACCGCGACCTCGAAGCCGCGCGCGTGAAAGGCCTCGACCAGCGCGTCGTCGAGCTGCAGCAGCGGCTCGCCGCCGGTGCACACCACATAGGGCCGCCCGGCCGCGCCCGCGACCCCGCCCGGCCAGCGCGCCGCCACCGCGTCGGCCAGCGCGTCGGCGCTGGCGAACTTGCCGCCGTTCTGGCCGTCGGTGCCGACGAAGTCGGTGTCGCAGAAGGTGCAGACCGCCGCCGCGCGGTCGCTCTCGCGCCCGCTCCAGAGGTTGCAGCCGGCGAAGCGGCAGAACACCGCCGCGCGGCCGGCCTGCGCGCCCTCGCCCTGCAGCGTGTAGAAGATCTCCTTGACGGCGTAGCTCATCAGACGGGCACCAGTTCGTCGGCGCGCGCGCTGGCCAGCACGATGGCGCCATTGCCGCGGGTCTCGTAGACATCGATGCGGTCGAGCTGCGGCAGCACCGCGCGCCCCTCGGCCAGCACCCAGCGCGCCAGCGAGAGCGCGTCGCCGTCGTCGATCGCGTCGTTCTCGAACAGCGGGCGGTGGTCGATGGCCTTGAAGACCGGATCAAAGAGCGCCTTGACGTCGCCGAAGTCGACCGTCCAGCCCATCACCGCGTCCAGCGGCGCGTTCAGGTGCAGCCGCAGCGCCCAGGTGTGGCCGTGAATGCCGCGCAGCGGGCTGCCCTCGGGCGCGTTCTTCAGCCGGATCGCGCTGTCGAAGGTCATCTCCTTCCAGATGCGGTAGTTCTGGCCGTCGAAGTTGGCGCCGCACGATCCCGTCTCGTAGACGGTGACCCAGGACAGCTCGGGCAGCAGGGGCTTGAGGCGCTGCCACAGCCAGGCCGAGATCACCTCGCTGGTCGGGTTCTCCAGGCCCTCGATCTCGTTGAGGCACTGGTAGTTCAGCTCGAAGTGCAGCGGCGCCCAGATGTCGTCGATGCGGTCGTAGTCGAGGCCGTAGTCGCTTTCGCCGATGTCCTGGTCGGCATGCAGGATCACCTCGAAGCCGTGGCCGTGCATGCGGCCGCACTTGTGGCCGGCCGGCACGTTGGGCAGGCGGTGCGCGGCCTGGAAGCGGTAGCGCCGCCACAGGTGGGCGTGGCCGGCGCGGTCGAGGTCGACGCCGGTGTGCGCGGTGCTCTGCACGCCGACCTGCTCGATGCCGGGCACGCCGAACTCGCCCTCGAGGCGGCGGCGGATCCAGCGCGCGATGTTCTCGTCGGTCGGCGCACCCAGGCCCTCGACCTGGTTGAGCAGCGCGTAGTCGAGCGGCGCGCAGCAGGCCTCCATGCGGCGCTGCAGCTCGGCGACCTCGCCGCCGGCGAAGGGCGCCCAGCCCGCGGGCAGTTCGGCGCGCACCGTGGCGAAGAAGCTGTGGCCGTGCAGCCGGCGCGAGCGGTGGCCCTCGGGCAGCAGATCGACATGCAGCGCGGCCTCGAAGCCGGCCGAGGCGGAGTGGAATGAGCGTGGGGACATGGGGCGGGACGGCAATGCAGGACGTGATTGTCGCCGTCCGGGCCGACCTTGGCGACAGCCGGGACGCCTGGGCGCGGCTACACTCGCCTCCCGGTGCCGTTCCGTGATCTGAATCTGCAAGAAGCCTGCAGAAGCCGACACGAGTGCGGCACCTGCGTTCTCAGGGCGGGGTGGAAGTCCCCACCGGCGGTCAGCCGGCAGGCGCGGTCCTTCGGGGTCGGGCCGGCCGTCAAGCCCGCGAGCGCCCGGCAGCCGTCCTGGTTGCCGGGGTCAGCAGATCCGGTGCGACTCCGGAGCCGACGGTCACAGTCCGGATGAAAGAGAACCGCGCTCGGCGCCGCTGCCTTGACCGCAGCGGCGCCGGCGCGTTCCTGCGCCCTGATTCTGGCCTCCGTGTCCCGGGCCTCGAGCTCGTTTCGCTCACCATGAATCAGTCCACTGCTTCCCTTGCTTCTTCCTCCTCTGCCGCCGGCGTGCGCCGCGTCGCGGCCATCAGCGCCTCCTGGCACACCGACATCGTCCATCAGGCGCGCGACGCCTTCGTCGCCGAGCTGGGCCGCAGCGGCGTCGCCGCCGAGGCGGTCGAGCATTTCGACGTGCCCGGCGCCTTCGAGATCCCGCTGCTGGCGCGCCGCCTGGCCGAGTCCGGCCACTACGACGCCATCGTCGCCTTCGGCCTGGTGGTCGACGGCGGCGTCTACCGCCACGACTTCGTCGCCACCGCGGTGATCGACGGCCTGATGCGCGTGCAGCTCGACAGCGGCGTGCCGGTGCTCTCGGCGGTGCTGACCCCGCACCAGTTCCACGAGCACGCCACCCACCGCGAGTGGTTCACCGCGCATTTCGTCATCAAGGGCCAGGAGGCCGCGCGCGCCACGCTGCAGACCGTCGCGCTGCACCAGCGGGTGTCGACGCTGACGGCGCGCTGAGGCTTCAGTCGCGCCAGGCGCCCATCAGCGCCAGCCACTTCGCCCGCACCTTCTCCAGATTCGCCGCCTTCACATGCCCGAAGCCGCGGATCTCCAGCGGCAGCCGGGCGATCTCGACCGCGGTGTCCAGCCGCTCCTTCGAGAGCCGCGCCAGCAGTGCCTCGACGCTGGCACGGTACTGCTGGATCAGCGCACGCTCGGTGCGGCGCTCCTCGGTGCGGCCGAAGGGGTCGAAGGCGGTGCCGCGCAGGAACTTCAGCTTCGCCAGCCACGGCAGCGCCTTGTGCATCCACGGCCCGAAGGCCTGCTTGACCGGCCGGCCTTGTGCGTCGGTCTTGCCCAGGATCGGCGGCGCGAAGTGGTGCACCAGCTTCACCTCGCCGTCGAACATCTCGCCGATCTTCGCGGCGAAGGCGGCATCGGCGTGCAGCCGCGCGACCTCGTACTCGTCCTTGTAGGCCATCAGCTTGAACAGGCCCTGCGCGACCGCCTCGGTCAGCCGGGTGCTGGAGAGCGGCGTCTCGGCCTCGTGCACCCGGGCAACATAGGCGCGGTACTGCTCGGCGTAGGCGGCGTTCTGGTAGGCCGAGAGGAATTCGGTGCGGCGGGCGATGGTCTCGTCGAGCGAGGGCCGGCGCACGATCTGGATCACCTTCTGCGCCGCGAACAGGCTGCGCACGCCCGACGGATCATGGGCGCAGCGCCGGCCCCATTCGAAGGCGGCCTGGTTGGCGGCGACCTGCACGCCGTTGAGTTCCATCGCGCGCAGGATCGCGGCGCGGCCCAGCGGGATGCGGCCGTGCTGCCAGGCGTAGCCGAGCAGCAGCGGGTTGGCGTAGATCGAGTCGCCGAGCAGCTCGGTGGCGGCCTGCTCGGCGTCGAAGGCGCCCAGGCCTTGCGCGCCGACCGCCTGTTCCAGCGCGCTGTCGCAGCCGGCCTCGGGGAACTGCCAGTCGGGGTTGCGCACCAGGCTGGCGGTCGGCGCGCCGTGGCGGTTCAGCGCCACCCAGGTGCGCCCGGGCTGCATCGTCGCCAGCGTCGGGCGCTGCGCCGCCACCAGCGGATCGCAGGCGATGACCAGATCGGCCTGCGCGGTGTCGACCTTGGTGGTGAAGATCGCCTCGGGCCGGTTGGCGATCTGGATGTGGCTCCAGGTCGCGCCGCCCTTCTGCGCCAGGCCGGCGGCGTCCTGCGTCACCACGCCCTTGCCCTCCAGGTGCGCGGCCATGCCCAGGATCTGGCCGATGGTGATGACGCCGGTGCCGCCGACGCCGGCCACGACGATGCCCCAGGCGCTCTCGGCCACCGGCAGCACCGGCTCGGGCAGCGGCGGCAGCGCGGCCAGGTCGCCCTTCTTCTGGCGCTGCGGCTTCCTGAGCTGCCCGCCCTCGACGGTGACGAAGCTCGGGCAGAAGCCCTTCACGCAGGAAAAGTCCTTGTTGCAGGAGTTCTGGTTGATGCGCCGCTTGCGGCCGAACTCGGTCTCGACCGGCTCGACGCTCAGGCAGTTGCTCTGCACCGAGCAGTCGCCGCAGCCCTCGCAGACCGCCTCGTTGATGACGACGCGCTTGGCGGGATCGGCCATCAGGCCGCGCTTGCGGCGCCGGCGCTTCTCGGTCGCGCAGGTCTGGTCGTAGAGGATCGCCGTCGTGCCTTTCAGCGCGCGGAACTGGCGCTGGATCGCGTCGAGCTCGTCGCGGTGGTGGACCGTCACGCCGGGCGAGAGCGCCACGCCGGCGTATTTGGCCGGATCGTCCGTGACGATGACCAGCTTCGCGACGCCCTCGGCCACCAGCGTCTGCATGATCTGCGGCACCGAGTGGCCTTCCGGGCGCTCGCCGACGCGCTGGCCGCCGGTCATCGCCACCGCGTCGTTGTAGAGGATCTTGTAGGTGATGTTGACGCCCGAGGCGATCGACTGGCGGATCGCCAGCAGGCCGCTGTGGAAGTAGGTGCCGTCGCCGAGGTTGGCGAAGACATGCGCGTCGGTGGTGAAGGGCGCCTGGCCGACCCAGGCCACGCCTTCGCCGCCCATCTGGCTGAAGGTGACGGTGTCGCGGTCCATCCAGGTCGCCATGTAGTGGCAGCCGATGCCCGCCAGCGCGCGCGAGCCCTCCGGCACCCGGGTGCTGGTGTTGTGCGGGCAGCCCGAGCAGAACCACGGCGTGCGCTCGCCCACCGGCGTCTTGGCCTGGGCGGCCAGCGCCTGCTCGCGGGCATCGATGACGCGCAGCCGCGCGTCCATGCGCGCGGCCACGTCGGCCGGCACGCCCAGGCGCTTCAGGCGCCGGGCCACCGCGCGCGCGATGATCGACGGCGTCAGGTCGGCCTTGGCGCGCAGCAGCCAGTTCTGGCTCGGGTTGGGCATCGACCATTCGCCGCCGCTCTGGTCGCCGTCGGGCTCGTCGAACTTGCCCAGCACGTTCGGGCGCACGTCGGCGCGCCAGTTGTACAGCTCTTCCTTCAGCTGGTACTCGATCATCTGGCGCTTTTCCTCGACGACCAGGATCTCCTGCAGGCCCTGCGCGAACTGGCGGGTGATGCTTGCCTCCAGCGGCCAGACCACGCCGACCTTGTGCACCCGCACGCCCAGCGTGCGGCAGGTGTCGTCGTCCAGGCCCAGGTCGTGCAGCGCCTGGCGCAGGTCGTTGTAGGCCTTGCCGCTGGCGATCAGGCCGAAGCGGTCGTTCGGGCCCTCGACGACATTGTGGTTGAGCCGGTTGGCGCGGATGTAGGCCAGCGCGGCATACCACTTGTGGTCCATCAGCCGCGCCTCCTGCTCCAGCGGCGCATCCGGCCAGCGGATGTGCAGGCCGCCGGGCGGCATCTGGAAGTCCTCGGGCAGCAGGATGTCCACCCGGTCCGGATCGACGCTGACCGACGACGACGACTCCACCACCTCCTGGATCGTCTTCATGCCGGACCAGACGCCGGCGTAGCGGCTCAGCGCGATCGCGTGCAGGCCGTGGTCGAGGATCTCCTGCACCGTGCTCGGGAAGAACACCGGCATGCCGCAGGCCTTGAACACATGGTCGCTCTGGTGCGCGGCGGTGCTGCTCTTGGCGATGTGGTCGTCGCCGGCGATGGCCAGCACGCCGCCGTGGCGCGCGGTGCCGGCCATGTTGGCGTGCTTGAAGACATCGATGCAGCGGTCCACGCCCGGGCCCTTGCCGTACCAGATGCCGAAGACGCCATCGTGCCTTTTCGTCTGCGGGAACAGGTCGAGCTGCTGCGTGCCCCAGACGGCGGTGGCGGCCAGCTCCTCGTTGACGCCGGGCTGGAAGACGATCCGGTGCTCGGCCAGATGCTTCTTCGCCGCCCACAGCGACTGGTCGTAGGTGCCCAGCGGGCTGCCGCGGTAGCCGCTGATGAAGCCGGCGGTGTCCAGGCCGGCGGCGCGGTCGCGCTGCTGCTGCAGCATCGGCAGCCGCACCAGCGCCTGCACGCCGCTCATGAAGGCACGGCCGCGGTCCAGGGTGTACTTGTCGTCGAGCGTGATGTGCTCGAGGGCGCGGCGCACGGCGTCGGGCAGCGGGGCGTTCATCAGGCGGGCTCCATCTCGTGAATGGGGGCGCGCGCGGCAGGGTGGCCGGTCGGCGCCGATGCCGCCAGTCTAGGAGGGGCGTGCCGAGAGGTGTTTTCTTTCGATGGCGTCTATCCGCTAATCTGGGCAACAGTCATTCCCGGAAAAGATCATGAGCGAAAGAGAATTTCAGGAAAACGCGATTTCAGGGATAACCCGCACACCGGCGGGCATCGATCTGGACCGCTACGACATCGCGATCCTGGGCGAGCTGCAGCGCGACGGCCGGCTCTCGAACGCCGAGCTGGCCACCCGCATCGGCCTGTCGGCCGCACCCACCTGGCGGCGGGTGAAGCGGCTCGAGGAGGAGGGCTACATCACCGGCTACCGTGCGGAAATCGACAGAAGGCGAATCGGCCTGGGCGTCTTTGCATTCGTTCGCATCGACGCAGAACGAAACAACGCCGCAGCAACACAGGCCCTGGAGGATGGCATCCGCGCGCTGCCCGAGGTGGTGGCGTGCCACTACATCAGCGGCACCGGCACCTTCGAGCTGCAGGTGGTCACCACCGATCTGGATGCGTACTCGCGATGGGCCCGGGACACACTCTTCAAGCTGCCGAACGTCAAGGACATGCACACCAGCTTCTCGCTCGGCGAGGTCAAGTCGGCCGGCTCGGTCTGGCCGCTCACGCATCTGCCACTCACGCACTTGCGTGGCCGGACCTGAGGGATGGGCAGCGGGGCAGGAATCGTTCAATATTCACGCTGGTAACACAATGTTTCCATTTTTTCGTGAATTCCTTTTCCTCCCGCGCTGTCGCCGTGCTGCTGGGCCCGCCAGGCCAGCAGCGCTGGCGCATCACCCAGAGCCTGATCGGCCTGGGTGGCTATCTGGCGCTGGTGCTGCTGCTGTGGCTGGGCAGCCGGGGTGAGGCCGCGCTGCTGGATCGGGCCCGGGTGCTGCCGCCGATGCTGGCGATGGGCCTGGTCGGCCTGCTGGGCTACGGGCTGATGCGCAGCGGCCTCAACCGCCGGCTGGCGCTGCGCTGTGGCTGCGAGCCCTCGCTGACGCTGCCGCAGACGCTGCTGGGCGTGCTGCTGACCACCTGGGTCTACACGGTGACCGGCCAGGCGCGCGGGGCGGTGCTGGCGCTGCTGGCGGTGGTGGTGATGTTCTCGATGTTCGCGCTGCAGCGCCGTCAGGCGCTGGTGCTGGCCGGCGTCGCGCTGCTGATGCTGGCCACGGTGATGCGGGCGATGACGCTGGCCGACCCGTTCCGCTACCGCGTCGAGGTCGAGGCGGTCCACCTGGGCGTGACCGCGCTGGTGCTGATCGGCGTGACGCTGCTGTCGCTGCGCATGGCACGGCTGCGCCAGCGCCTGCGCGATCAGCGCACCGCGCTGGCGCGTGCGCTCGAGAAGCTCAGCGAGATCGCCACCCGCGACGAGCTGACCGGCCTGCCCAACCGCCGCGCGATGGGCGAGCTGCTGCTGACCGAGACCGCGCGCCATGCGCGGCTGAAGGCGCCGCTGTCGCTGGCGCTGCTCGACATCGACCATTTCAAGCAGATCAACGACCGCCTCGGCCATGCGGCCGGCGACGAGGTGCTGCGCGGCTTTGCGCAGCGCATCGAGGCCGAACTGCGCGGCGCCGACGTGATGGCGCGCTGGGGCGGCGAGGAGTTCCTGCTGCTGCTGCCCGGCACCGCGGCCGAACCGGCGCTGCAGGCGGTCGAGCGCCTGCGCGAGAGCCTGCGCCAGCAGCCCTTCGACCAGGTCGAGCCGGGCCTGCGCATCACCTTCTCGGCCGGGGTCGGCAGCTGCCTGGGCCAGGGCGACATCGACAGCGCGATCGAGCGCGCCGACCGGGCGCTCTACCGCGCCAAGGCCGCCGGGCGCGACCGCTCCGAGCTGGCCTGATTCATTTCGGCCACAGCGCCCACAGGCGCAGCGGCTGCTTGGTGCGGCCGGCGCGGTCCTCGGCGCCGTCACCCCAGCCCCAGAAGTAGTCGGCCCGCACCGCGCCGATGATGGCGCTGCCGGTGTCCTGCGCGACCACCAGGCGCTGCAGCGGGCGCGGCGCCGGCGGCGTGGCGCTCCAGGGCTGCGGCTCGGTGCTGGCCAGCCAGACCGGGGTGCCGTAGGGAATGCTGTCCTTGTCGACCGCGATCGAGCGGCCCGGCGTCAGTGGCACGCCCTGCGCGCCGACCGCGCCGACCGACGGATCGGGCAGCGGCTCCTCGCGGAAGAAGACATAGCGGGTGTTGACCGCCAGCATCTCCTTGACGCGCTGCGGGTTCTGGCGCGCCCACTGGCGGATCGCCGGCCAGCTGGCCTGCTCCAGCGTGAAGGCGCCCTGTTCGACCAGCCAGCGGCCGACCGACTGGTAGGGCTGGTCGTTGTGACCGGCGAAGGCCAGGCGGGTGATGCTGCGTTGTCCGTCCGGCGCGGTGAAGGCCAGCCGGCCCGAGCCCTGGATCTGCACCAGCAGCAGATCCATCGGATCGGCCAGCCAGGCGATCTCGCGTCCCTTGAGCGCGGCCTGCGCCGCCGGCAGGCTGTCGATCTCGCCGCGGGTGTACCAGGGCTTGCGGCTGGCCAGATCGGCCGGCACCGCATGGATCGGCACGGTGTGGCGGGCGGTGCGGGTGCGGCTGGCCTCGAGCAGCGGCTCGAAGTAGCCGGTCAGCAGGCCGTCGGTCCGGCCCTCGGCGCTCTCGATGCGCCAGGGCTGCAGGCGCTGCTGCAGCAGCTGGCGCACCTGCGCCTCGGTGGGCGTCGAGCCCAGGCGGCGCACCTCGCGGCAGGTGGCATTCCAGGCCGAGGCGACCGCAAACGGGCTCAGGCCGACGGTGCCGGTGGCCACCGCGGCGGCGGCCAGGCCGCGGCCGCTGGTGTTGCCGCCGTTGGCGGCGGTCAGCGCCTTGTCGCAGCTCTTCGTCAGCGCCGGCCAGGCCAGGGTCAGCGTGTCCTGATCCCAGCCGGGCAGATCGCGCCATTCGGCCTTCACCCAGCGCCCGCGCGGGGTGGTGCGCACCTCGGCGTCGCTGGCCAGCGGCGGCGGCGTCTGCACCGAGGGCGGAATCTCCAGCGGCGGCGGCGCGCTGTCGGTCGGGCGCGGCGGGGTGCCGCAGCCGGCCAGCGTGCCTAGAATCAGCGCGGCGGCCAGGGACAGCCCGCTGCGGGGCCGGAGGGTCGCGCGGCACAGGCCGACGGAACGGGATCGGAAGGACGAGGACGACATGACGCTGCTGATTCTCGAAGCACTGGGGGCCGGGCTGCTGCTGGTCGGCATCGTCTGGTGGACGATGTTCTCAGGCCGCCGCGGCGGCGAGCGTCGCCGCGACGAGCCGCCGTCGCAGGACTGAGCCTCGAGCCCGCCCGCCCGGCAGCGCGCCGCGACTGTAGCGCGATCGCCCGGTCCGGGGCGGCCGGAAATGCGCCGGGCTCAGCGGTCTGACGCGCGCCCGGCCGCGGCCTGCTCGACCTGCGCGGTCGGCCACAGGAAGCTGGCCGGCGCCTGGCGCAGCCGCCGGCGCAGCGCCGCATGAATGCGGCTGCGATCGCGCACCTTCAGCCTGCGCGAGCGCAGCGCCAGCCGGAAGGCCAGCAGGAAGCTCACCAGCACATTGAGCATGCCGGTCAGCGGGATCGCCGCCACGCACCACCAGAAGCCCGGCTCCTGCAGCACCTGCACGCCCAGCGTGCCCAGCGCCGCGGCGATCTGTCCGGCCGACAGCGTCACATGGCGCACCTCGATCGGCAGGCCGAAGAAGGCCGCCAGCACCGGCACGATGCCCAGCATCAGCCCGAGCGAGACATTCGCGGCGATGCCGGAAATGTTCGCGCGCCACCAGCGCGACCAGCGCTGCGCCCGCTCGGGCCCCAGCCAGCGCACGAAGCCGGGGTTCCAGGCGATCGCGCTGTCGATGCGGTGGAAGACGAAGGCGTTCTCCACCCAGCCGGCGATCAGGCTGGAGGCGAACAGCAGCACGCCGGTGAAGGCGGCGAAGCCCAGCGTCGGCCCCAGCAGCGTCAGGTTGTGCAGCGCATAGTGCGCCGTCCTGTCGGCGATCAGCGGCGCATCCTGCACCAGCCAGGCCAGCGCCTGCAGCAGCACCACCACCGGCATGACCGTCATCACGTTGCCGATGATGCCGGCGATCTGGCTGCGCAGCAGGTGCGCGACCTCGTCGACGAAGTCCTCGATCGCCGCGTCGCTGTCGCCGACATGCTCGAGCCGCGCGGCCATCGCCGGCGCGGTCATCGCCGGCTGCTTGGTCGCCACCGTCCAGTGCAGCAGCTGCACCATCACGAAGCTGACCGCGTAGTTCATGCCGGCCCAGAAGCCGCCCCAGAAGGCCGACAGCCCGAGCGCGCCGATGGCGAACTTCATCAGCGTGGTGCCGGCGATCACCAGGCCGCCGCCGCAGGCGCGCAGCAGCATGTCCAGCCATTCGGCGCGATTGCGGGTGATGTAGTGCTCGCCGGTGGCGGCGCTGCGCTCGGCCACCTTGCGCGCCAGCATCGAGTAGTGGTGCGAGAACAGCCGGCCCAGGCTGCGCCGGCCCTGCACGCCGCGGGCGAGCTGCGCCAGCAGCCACTGCCAGTCGCGCGCCGGCGCCGGCGAGGCCAGGCAGCCCAGCAGCGCCTCGATGCGGTCGATGCGCTCGTGGACCTGCTCGACCTGGAAGACGATGTCGACCGAGACGCCGTGCTCCTCGAGATGCTCGCGCACGCTGTCGATCGCACGTCGGCAGGTCGACAGCAGCGCGCGCAGGTAGCGGATCTGCTGCAGCTGCGCGCCGCCGTCGCCGGCCGCTTCGGCCTCGGCGAGCTGCGCGGCGCTCTGCGCCAGCTGGAAGAAGGGGCGGTCGGCCAGTTGCGCCGGATCGAGCCGCGGCCGGATCGCCGCCGACAGCGCCACCGCGCGGATCTGGCTGGCGAGCATCTGCACCGAATCGATGAGCGCGCCGCGCCAGTGCCGCGTCTGCGGCTCGTCGAGCAGCAGCGCGCCCAGGCGCTTCAGCGTGGCCTCGTCGATCGCCTCGAGCCAGGCGGCGTCGCCGGCGTCATGCAGCACCATCTGGAAGAGCTGGCCGAGATCGCCGGTGTCGGGCGTGGCCGGCAGCAGCCGGGTGCGCAGCCGCTCCACGAGTTCGCTGCTGAAGCCCGAGCGCGGCGAGAAGCCGAAGTCGGCCAGCAGCGTGGTGGCGTCCAGCGTGCCGAAGATCGACTGCAGCAGCGTGCGCACCCGGCGCGCCTGCTCGGGATGCGCCTCGAGCACATCGAGCATCAGCCGGAGCCGGCGCAGCGGCGCCGGGTCGGAGGTGCTGTTGGCGGGCGTGTCCTGGCGGGCGAGCGGCCGGCGCAGCCATTCGGCCAGACGGATCAGCCACAGATGCCGCTCCGGCCGGGGCGCCCGGGCGTCGGCCGCCTCCAGCAGGGTGCCGAGATCCCCGTCGGTCGACGGGCTCGGGCTGCGCCAGTCGCGCAGGGTCTGCAGCAGCCCCTTCAATGCAGCGCGTGAGCCTGCGACAGCTCGAATTCGGGAATCTCGGCCTCGAAGGGGCGGGCTTCGTCGGTCATGCAGAAATAGGTGCCGCGCATGCGCCCGCGCGGCGTGGCCAGCCGGGTCCAGCTGGTGTACTCGAATCGCTCGCCGGGCTGCAGCATCGGCTGGTGGCCGACGACGCCCAGGCCGCGGACCTGCTCGACATGGCCCGCGCCATCGACGATGACCCAGTGCCGGCCGATCAGCTGGCCGGCGACATCGCCGGTGTTGACCACCGAGACGGTGTACGAGAACGCATAGACGCCCTGGGCGGCATCGGACTGCTCGGCCAGATACGCGGGCGTGACGGTGCAGGTGAACTGGGGCTTGGGCATGCGAGGCATCATAGACGCCATGGGAATATCCCCATGTTTCATGATTTCCTGGCCCAACCCGACCATCGACCGTGAAAGGAATTGCGATGTCCACCGAACTGACCCTGAAGATCGCCGGCATGAGCTGCGGCGGCTGCGTGCGCAGCGTGAGCGGCGTGCTGTCGGCGCTGCCCGGCGTCGAGCGCGCCGAGGTCTCGCTGGAGCGCGGCGAGGCGAACGTGCGCTTCGACGCCGCGCAGCTCACGCCGCAGCAGCTGCTGGCCGCGATCGACGACGCCGGCTTCGAGGCGGCCCTGCCGGCCTGAGGCTGTCGCCGAACGCTGCGGCGTCGCGCGGGGAGTTGCCGGGCATGATAGAAAACCGCATGCCCAGCCCCACCCAGAATCCGCATTTCGAGATCAACGGCTATCGCGCGCGCGCCCAGATCGGCTGCGCGCCCGACGAGCATGGCGTCACCCAGGAGACGATCGTCGACCTGCGGGTGAACCTGTTCTTCGATCCGGCCCTGTATCTCGACCGCTACGAGATGCCCTACGACTATCTGCAGGCGCTCGACGCGATCACCGCCACGGTCGCCGAGGGCCATCACATCCTGCAGGAGTCGATGGCGCTGAAGATCGCGCGCCGGGTGCTCGAGAGCGAGCATGTCGAGAGCGTCGACGTGCGCATCCGCAAGACCGAGCGCTACGAGGGTGTCGAGAGCATCGGCTTCTTCACCCATGTCGACCGCGACCTGCTGATGAAGGTCGACGCGGTGGCGCGGGCCCGGGCCCAGGCCGGCGCATGAGCGCGCCGCAGCGGCTGGCGCTGGTCACCGGCGGCCATGCGCGGGTCGGCGAGGTGATCTCGCGCACGCTGGCCGCGCGTGGCTGGACGGTGCTGGTGCATGCGCGCCAGGGCGCCGCACGCGCCGAGGCGCTGGCGCGCGAGCTGCACGGCGCCGCCTCGCCCGGCATCTGGGTGGCCGATCTGGCCGAGCCGGAGGCGGCGCTGGCCTCCTTCGAGGCGCTGCTGGCGCGGCTGCGCGAGACGGTGGGCGAGGGCGCCGAGATCGCGCTGATCCACAACGCCAGCGCCTTCGAGAACGACGACCGCAGCAGCGTGACCGGCGCGCGCTGGCAGATGCACCATGCGGTCCACTACGAGACGCCGGTGCGGATGATGCTGGCGCTGGCGCAGGCCTTCCCGCGCGGCCAGGCGGTGCTGCTGCTGGACCAGAACGTCGAGAACCTGCACGAGCAGTTCCTGAGCTACTGCCTGTCCAAGGGCGCGATGCATGCGGCGATGAAGCGCCTGGCGCTGGCGCTGGCGCCGTTCCGGGTCAATGCGGTCGCGCCGGGGCCGACGCTGCCGCTGCCCGAGGCCGACCGGGCCGCCTTCGAGGCCGCCGCGCAGGCCACGCCGCTGCAGGGCGCGGTCGATCCGGCCGAGGTGGCCGACGCGGTGGCCTGGCTGCTGGACGCCCGCCGGGTGACGGCGCAGACGATCTTCGTCGACGCCGGCCAGCATCTGCGCCAGTGGAAGGAGCCGGCGGCCTGAGGGCATGAAGGCCTGCCGTCGATTTCCCTGAAACCGCGCTGTTACTCGGCCCCTAGAATTCCGGGCCATGAGCTCCACCCTCCCCACCTACCGCATCGCCCCGTCGATCCTGTCGGCCGACTTCGCCCGCCTGGGCGAGGAAGTCAAGAACGTGCTGGCCGCCGGCGCCGACTGGATCCACTTCGACGTGATGGACAACCATTACGTGCCCAACCTGACCTTCGGCCCGATGGTCTGCCAGGCGCTGAAGAAGCACGCCGTGAAACCGGATGGAACCCCGGCGCCGATCGACGTGCATCTGATGGTGCAGCCGGTCGACGCGCTGGCCCAGGCCTTCTGCAAGGCCGGTGCCGACATCGTCACCTTCCACCCGGATGCCTCGACGCATGTCGACCGCACGCTGCAGCTGATCAAGGCCGAGGGCTGCCAGGCCGGTCTGGTCTTCAATCCGCACATGCCGGTCGATGTGCTGGAGTGGGTGATCGACAAGGTCGACGTGGTGCTGCTGATGAGCGTCAACCCCGGCTTCGGCGGCCAGAGCTTCATCGACAGCACGCTGAAGAAGGCCGAGAAGGTGCGCCGCATCATCGACGCCTCGGGCCGCGACATCCGCCTGGAGATCGACGGCGGCGTCAAGACCGACAACATCCGCCGCATCGCCGATGCCGGCGCCGACACCTTCGTGGCCGGCAGCGCGATCTTCAACGCGCCCGACTACAAGGCGGTCATCGACGCGATGCGCGCCGAGCTGGCGCGCTGAGCCGCCCCCTGCCGTTCAGAGCCGGCCCGGACGACGGCGCCGGCTGATGAAGGCCAGCGCGAGCAGGCCGCCCGCCGCCAGCGCGACCTGCTCGAGCAGCGAGGCATCGACCCGGTCGGTCTGCTCGAACAGCGGGCCGATGACCGGCAGGTCGATCGCGCCGTTCATCGCGGCGGCGGTGCTGGCCACCAGCGTCGAGCCGATCAGCAGACCCGCCAGCCGCCACGGATGGCGCTGGCGTGCGGGCGGTGCTGCGCCCGGCTTGTGCGTGGTCTTGTCCATATGGGGAACCTCTCTGTGTTGTGTCGATGCCGTGCGGTGACGATCCGGCTTGGTGTCCACTGTAGAAACCCCAGGTCCGCGAGGCGATCCCTCATCTGAATGCCGAAGGCTCGCCCGCCGAGCCTGGCGTTCACCGTTGGCGTTGCTGTTGCGCGGTGCTTATCGGCAGATGCCGGCGAAAGTCCCAGTCCATGCAGCCCACCTCCTTCTGGCAGACACAATGGAACGATTCGGTTTCGATTCGGGCCCATGCGGGGGTGTCGATGCAGGAAGGCGATGGCCGACCGCCGGTGCTGGCGCCGCTGCGGGTGCTGGACCTGTCGCGGCTGCTGCCCGGGCCGATGGCCTGCCGGCATCTGGCCGATCTGGGCGCGCAGGTGCTCAAGGTCGAGCCGCCGCTGCCCGGGCGCCCCGGCCTGCCGGGCGATGACGCGGCGTACATGGGGCCGGGCGAGGACGGCGTCTCGCACTTCTACCGCGTCGTCAACCACGGCAAGCGCCGGCTGGTGCTCGACCTGAAGCAGCCCGAGCAGCTCGATCACTTGCGCGCGCTGGTGCGCGAGGCGCACGCGGTCGTCGAAGGCTTCCGGCCCGGCGTGATGGAGCGGCTCGGCCTGGGCCACGAGGCGCTGCGGGCGATCAATCCGGCCATCGTGCTGACCAGCATCAGCGGCTACGGGCAGCAGGGGCCGCTGCGGCTGGCGGCCGGGCACGACCTGAACTACCTGGCGCTGGCCGGCGTGGTCGACCAGACGCGCACGCCCGATGACGGCCGCCCGGTCTTCAGCCACCTGCAGATCGCCGACCAGCTCGGCGGCGCGCAGACCGCGGCGATCGGCACGCTGGCCGCCGTGCTGGGCGCGCAGTGGACGGGGCAGGGGCGCTGGGTCGATGTCTCGATGACCGACGCGGTGCGCCAGCACCAGGTGATCCTCGGCACCGACGCGCTGGCCGACGGCCGTTCGCCGCAGGCCGGCGCCTCGCTGCTCAACGGCGGCGTGCCCTGCTACAACCTCTACCGCTGCGCCGACGGCGGCTGGCTGGCGGTGGGCGCGCTGGAGCTGAAGTTCTGGCAGGGCGTGTGCGCGGTGCTCGGGCGCGACGACTGGGCGGCGCGGCACTGGAGCCTGGGCGAAGAGGCGCCGGGCAGCGAGGGCGCGCGGGCGCTGATCGACGAGCTGGCGGCGCTGATCGTCCGCCAGCCGCTGGCGGTGTGGGTCGAGCGGTTCGCGGACACGGATTGCTGTGTCACGCCGGTGCTCGGCGCGCACGAGGCGCTCTTCGGGCGGGCGCCGGTGACGCTGGCCGAGGGCATGCAGCGCCTGACGGCACCGGCGCTGACGCTGCGCTGAGGCGGGCCGGGGCGTTCCTCGGCGTCATGCGGTGTCGTGCCAGTTGAGCCACTGCAAGCCCGGCACGCTCACATCGGCGGGCAGAGGCGCTGAACTGTCTTCGCGTAAGGGAAAGTCGGCGAAACGCCCAGCCAGTCCGAGGCAGTCCTGAGGCCATTCGTGGGCGGCGTGCTTGCGGATGATCTCCGCGACCCAACGGCTTTTCGACATCCCATGGGCCTTGGCCGCCTGTTCCACCAGCGCCTGGGTGGCTTCGTCCAGATATAGCGTGATTCGGGGCATGGTATGACTCCCTGCTTCCATTGCGTATGTCTGAAAGCATAGGCAATCGGGGTCTGTTGGACTGAAAGTCGTCCCCGAGCGGCATCAGCCGCGAGGCGCTGATCGCCCGCCAGCCGCTGGCGGTGTGGGTCGAGCGGTTCGCGTGCGCGGATTGCTGCGTCACGCCGGTGCTCGGGGCGCACGAGGCGCTCTTCGGGCGGGCGCCGGTGACGCTGCCCGAGGCGAAGAAGGGGTTCGTGCTGCTGCCCAGACGCTGGGTGGTCGAGCGCAGTTTCGGCTGGATGGCGAGGTTCAGAAGGCTGAGTCGGGACTTCGAGCGGCTGCCGCAGGTGCTCGCGGGCCTGCATTTCGTGGCCTTCGCGATGCTCATGGCGCCCAAGGTCGCCGCGTTTCTGGCTTCGGTGAGCTTGGGTATTAGTCAATAACATGCTCTAGGCTACATCCCTCTTGAGACAGATGATTGCATGCGTGGACCCGAGGACTCCGTGGTACAGGTCAATGCTTCCCTTATGCTCAAGTACCGCACATACACAAGACTTTAACGAGTCGTACCAAAGCCACCCGCCGGCTGGTTTTGGTACTGCTGTTTGCAGTAAATCGTATAAGCTCTGATTTGGCGGTTGATGGAACGGGGGTGTTCCAGTAAGCCGAAATGTTTCTAAACTGGCATCATTGATCGACTGCAGGATGTCAGCCCACTCCGTGGAGGTAAGCATGATGTTGTTTGGGGTGATGTTCGTTCGCCCCACGCTTGCATCGATGTTTACTCCTGCGGGTGTTCTTCTGTACTGAAATATTCCTGTTTGTCTGCTGCTGTGGGCACCAAGAGTCTGAAGTACTTTCACTGTGGATCTTCTTGGTTGTTTATGGACTGAGATGCGAATTTTACCTATTAAATTGGCGACTTATGAAGAGGTGTAATGCATGATTGATTCTTGTGTTCGAGTTTAACCTGATGTCAGAAATTTAATAGTGATTACAGTTGTATATCTTTTCCTGTTTTTGAGATTAGTTCCTCGGCAATTTTTCGCAGAAGAGGGGCTTCGTTCATGAGAATCTTTTCTTGGCCGGAGAAGGGGATGAATCGAGATATCTCGCCTTCTTTATTATGAACGAGTGCATTTCTTATGTGATATATCCTATTCCCAATGCTTGGGAATATTTGATTTTCACTGGTGTCAATCTTGCTAATTTCGCCAAACAAATCGCGTTCAGATGTGAAGTAGTTTGAGTTGTCGCTGTCAAATGTTTCGACCCAGTTCTTGAGTTTTTCCTTATCTATGTGCTGCTCGAAAACTGTTTGCAGCATTCTGCGCTCATCCATTCGTTGATCGAATTTTCTGATCGCCTTGGCAAGCTCTCTAAGCTTGCCAACTTTTGTATGTGAAAAATCGGGCGCAACGAGCTGTTCTTTCATTTTTTCATGAAGGATGTGCTCTGATGCTGCGGTAAAAAAGTATTCGAGTATTTTATATAAAGCCAAAAATGAAAGAATTAAGCTTTCTGAACTGAGTGCCATTTGGTAATAGGCGACAAGTTCGTGGTTGTAGGTGCGGACTGGGAATTGAACCGATTCCCTACGTTTTCCATCGAGGAAATGTAGTGTTCGTTCCCATGATTTAATTGGAATTAAGGCTGCGTCATAACCGAATGAAATGTGATAAAGCCCTGATTCAGCAATTGTTCTTAGTTGCTTTGAGTTTCCGTGGAAAGGGTGGCCTGTAGGCGCAAGCACTTTGACGGAAAGCGTTCTTGCAAAGAGGTCTTGAAGCGTAATATTTTCCCTTCCTTGCAGGAAAGGGCGACGTATTAGCGTTACTCTTTTGAAGTCCCTGTGCATCAAGTCTGTATCTGTCATGCTCATAATGAAACATGCGGATATTGGGCTAACTTTCAGTTCAAAACCTGATTGCTCGTGAATTAGTTTTATCTCGTCAGTATCGCGGAATATGCGGTAGCTTCTTGGGCCTCTGCTTTGGTTCTCGATTGCATGCTCGTAGTATCCTGGGTGAAAAATACTTGTTTCTGTTGTTTGGTGTTGCGCGTCTTTGAATCTTAAGTAGGCATTAAAGTCACTAAACTTTATTGTGATGGGGATTTCTAATATTCGACAGAATACAAGATCATCTGCAATCGTCAGATCTCTCGGACTTAGCCCGCGTAGGATGTGTAGAGCTTGTTCGTTCGTAAGCATGTGCGCCGATGTATTTGAAATTTTTCGCGTAATATCTATATCGCACCTTGCTGGCCTAATAGCCACGATGCTGCATATCAACTTGCGGACAACGGAACATCAGTCCGCGCCAAGATTGAAGTTCTTCTCTGTATTTCACGGTTCCTCTCCCGTAAAGCAGGCTCAAGGCCTGCACTGCTGGCGCAACTTGTGACGCCGTCAAAGCCATATAAGCATAGTTTTTCCATTTCAATCCCGCACGTGAAAAAATTCACGCCTAACTGGCTTCCGTCTCGACTCGGACTGCGCGCCCGAGTACCGAATCAGCCCCTTTCCCGCGCCATCCTTCACGCGCAGCGCGGCAGTTCGTTGCGTAGACTGCCCGGCACTTCAGCAACCCTGGGTGCCGGGAGTCCGATTGACCGAACCATCGACTGCGCTGACCCGCGAGGCCGTGCTGGCCCTTGCGCCTGACGAGGCCTCCGCCAAGGCGGCGCGCGGGCTGATCTCCCCGGCGAAGTGGCCGCTGCTCGGCCATGACGCGCAGGCCGCCTGGGGCGAGTGCCAGGGCAGCGGCTCGAAGCCCTATCAGACCCAGGTCGACCTGAGCGGCCCGGTCTTCAAGTGCAGTTGCCCGAGCCGCAAGTTCCCGTGCAAGCACGGGCTGGCGCTGCTGCTGATGCGCGCGCAGGAGCCGCAGCGCTTCAGCACCCCCGGCGCGCCGCCCGCGTGGGTCAGCGCCTGGCTGGACGGCC
>RRZU010419041.1_pt1 | contig 23061 bp, 27 predicted proteins | sample 2165561 | NCBI WGS metagenome assembly RRZU01 (sample SAMN10456909, study PRJNA506462) | wastewater metagenome | isolation source: wastewater sludge | place: USA: Moscow, Idaho | reverse complement strand
TGTGAACGCAACGAGCCAAGCCGCTCTCGGGCGCAGGCACCGGCCAGGTGCCGTGCCAATGAACAACCGCGCGGTGCGAGACCGTGCCGGGAGCCGCAACCTCAATGAACGCTCAGCCAAGGGTAAGGCTGAGCGACCCCGGGGATGGTCTCGGTGGCGGCCCCAGCAAGATTCGAACTTGCCACACAAGGTTTAGGAAATTTCGATAAGGCCACGCCCGGCACCTACCCATTTTGCTTTTGACAAGGCCATACATCGCTATTTGATACCACCGAAAACCACCCCAATTCACGCGAGCACCGACACCCCACCGACACGGTTTCACAGAATCGAACATGATCCTGGAACGCCATTTTGGATACCTCGGCGGGGTGTGCCGCTGGGTGCTCGTGTCATCGCGTGATCGCTCGCGGTGGGTCGGCGTCGATCCTGGCAAGTTGGCCGTCGTCGTACTCGGCGATGGTGACAGAGTCGATCGGGGTCTGGCGGGTGCGGATCGTGGCGGCCCGTGCGCGGGCGTTGGCCCGGAACAGGCTGGTCTGGGCGCTTGCCGCATAGGCGGCGTCGATGGTTTCCGGGAGCACGAGCCGTCCCCCAAGTCCGGGGTCGTCCTTGCGGCCGGCCCACCATCGTTCGACGGCGCGTCCGTGGGCAGTTGGACGGTCGGTTTCGGTTGACACGATCAGGAGTTCGCTGTGGTCGATCTTCGCCAATGAGAGCAGCAGTCGCTCGCCGAAGGCTGGCGATGCCATGGTCCCTTCGATCACCACATCAAGGTGTCCCGCCGGGGCGTCGCGGCGAATCACGTTGGTCGATTCGGTGGACATGGTGTGCAGCAGCGGGGAGATCTCCAGCGGCCGCACTGCGTCGCCGACCGGCAGTGACGTGCCGAGCAGGTCGGGACACAGTTCGTGCTCGGCACTCCCGCGGGCGAGGTACTGCTTGGCGATGTCTGCGTCGATCACAAGTCGCGTGGCCAGGTCGGGGATCGCCGCAGGCAGGATGCTCGACTTTGCCGGCCCCCGGCGGTCCCGCAGTGGCGACAACACACATGCCTCCGCGGGTCGCTTCACCCGCGCGGCTGTCGAGGTACCAGTCTCGGACCTCTCCGGGCGAGCCGCCTCTGGTCGCCCCGCGACAGCAGGTCGCTCAAGGGCGTGCCGGAACGAACAGCGGCGAGCGCGGCCTGGTGGGTCTGGTCGCGCAGTTCAGCCATGCGCGTCGAGCGCCTGGTCGAGTTCGCCCTCGGAGAGGAAGCCGTCCTCGTGCAGCCGTTCCAGTTCGGCCTGCGTGTCCTCAGCGAGTACGCCATCGACCGGGTCGACGATGCGCGGCACCCAGTGCTCGAACTGCGCTAGCTTCTCCAGCATTCGCTCCGAGTTGAGGTCGCCGATGAAGCGTTGCAGGACGATCTCCTCGATCGACTCGTGGTCCATGCCGAGGGCTCGCGCTCGGGCGATCACCCGGTGGACGCTGGCCTGCGAGAGATGTACCGCCTGGGCGATGTCCCGCTGCGGCATTCCCTCCAGGAAGGCCAGCTAGACCTGCCTCATCCGTTCCAGCTCCGCCAGGTGCGCGCGGGCATAGGACAACCTCAGGTTGGGTTCGCGTGCAGCCGCAGCAATGGCCATGGCGGTCCTCCTCATCGTCGCCACCACCATAGGTAATGATTCAGATTGAATCGATCCTCTTGGCGCTGGAGACACACCCGCGAACACGGGCAACGACATGACTACTCCTCCGTCTCGTTCCTTGCCTGGCGGGCGAAGCCGTCCAGCCGGTCGGTGATCGATTCCAGGTCGTCGGGAAAGCAGCCGGCGTAGTACTTCAGGGTGGTCGCGGGGTTCTCATGGCCCAGCATCCGGGCGACGGCGGTTACCGAGGCGCCAGCAGCGATCTCCAGAGTGGCGGCGGTGTCACGCAGGTTGTGGGGTGTGATCGTCAACCCGAGTGAGTCCGCGGCGGGGGTCAGGACGTCGCGGCGCCAGTTCTGGTTGTGCAGGTACGTCCCCCGGCTGGAGGCGAAGACCAGCGCGTCGGCGTGGCGGCCTCTGATCCACTTCTTCAGGCGGTCGGCCACGATCTGAGGCAGGACGACTGTTCGCGCCTTGTGGTCCTTCAGGGTCCCGACCTCGATCCGCCCGCCGACCTGGACGGCGGCCTCCGAGAGACGTAGTCGCCGGCCGCCATCCTTCACGTCACCGATCCGGAGTGCGACCACCTCTGACCAGCGCATTCCCCCGTAGCCGAGGACGAGAAGGAGGACCTTGTCTCGCTCGTCCCTCGCAGCCTCCACAAGCGACCACAGCTGCGCATGAGTCAGCGGTGCTGGCTCCGACCGAGCCAGCTTGGGCAACCGCACCTTGTCGGCAGGATTGCGAGCCAGGTGGCCCTCCGCGACGACGGCGTCTAGGCTCTGCCGCAGAAGACCAAGGGCGTTACCAGCCGTCGAGACTGATGCGGTCGACACGAGCCTGGCCGCCCACGCCCTGACCTCGGATGGGGCGACTGCCGTGAGCGGCTTGAGTCGCCAGGTCGACAGAACTTGGTTGTCGAGCAGCCCCTTGTACCGAGTGACGGTCGACGGCTTCAACGACATCCAGCCTTCCTGCCAAGCGGTCATCCACTCTCCGACCGTGGCTGCCGACTCCGTGGACGCCACCCACAGGCCGGTCGCCAGCTTCACGGTCTGCGTTCGCGCGTACAGCACCGCGTCGGTCTTCCGACGAAACGTCTCGGACCCAACGTACCGGCCGTGGTGGTATAGCCGCACCCGATAGGCGCCACTCTTCAGCTTCTCGATCATCAGACCGCGACTTCCCGGCCGTCGATCCACCGATCGAGCTTCGCACGGTCGTAGCGCACGAGGCTGCCGAGCTTGACGTATGGCGGACCGTCACCGAGCAGCCGCCAGCGGCGCAGCACAGCTGCGGTGACGGTGAGGTAGTTGGCCGCCTCCTCGGTCGTGAGTAGCTCATGGCGGCCTGAGTCGGGCATCGTCTTGACGGCATTGGCGCCGCACGATCTGTGTTCAGATCCCATTTAGTTCGTCTCCTGGGACTCGACACCGGGGGTCACGGGAGTGACGGCCCTTTGTGTCCACCTGAAGCGAGTGCCCGCGATGGCGAGCGACCGCCCCGCAGCTCGTCAGGGTGTTCTGCCGGGCATGGACGTGCTGCCGCCGCTGTACAGCACCGATCGCGGCGACGATCGGACGGTGACGCGATGGCGACACAGCGCGAACGACGCACCGATCCCTACCCGCTGACGTGGGAAATCCCCGTTGCGATGCTCGCCGGCTCGCTTCTGTCCCTCGTTCTTGGGGTACACCTCGGCCGCGCGATGGCGAACCTCGGCGCGGGGGCCGGGTGGATGTGGCCAGCCACGGCACAGCTTTTCCGTAGCGTGTTCGGCGTCCTGCAGGGGGACGCGAGTGCGGGCCTGGACTCGACCGCCTCGCTCGCGGAACCGGACGCCCTGCTGGCGTGGATGCTCGCCGTCGCGCTGGTCGTCATGGCGACCTATGTGTTCCTGACGTGGTTGCGCCTGCGGCGCTGGGCCCCGAACCGCGTCCTCGGACTGACGAGCGCGGACGAGGTTCGCCAACTGCTGGGCCGGCAGCGGCTCTACGGCGCGCGCAAGGTGATCCGCCCCGATCTCTACGGAAGAAGGCCCCGATGACCGGGTTCGTCCCTCGTCAGGTGAGTTGGCTGATCGGCCACTCGCGCGACCCCCGCGGCGCGGGCGAGCTGTGGTGCCGGTGGGACCGCACTGCGGGTGTCGTCGGCCCGCAGGGCTCTGGCAAAACCCTCGACCTCCTCATCCCGGCACTCCTTGCCGCACCAGGCGCCGCGCTCGTCACGCTGACAAACCTGAGGACCTGCTCCTGTCATTGCGGGTCCGCTCAAAGGACAACCGCCCGTGCGTCGTCCTTGATCCGTTCAGACTCGCGCCAGGCCTGCCCGAACTGGCGTGGGACCCGATCGCTGGCTGTCTCAACCCGCTGATCGCCGAGCGCCGCGCGAAGGCCTTCACCGCAGGGACGATCAGTTCGACTATTGCCGCCGGCCAGAGTGATCCCGCCGCCCGGTAACTACGCAGCCGGCGCATCCAAGGTCATCCAGGCCTACTTCCACGCCGCCGCGTTCACCGGCCGCACGATCGAGCACGTCCTGGAGTGGATCGCCCCCCCGACCGGCACCACCGAACCCGGCGAGATCCTGCGAGAACACCCCCATGCCGCCCGATTCTGGGCCGGGCTGCTGCAGGGCGCCCTCCACGGCGACCACCGCACCGTCGGCAACACGATCACCACCTGCCAGCAGGCCCTCGCCCTGTTCTTCCAGCCCGACATCCGGCAGCGATGTGTCCCCTCGGCCGAGCATCCGGCCACAGACGTCGAGAGCGTGATCAAGCGCGGTGGGACATTCCACCTGCTCGGACGCGAAGACCCCTACGCCTCCGTCTCACCACTCATGACCGCCCTGGCCGAGCACATCCTCGACACCGCCCTCGTCCTCGCGAACCGATCCGAGTGCGGACGACTCTACTCTCCCATGCTCCCCTGCCTGGACGAACTGCCATCCACCGCGCCACTGCCAACGCTTCGGACTCGGATGGCCAACGAACGGACGCTGAGGATCTCGTTCGTCTACGCCGCGCAAACCTGGCGCCAACTGACGTCGATTCTCGGTCAGGACGAGGCTCAGGCCCTGTTTGGGCTCACGAACGTCATGGTCGTCTTCGGTGGCTCCAAGACGACGCGTTCAACCGCGACATCTCCGAACTCACTGGCACCGTCCGGGTTGCCCGCGCCGGCTTGCACACCGCCCGCGGCGGCCGCAACATCTCCGCCGACGACACCCCGTCCTGCGACCCGCGAAAGCCCGCCAACTCCCCGAACGTCAAGCCCTCGTGATCGCCGAGAACGGCAATCCCGTCATCGCCAAGCTCCACCGCTGCATCGACGGAAGGCCGGGGCGGAAGCTCCTCGACGGGCAACGCCTGTTGCGCGAGCAACTCACATCAGCGCGTCGGGCCCAGCCCGCGGCGGCAGATGTGGTCGAAGCCGCCCTCATCGAGGCCGGTCGGCGAGACCTAGCCAGGGGATAGTCGATGGCCGAAAGCTACGACATCTCCGGAATGGCGATCCTGCCGTTCCCTTGCCTGGGCCTCAGCTGCGCCAGTTGTACCGGCACCACTGGACCGCCGAGAATGGCAGCGACAAGAACGGGAAACGGCCCGGAAGCGAGGGACAGAGTCGCGTCCCTGGGATCCGGCAACTCTGGGGTCCTCGTCACTCAGAGTCGAGATGTGGCGCTGGCTGGAGGAAGTCGTCAAGTGGTTCAACCACGCGTACGCCTGGGACACCAGCCAGGCCATCCCCCCCTGCTGGCCTGAACACCCCCCTCATCCACGAGATCGCGCTCATGGCAGGCGATCGCTACCGGGCCGGCCAGGCCCACGACGGCGGTCCGCTGGAGAACTGGCACCGGGTTTGCGTCCCGTGGTTCCGCAGCCGGATGCGGGAAGGCACCCAGTCCCACTGCGAGGAGCGACGTCAGGCGTGGCCGGCCCGGGAACGATACGCGCGTCACGTCAGCGATCTAGACTTCCAGCAACGCTGGCTGCGGGCCGAGGAGGACATCGTGGCCGTCGGCATCCTGCCGAACAAGCCTTGGATTCCGCTCGAAGGTGGGGACGAACTCAATGTCGTCACCGGCGAGATCAAGAACGCCGCAGAGGGGCAGGAACTCCTTCAGGAAGCTGAGTCGCGCCAGACGGCGACGTTGGGTCAGGACACGCTGCCGCTAGGCACACCGGCGGTCAGAACTCGTCGCCGAACCCGCACAGGTGACAGTCGCTGCTCATCGACGGATCGTTGCACTCGGACCGTGGGCGCACCGGCCTGTTGTAGCATGGGCCCAACCAACGGGGAGGGACAATGACGTGGTCTGGCGGCTGGTCTTCCGACTCCAATGCAATCCAGGTGACTGCCCGGCGGTTCCTTCAGACTCTTGAGCGACGAAACGCTGCTCTTCGCCAACAGAACTGGGCCGTGGCGGAATCAATTCTGGAAGAGGAGGTACGACTCGGACGCCAGATGTTGTCGCTTCAGCCGACCGAGAGGTTCGCGTCGTTGCTAGGCGTTTCGCTTGCGCAACTGGGACGTACGCTCCTGATGATGGGCGCGAACCCCGAGGCCGAAGAGCCCCTAGAGGAAGCCGTTGATCTGCTGCGGCGGTTTGGAAAGTTCAACGCCGCTAGCAGCGACCTTGATCTCATCGATGCGCTGGTGCTGCTCGCGGAGGTCTACCGCGGGAGTCAGTTTTACGTGCCCCGGGGTGGATTCTCCCCTCTGACGACGGTGTCTGAGATGCGGGCATACCGGCGCGTGTGTGTGGCGAACGGCAGTTGGTCAGGGACAATGATGTCCTTCATTTCTGAGGGCTGGCCGGCGCGCGCCGAAGCGCCACTCCGCGAAGCGGTCAGTTTGGCCAGCAGGCTCGCACGCTACGGCGACAATACGTGGCAGGAGAAGCTCGCCAATGCGCTCTACGTTCTCGGCTCAACCTTGGTCGCCCTCGACCGAACAACCGAAGCGGCGGCGCCCCTTCGGGAGGCGGAGGCGCTGTTCTCGAGTCTGGCACAGCACGACTCAGACTACTTCCTTCCGTGGCTGAGCCGCGTTCGTCACCGCCTCCTAGAGGTTCGTGCCGCCTCCAGCGAACCGAGCGACCGAATCAGTGCCCTTGAAGCGATGCTGCCACAGTTGCGTCGAGATGCGCGCATGAGCGACGACGAGAGAGCGAACGGCGTCACCGTGGCGAAGTCCAACGCGCGTGATCGTCTACGGAACGTGCTGGGAGAGCTCCGAGACCTGTACGAGGACAGCAGACAAGTAGACAAGCAGACTGAGATCTCGGAGGGCGAACTTGGGTACTGGACTCTCATGACAGAGTCCCTCCGGGTCCGACTCGACTGAGGCAAACTTGCCCAGGACACGATGCACTAGCCTTGGTACGGACCAGGCGTGTTGCCCTGGCTCTCGATCTTCCTGACCACTGCATCAAGTGCGTGCCTGGTGAGCCGATTCAGTCTGGTTGCTCCTTCGAGGTACTCCGCCATTGGCGGACTCACCTTGTAGTAGAGGCGCACGAACGCTCGGCCAATGGCGGACTTCGCGAGCCGTTCATCCCGAAATCGGCGGAGCGACCGCACCTGGGGAGCGTCGTAGGACCCGTAGACCGCAGTCGCCACGTAGCACCCTCCAGACGACCCGGCCGATGCAACCTGCTTCGACGGCTGCGAAACTGGTGTCGATAGCGGTTTCGCGGCCACCGGCCCTGGATCGTTCTGATCGCCCAGCTCGATCCCTTCCTGCGCCATCCTGTTCTTGAACGCTTGTTCAAACGCCTCAAAATGCGCGAATAGGGCATCGGAGTCGCCATCATCGTCGAGGAACGCGCTCGCCGCAGCAAGAACGGCCTGGCCAAAGAGACTGATCTGCTCCTCGCCAGCCGCTGTGAATGTCCCGTAGCCGTCACCCACGAGGAAGTCGGCCTCCGCCACGGCCAGCTCCCGCATGTACACGATCTCGTTCCCGCCGGTCAGTCCGGGCAGCTCCTTGATCTCCACATTGTTGGCCTTGGCAGCTGACTCCCCCCGAGCGTCAAGATCCTCACGCTCGGCGTCTGTCCGCGCCAGCCGGGTCGGGTCGGTCCATGCCGGGAAGGCGGCCAGCACGACCTTCTCCCGGGAAGTGTCGACGAGGAGCATGACCCCGTTGGTGAGGTAAACTCCCGGAGTGGCCGACCCAAGGTTCAAATGCATGGCGTACCGGAGCTTGTTCTTGCCGGTGAACGCCCTGGGGTCACGCTTGCGGCACTCATCCACCAGCACGTTTCGCCAGTAGTAATCCCATTCGGATAATCCGGCAGTCATCGCGACGCTCCCACAACGGCTCATTCGCCAGCGACAACTCGCCTGGCTGGTCGGCCTGGGTGCCGACTTCGGGGAGCCTACCATCCCCTTCCGTCCACGCGTGCCCGAGGAAACTGACACCGGCCATCGGAGGATATGCATCACCCCTCCGGCGTCACCGTCACGGCCCGATCGCTGGCTGACTCCGTGGCGCGAACTCGCTGGATTCAGTGGGGTGAGATCGGGCACGAAGGTCGGCTTCGCTCGCCGTTGGGGAGACTCGCCGCCGCGCTGAGTGCCTGGGGAGCCCATGCCCAGGATGCGCGGCAAGCGCCAGGTTGAGTCCTGCGGCAGGCACACCAGAGGCGTGGGCCATGGCGCTGATCGCTCGGCCCCATCGGGTTGGGTTGGTCGCTCCAATGAGTCTGATGGCCTCGTCGATTGTGCCGGTTCATGCAAATGCAGTGGCGGCGTGCTCAAGCATCAGGCGGCTGAGCGGGGTGACAGCGCGCAACGCAATGGCCAGGTCTTCAGGCCGCCTCTGTGCGATGAGGTCGGCGGGGTCGGTGCCTTCGGGGAGGGTTGCGTGAAGTGGGTCGTGGCCGAGTGCGGTGAGGATCCAGCCCAACCTGCAGCACCCAACGGACCACGGCCGGAAAGCGGCACATCCGGGGGCTCTTGCGGTGTCAGCCCGACCCGACGGCCGCGCCACGAGCTTCGGAGCCTCACGCATGCATACCGACAGACAGAACTCTGGATCGACGATGGATCTCATCGGAGCGCACGAACTCCACAGGTTCCAGGACGACCTGATCGATGAATGGGAACGTGAGTTCGAGCTCATGGTCGCAGAGCTACCCGCCGACGCCAGCGACGACGACAAGCGCATCGGAGGGAACGATGACCAAGGTCCGCAGATCGGCGCCCTGCATGCCGAACGGCCTGCACGAGGGTGATCTTGTCGCCGGATGAGATGGAGCGGCTCGCCCGGTCGGGCGTCCACTCTGCGGCGGCGAGTGCAACTGCGATGTGAGGTTTGTCGACGCGACTCCGGAGGAGATCCACGCCAGCATCTCCTGCGGAGGGATGCCATACCCGGCCACCATTCGGCCAGTTCATCGGAGTTGCGGAGCCCTCGCTGGTGCAGTGCTCGCTCGTGTTCCTGGCTGTCCATCGCGGTCGACCTCCTGCTTGCCGGTGATGCGGCACGGGTTCCAGCCTGATACGACGAGCCCGCTTGATCGAGCATGTCGCGGCCGCGTGTCGCACGTGAACCGGGCGGTCGAGCGTCGCCCTCAGCGGTACTCGCTGAGCCCGAGGTGCTGGCGGCTGATCATCGGATCCTGGTGGAAGTCGGCGATCACGTTGACCCTGTCGTCGAAGTCGGTGTTGCCCTTGAGCTGTACGTGCCGGCCAGTTCTCGGGTGGATACCGATCGCGAAGTAGAACGTGTTTCGGGCGCCTCGCAGGTGGTGTTCCTCGATCCATCCGATGACCGTCCAGCCGGTTGCCTGGCTGCCGTAGGTGACCTACCACTTGGGAAGTTCTGACAGCCGGGTGCTCGCCCCCGGCAGCTTGCGGACGCTGGCTGTGGGCTCCTCCGAGCCTCTGAATGTGGCAGCGGACATGGCATCCTCCCGGGCACACAGTCGAACAGGTGTTCGACATTGTGCTCGCAGAGCCGATTTACTAAAGCCGCTATGAGAAGAGAGCAACTGCGACCTGAGGCCACCTGGAGAGACCCAAGTCTCTCTGGGCACCGACACGTTTGGGCTAATCGAACGATTAACACCAGTTGATGACCCCGAAGAGTAGCCTCTGGCAAGGACTATTACTGCGGCCCCAGCAAGATTCGAACTTGCGACACAAGGTTTAGGAAACCTCTGCTCTATCCCCTGAGCTATGGGGCCCAACCCGGCAAGGCTAGCGCCGCCCCGGGCCGGTCACCAAGCGTGCCCGAGGCGTCCGACGCCGTCAGCTCAGCATGTCGCGCACCAACGGCACGACGCGGGTGGCGTACAACTCGATGGAACGCATCAGCTGGGAGTGCGGCATCGGACCGTTGGCGTACTTGAGGTCGAACCGCTGGACGCCCAGCTGCTTCACGGTGGCCGCGATCTTCGCGGCGACCGTTTCGGGTGAGCCGACGTACAGGGCGCCGTGCTCGATCTCGTTCTCGAACTCGTCGCGCCCCACCGGACCCCAGCCGCGCTCCTGACCGATGCGATCCCGGTTGTCCTTGAAGTGCGGGAACAACTGCTCGGCAGCCAGCTCATCGGTGTCGGCGATGTGCCCGGGGCTGTGGACGGCCACTGGCAAGGTGGTGTCGCCGCCGAACTCGTTCAGGGCGCGATGGTAGAGATCCACGAAGGGCTTGAACTGGCCTGCCGGGCCACCGATGATCGCGAGTTGGAGACCGAAGCCGTAGTGGGCGGCCCGGACGACCGACTGCGGGGAACCGCCGACGGCGACCCACGCGTTCATGCGTCCACCCTCGGTCTTGGGGAACACGTCGACCGCGTCCAGGGCCGTCCGGTACTTCCCCGACCAGGTGACCGGCTGCTCCTTGAGGAGTTCCGCGAACACTTCCAGCTTCTCTTCGAACAGGGACTCGTAGTCCGCCAGGTCGAAGCCGTACAGCGGGAACGACTCGATGAACGAGCCCCGGCCCAAGACGGGTTCCGCGCGGCCGTTGCTCAAGGCGTCGATCGTCGCGAACCGCTCGTAGACGCGGATCGGATCATCCGAGCTCAGGACGACGACGGCCGAGCCGAGCTTGATGCTGCGGGTCGCGGTCGCCAGTCCGGCCAGGACCGTGTCGGGCGCGCTCACGGCGAAGTCGGGCCGGTGATGCTCCCCCACCGAAAAGGCGTCCAGGCCGAGCTGGTCGGCGAGGATCCCCTCCTCGACGACGTTGCGGATGACCTGGGCCTGGGACAGCGGCTGCCCCTGGTCGTCGACCGTCACGTCCCCGAACGTGTCCAGTCCGAACTGCACCGTCATGGCGCTCCTTGCTCCAGTTGTGTGATGTGGCGGGTGTGGGCAGACCCCGGCGTTCGCGCGCCGCGGGTCGGCCGCTCAGTTCTCGGACGCCTGCGCGTGCTCGGCGTCGTGGCGCTCCTGGGCCTCCTTGGCCTGGGCGCGAACCTCTTCCAGATCGAGCGCCTGCACGGCATCGACCAATTGCTCGAAGTTGGACGCGTTCATCGCGCCTGCCTCGCGGTAGACGAGCACGCCCCCACGGAATGCCATCAGGGTCGGGATCGACTGGATCTCCAAGGCTGCGGCGATCTCGCCTTGGGCCTCGGTGTCCAACTTGGCGAACGTCACGTCGGCGTACTTGTCCGACGCCGCATCGAAGACGGGGGCGAACATGCGGCACGGACCGCACCAGGCAGCCCAGAAATCGATGAACAGCGTGTCGTTGCCCTCGATGGTCTGGGCGAAGTTCTCGGTGGTCAACTCGACGGTGGCCATGACCGGCTCCTTTCGTTGGTTACCCCGCCTCAACGCCGTCGTCGGGCGAGTCATTCCCTGCCGCCTCGGCATGCAGTTGCTTCAAGACCACGAACCGGCGCATCCCGATCGACATCCGCACCGGGCCCCGGCGATCGATCCGCGACGCCAGCCAGTCCACCGCCGCCTGCTTGCGACGCGGGGACGCCCCGGGCAGGTACAGGGCGTCGATGACCTGCCGCGCCTCGCTACGGTCGGCCACATCGATGTGATAGCGCTCGCGTGCGTCCTCCACCTTGCGTAGGCCTGTGCCCTCCAGCGCGTCCACGTAGCCGGTGATTTCCGTCGGCCCGGGGAATCGTGGCCTCGACCGCAGCCGGGCCACCAACTGCAGCGAACGAGCCAGCTCGCCCGGACGCGCGACCAGGATCGTGGGGGCGATGAACGCGAACACTCCCCCGGGCCGCAGGACGCGCGCCACCTCCGCGAACAAGGCGGCCGCGGGCTGGATGACGACCGGCCCGAAGACGCTCACCACGGCGTCCACGCTCGCATCGGGCAGCGGCAGCCTGCGGCCGTCGGCGCACACGAAGGGCCCCGGTGCGCGTCCCGACGCCCATTCCAGTTGAGCCACGGACACGTCGACGCCGATCACGCGTCGTTGCGGGGACGCGAGTTCGAGCGCCATGGCGCCAGCCCCGCAGGCCACATCGAGGACCTCGGTGGCCCGGGGCGACACCGCCCGGGCCAGCCAGCGGTAGGGAGTCGCACCCCGGCACGCAAGCGTCGCATCACGTCCTCGGTCAGGCCTGGTCGGTCCTGATGGACCCGGTCCAGGTAGGCCGCCCAGTCGAAGCCGCGCTTCATGGCGTGCGCCGTGCCTAGCTTGCGGACACCTTCGTCACGAACAGGTGGTGCGCCACCTCGGGGGACACGAACGCCTCGCGATCACCGATCGTGAGCTTGAGCTCTCCGGCGACGCTCTCCGCCACCACGTCGGCCCCCGGACGCACCCCCAAATCGTCCAGCACGGTCAGCATGGCCGGCATGGCCTGGACGGCCTCGGTGAGCCGGGCGACGCGCACCGTGAGCGGACCCTGATCCGGCAAGACCTGCGCGAGCGGCCCCACGACCGGCTCGGAGGGCAGTTGTGGCCCCAGGACGCCCGCCGCCGGGATCGGGTTGCCGTAGGGGGACAGGCTCGGATTGTCGAGGATGACGTCGAGTCGTGACGCGACCTCGTCGGAGATGACGTGCTCCCACCGGCACGCCTCATCGTGGACGAGGTCCAACGGCAGCCCGATCACCTGCGTGAGCAGCACCTCGGCGAGCCGATGCTTGCGGATCACGCTCGTCGCCTTGGCCCGGCCGGCTTCGGTGAGCTGAATGTGGCGGTCGTCGGCGACGTGCAGCAGCCCATCGCGTTCCATGCGCTGCACCGTCTGGCTGACGGTCGGGCCACTTTGCCCGAGCCGCTCGGCGATGCGCGCGCGCAACGGCGTCACGCCCTCTTCCTCGAGGTCGTAGACCGTACGCAGATACATCTCCGTCGTATCGATGAGGTCACTCACGCCGATTCCCTCCCGCTCGTAGCCACGCCGTACGGCACCTACCCTAGCCGTCGTGGGCGGCGCCGCCGACGCAGAGCCGACGATGGGAGAATGCGGGCGTGTCCCTCACGATTCCCACCGATCTGCTCCCCGTCGACGGCCGCTTCGGCTGCGGCCCCTCCAAGGTGCGGCCCGCCGCGCTCACCGCGCTGGCCACCCGCGGCGCGACCTGGATGGGAACCTCTCACCGTCAGGCCCCCGTGCGCGACGTCGTGGCCCGGATCCGGGCCGGGCTGGCGAGCCTTTACGACCTACCCGACGGCTACGAGGTCGTCCTCGGCAACGGGGGTTCGACGCAGTTCTGGGACGTGGCGAGCTTCTGCCTCATCGAGCAGCGGGCATCGCTGAGCGTGTTCGGCGAGTTCACTCACAAGTTCGCGGCCGCCATCACGCGGACGCCGTGGCTGTCCGAACCGGCCGTCACCCGGGTCGAGCCAGGCACGGTGACGCTCCCGCAGCCAGCCGACGCCGACGCGTACGCGTGGGCGCACAATGAGACCTCCACCGGCGCCACCGCCCCCGTGCACCGCATCGAGAAGGCCGACCCGTCAGCGCTGACGCTCATCGACGCCACCAGCGCGGCTGGGGCGCTGCCGGTCGACCTTGCCGAGGTCGACGCCTACTACTTCGCCCCCCAGAAGGGGTTCTCGTCCGATGGCGGGCTGTGGTTCGCCCTGTTGTCGCCGGCCGCCATCGAGCGCGTGGGGCGCCTCGCGGGGACGCGCTGGGTGCCCGACTCGCTCAACCTGCAACTGGCCCTCGACAACAGCCGGGCCGACCAGACCCTGAACACCCCCGCGCTGGCGACCCTGTTCCTCATGGCCGAGCAGCTCGACTGGCTGCTCACCTCCGGTGGCCTGGCCTACGCCGACCGCCGCACCCAGGCGTCGTCGTCGCACCTGTACGGCTGGGCGGACGCGCACCCGCTCGCCGCCCCGTTCGTCGTGGAGCCGTACCGGTCGCCCGTCGTCGGGACGATCGACTTCGCGCCGGAGGTGGACGCCGCCGCGCTCGCCGCGACGCTGCGCGCCAACAAGATCGTGGACGTGGAGCCCTACCGCAAGCTCGGCCGCAACCAGCTCCGGGTCGGGATGTTCCCGGCGGTCGAACCGTCCGACGTGGAGGCGCTCACGGCGTGCATCGACTGGGTGCTGGAGCACACCGTCGCCTGAGGCCCGTGGGCCGGCTCGGTGGGGGCGGCCCCGCCCGGCACGCGCGGCTCGGCGAACACCCTCAGCGGCGGCGCAGCACCACCACGAGACCGGCGATGGCCGCCAGCCCGGCGCCGATCGCGACCGAAGCGGTCGTGCCCGTCTGGGCGAAGGTGCGGTTCTCCGCGGGGTCGGTCGTCGCCTGCGTCTGCGGGTTCGCCGTCCGGGTCGCGGGGTTCTGCGGCGTCGCCGGGGCGGGGCCGGGGATCGCGGTGCCCGTGACGGCGCCGGAGGGGCCCGCGGCGGTGAGCACCTGAGCGGTGTCGATGGCCTGGGTGATCGCTTGGCCGCGCTCGGTGACGCCGATGTCGGCCTGCCCCAGGGTCGCGTAGCTCGAGGCGTCCAGGGTGTAAAGCGTGGTGGCAGTCCGCAGCACCAGCCGGCCGTCCTGTAGCACCACCGCGTCGGTGACGCCGTCGGGGGCGTCGGCGACGCGCGTCAGAGCGCTCGGGGTGTCGCGGGTCGGCTCGGCGACCGCCTGGTAGATGCCTGCGTTGGTGCCCTTGGTGACCACCGAGATGCGATGGGACCCGTCCACCAGAATCGCCGCGGCGTCGTGGCTGCCGTCGGGGTAGGTGAGCGGATAGGCGATGGCCTTGAGGATCTCGGTGCCCGGCCAGGGCTCAGTGACCTGGTAGATGGTCACCTGGGTGCGACGGCCGCCGATGTCGCCGACGTAGGCCTCCCCCGAGTCGAAGGCCAATGCTTGCGCGCTCGTGAGGGTGTCACGCGAGTTCATGGTGCCCTCGACGGTGCCGTCGGGCTTGATGGCGGTGAGGGTGAGGCGTCCGCTGGACTTGTCGAGCACCCAGTACCGGCCGCGAGCGTGGTCGGTGGCCATGCCGACGGGCTGCGACGAGGACGCCAGCCGGAACGTCTCGTCGGCTCGCACCGGCGGGGCCGTCAGCAGTGCCCCGGCCACCACGAGAAGCAGCAGCACGACGAGCGCGCCGGTCACGATCCGGTTCTGGGCCCTCAGTCTCACACGGGCCAGTGTATCCGGGGAGCCACAGAGCCACCCGGGCACCGCTTCGGTAAGCTCCCGGCATGGGCAACGTGAGCCTCATAGCGACGGGTATCGACGACGTCCGCGAGGTCTTCAGTGGCAGCGATGCGACGATCGCCGAACTACGGGAGGTCACCCAGCGGGTGTGGCCGACGCCGCCCCCACGCGGGGGCTTGCTGAGCAAGCTCGGCCCCTTCTCCCGGCGGGGTGTCGATGCCCCGGTCGTCTATCCGGGGGTGCCGACGGGCAGCGAGGTCGAGGCCGTCGCTCACGGCCGCGATGTGCCACCCGAGCGGTTGTCCGCCGCCTGGGCGCTCGTCGGGGCCTGGCTGGCCGAGCACTGCTGGAGCCATCTCGAGGTGTCCGTGGATCGCGGTCTGCTGGACAGCTTCGATTTCGACCTGGCCGCCCAGGGGGTGCCCGCCGACCTCGGTCTGCGCAGCGTGTTCCGGCGAGCGATTGGCCTGCCGCTGAAGCCCCTTCCCGGTCAGACGATCGGCTACGCGCGAGGCGCCCAGGCGATCGCGATGAGTTCTCATTGGCGGGCCGCGCTTCCCGCCCTTGCCCCCGAGCATCAGGAGTTGGCCCGGCCCATCGCCGACTGGCTCCAAGGGTTCCCCACGTGGACCGAACAGGCAGAACGAGCCGGCCGTCCGCGCCCCGACCTGGTGGCCGTCTACCGCGACTGACCCCGGGTACGCCCAACCGGGCCGACCCCGCAGGGCCGACCCGGTTGGGCGGCGGATCAGGCGAGCAGTGCGTTGATCGCACCCTGGCCGAAGTAGATGACGAACGCGGCCGCGATCACCCACATCAGCGGATGGATGTCCTTGAGCTTGCCTCGGGCCGTCTTGATGGCCACCCAGAACAGGAAGCCGGCACCGATGCCCGTGGTGATCGAGTAGGTGAACGGCATGGCCACCATCGTGATGAAGGCGGGGAAGCCTTCCTCGGGGTCGCTCCAGTCGACGTGGATGACCTGGCTGAGCATCAGGAACCCGACGAAGACCAGCGCCGGGGCGGCCGCCTCGGACGGGACGAGTTTCACCAGCGGGGCGAGGAACAGGCTCACGAGGAAGGCCAGACCGGTGACGACCGAGGCCAGACCGGTGCGGGCCCCTTCGCCGACGCCCGCCGCCGACTCGATGTAGGAGGTGTTGGAGGAGACCGACCCCAGGCCGCCCGCGATCGCGGCCAGCGAGTCGACCACGAAGATCTCACGCGTGCGTTCCGGGTTGCCGTCCGGGCCGAGCAGGTCGCCCTCGGCGCCCACGGCGACGATCGTGCCCATGGTGTCGAAGAAGTCGGCCAGCAGCAGCGCGAACACCGTCATCACCATGGCGATGGTGGCCGTGGCACTGCCGGAGAACGCGCCCAGCATGTCGACCCGGCCCAGCAGCGACAGATCGGGAAGGCTGAACAGGCCGCCTGCCCCCACCTCGGGCACGTTGAGCGCCCAGCCTGCCGGGAAGTCGTCGCTCTTGGCGGGGATGTGGAGGACGGCTTCGACGATGAGCGCGACGACGGTCATGCCCACGATCGCGATCAGCATGGCGCCGCGCACCCGTCGGATGTAGAGCATGACCAGCAGGAAGAGGCCGATCACGAAGATGGCCATCGGCCAGCCCAGCAGCGAGCCCCCGATGCCCAACTGCAGCGGCGTCCCGTCGCCGGTGCGCACGATGCCTGCGTCGGCGAGCCCCACGAGCGTGATGAACAGGCCGATGCCGACGGCGATGCCGGTGCGCAGCGGGCGCGGCACCGCGCGGAAGACCGCCTCCCGGAACCCGGTCAGCACCAGGATCAAGATGATGATGCCCTCCCACACGACCAGGCCCATCGCTTGGGGCCAGGTCACCTGGGGGGCGATGACGTAGGCGAGCATCGCGTTGAGGCCCAGGCCGGTGGCCAGGCCGAGCGGGAACCGGCCGACGACACCCATGACGATCGTCATGACGCCCGCGACCAGAGAGGTGGCGGCCGCGACCATCGCGATCGTGATCGGGATGTTGGCATCCGTCGCGGGCAGGCCGCTGATGAGGTTGCCTGCCTTGTCTGGCGTGGTGCCGATGATGAGCGGGTTGAGGGCGATGATGTAGGCCATCGTGAAGAAGGTCACGAGGCCACCACGCACCTCCTGCCCGACGCTCGACCCGCGCTTGGTGATTCCGAACCAGCCGTCGAGGCCGGTTTGTGGCGCGCCGACGGGCGCCGAAGTGCTGGAGGACATGGCGGGAATCCTAGGGGCAGCGTCAGGGGCGTTCCCCGTTGTCTCGCGGTCGCGGATCGTGACACGACCGTCACACGGCTGTGCCGAGGGACCGTGCGCCAGCCCTCGGATCCGGCGTCGCGGCGTCAGTCGAAGAGCAGGTCGTCGACGGAGATCGTGTCCCACACGGGCCGAGGAAGATCGACGCCACGCTGGGCCTCGACGACGTCGGAGTGCGCTCCGCAGCCGTGGTCGACGGAGACGACCTGGGCGTCGCTGGGGGAGAACTCGTTGGCGCAGGCCCCGAAGGTGCGCCCCAGCGAACCCGACAGCCGGACCCAGTAGGCGCAGTCGACGCACTGACCGGGGGCCTGCTTCGTCATGGCGTTGCTCGGGCCGCCATCCCCGGCGATCCAACGCTCCGCAGCCTCGTCACGGCCGTACGCGCTGAGGACGCGTTCGCGTCCCAAGCCTAGTTCGGCGATCACCGCGCGGGTGGCCTGCCATTCGGCCGGGTCGGCGTCGCGGGCGGTGTCCCCTCCGGTGAACCCCGCCTCGACGCGCGGATCGTTGTCAGCGGTCGGCAGCAGGACGCCGGGCGTGATGTCACCGGCCTCGATGCGCTCGGCCCACGGCACCCAGGCGGGAGCCAGCAGCGACCCGTCCCCGGGCAGCATCACCACCTCGGAAACGGTCACCACCTTCGCGCGGGCGGCGCGGACGACGGTCACAGCCCAGCGCCAGCCCGGGTAGCCCGGGTGCTCCACGGCGAAGTAATGCGTGGCGACACGGGTGCCCTCGACGCGGACGCCGAGATGATCCCCCACGCCCGCCATGTCGGCGCGCGCGATCGCGGCGTCTCGCGCCACGTCGACGGCCTCGGCGCAGGCCAGGTCCAGTTCAGGTGCCTTGAGCGCCACTCACAACTCCAATTCGTCGGCGACGGCGCGGAGCACGTGCGCAGTGTTGGACGCCTGCTTGGCGTCCGGGTGCCGGTGTCGGCGATAGCTGCCGCCCAGCACGTCCAGCATCTTGATCAGGTCTTCGACGATGACCGCCATCTGCTCGGGCGACTTGCGGGTCGCCTTCGACAAGGAGACCGGGTTCTCGAGCAGCCGCAGTGAGATGGCCTGCTCGCCGCGGCGGCCGTCGATCAGGCCGAACTCGACCCGCTGCCCCTTTTTCAGCGTCGCCACGTCTTCGGGCAGCGCAGAAGCATGGACGTACACCTCGTCGCCGCCGTCGTCCTTGGCGATGAAGCCGAACCCCTTGTCGGCGTCGAAGAATCGCACGCGCCCCGAAGGCATGTCACACACTCCTGAAACAGTCATTGGATAGACCGCTCTAGCGTACCCGAACGCACAAGCCGTAGCAGAGTCCCGTCGGCGGCTGCAGGTAGGGTGAGGACGCGATCCTAGGAGGTGGATGACGTGGCCGATTGGACCGATGGGCCCGAGTACGCGCCGCACGCCCGGCCCGGCGGTTTCGTGGCGCCCGACGCCGCCCCCCTGAGCGGGCCACCTGCTGCTGCGCCCAGCGCCCCGGCGCTGTCGGGCCCCAGCACGCCGCCGCCGGCCTACCAGCAGCCGGCGGCCCCCGCGCTGGGCCAGCTCATCCCGCCGCCACCGCAGGTCCGCGACCCACACGCCGCCTTCGCCGTCGCGAGCGCCCCCCTGGGCGGGGCCGACGATCCCGTGGCCGAGCCGCGCCGCCCGGAGGATCCGTTCCCGATGTCAGCCGCGGCCGCTCCCCCACGCCTGGCCCCCGCCAGTTCCTGGCCTCCCCCCGAGCCCGTCACGTCCTGGCCCCCACCAGCCGCTTGGCCGTCACCGGGCCCGTCCCCGGTCCCTGCGTCGCAGACTCCGGCCCCGGCCGCAGGTCCGCAGGCTCCGGTCCCGGCCGTGCCCGATCCCCGGGGCCCCTACGCGCCGCTGCCCTCCGCCCCGCAGCAGCCCGGCGCTCCCGGTCAGCCCGGGGGCGGCCCGGCCCCCTGGCAGGCGCAGCAGCGGCCACACTCCCAGGTGACGCTGCCGCAGATGGCCAAGGCGACCACGCCCGGCGTCCTGATCGCTCTCGTCCTGGGGGGACTCATCCCGCCGCTGTCAGCTCCCCTGTTCCTGGTGGCCTGGGGGCTCGCGACGCGCATCCGCTACCGTCGCGCCACCGTGCAGAAGACCTTCTTGGTGATCGCGTGCCTGGTGCTCGGCCTGACCCTGTTCGACACCCTCGCAACCACCGGCACCTTCGACCTGTTCGCCGTCCCCGAGTACGCCCAGCCGTGGGCACGCCTGGCCAACTTCGCGCTCCTGATCTGGACCCCGCTGATCGTGGGTCAGGCGCTGCGCAACGGCGAACCTCCGGAGGAGACGCCGTGACCGGTGAGCCGTTCCGGTCGCGCACGTTCACCCCCATCGCCCCCGCCGATCGTCCTCGCAAAACCCGCCGTGGCGTCCGCGTGGTCGTGACCGACGGCAGCGCCGTGCTGATGTTCGCCGACACCGACCCCGGCGTCCCCGGTTCCCGCTGGTGGGTGACCCCGGGCGGAGGCATGGATCCCGGCGAGACCGAGATCGACACCGCCCTGCGGGAACTCACCGAGGAAACCGGCCTGCACGCCGAGGCCGACGACCTGGTCGGGCCCATGATGCGACGCGTCGCCGCGCACGGCTACTCCGACCAGATCTGCGAGCAGACCGAGTCGTTCTACCTACTGCGCGTCCCCCGGTTCGACCTGGACACGTCCGGGCAGACAGCCGACGAGCAGGTCACTCTCGCCGGGCATGCGTGGCTTCCCCTGGACGCCTTGGCCGACGTCCCCGAGCCGATCTGGCCCGCCCAGCTCGACACCCTGGTCTCGACGGCCGACGATCCCTCCCGCTGGCCCGGAGACGTCGGCTGGATCGAGGAGTCCACCGTGTCGATCGATTCGTAGACTGGCCCCGTTTTTCGCTCGGAAGGAACCCCTCATGGAAACGGCACGGCCGGACGCCCCCGTCTCAACGCGCTTCCTGATGAAGTTCATCCTGATCTCCATCGTCGCCGCCGTCTTGACCGTCGCCATCAAGGGCACGGCAGCGTTGATGACCGGCTCGGTCGGCCTGCTGTCCGACGCCTTGGAGTCGACGGTCAACCTGGTGGCAGCGTTCGTCGCGCTGTGGGCGCTCGCCGTCTCGGGTAAGCCCGCCGATCACAACCACGACTTCGGGCACGGCAAGGCCGAGTACATGTCGAGCCTCGTCGAGGGGGCGCTCATCTTCGTGGCTGCGGCGAGCATCATCATCACCGCGATCCGCCGCTTCGTCGTCCCCGAGCCCGTGGAGGAGATCGGCTGGGGCCTCGTCCTGGCAAGCCTCGCCACCGTCATCAACCTGGTCGTCGGGCTGGTGCTGATCCGCAAGGGCCGCCAATACCGCTCCATCACGCTGGAGGCCGACGGCAAGCACCTCATGACCGACGTGTGGACGACGATCGGCGTCATCGCCGGCATCGTGCTGCTGTTCCTCACTGGCTGGCAGTGGATCGACCCGCTCATCGCCCTGCTGGTGGGCATCAACATCTTGTGGACCGGCGGGAAGCTGATCCGCCGTTCCGTGGTCGGGCTACTGGACGCCGCGCTGCCCGATGAGGAGGTCGCCATCATCCATGAGGCACTCCATTCGATCACCGGCACCCACGTCGACGTCACGCAGGTGCTGACCCGCGAATCTGGCCGTCAGCGGTTCGTCCAGACGACCGTCGTGGTGCCCGGAGACTGGTCGGTGGCACGCAGCCACCAGCTCGCCGACGAGATCGAACAAGTCATCGAGAAGGCCCTCCCCGGCACGACCACCGTGGTCCACATCGAGCCGGGCCCCACGTCGCCCACCCCGGCGGGTTAGGGGACGCGACGCCGAGTCTGGGCGTCGAGCAGGAGCCGCCACGAGCGCACCAGCCCCTCATCCACGTAAGCCCGTGGCGACCCTCCGGGCCTGACCTGATCCTCCAGGTGGTACTGCCGCACGCCCGCCCGGGCAAGCCAGGGAACCTGGTCGGCCACCAGGTCGCCATCGGCGACGACCAGCCGCGCAGCATCGGGATCGGCACGCAGCATGGCCAGCAGATCGTCGAGGCCGCGCTCGAGATCGCGCGCCGACCCAGCGGTCCTCACACCGTCGAGCCCCCGCAGCCCGCGAACGGCGCGCCAGGCGGCGGGAACGTCCAGGGCAGCGTCGAAGGCCCGGGAGAACGTCCACGGACAGGAGAAGCCGTCCAGCAGCGCCGCCAGCACGTCGCAGTCGACATCGCCGAGCCCGTTGAGGAATCCGAGGACGAGGCCGTCCGCGCCGGCATCCAGGTAGGCGGAGATCAGCCCGCGCAGCCGCGTCGCCTCGCCGCCGTCGGTCGAGTAGCCGGAGCGCAGCCGGACCACCGGGCGCAGGTGCAGGGCCGTGCGGGAGCGAATCTCGGCCACCAGCCGCGGCTCGGGCGAACGCGCTCCGTCATCGAGGGCACCCACGACCTCGAGCCGATCCGCCCCGCCCGCCTCAGCGCGGGACGCGTCCTGCGCGGACAGGACGCGGATCTCCAGGATCGCGCTCATGGCGTCATCTTCCCTGACCGTGCCACCGTCCGGGCCACGCCACGCTGAGAGTCCGCATCCGCGTCCTGCCCCACGACGGACGCGGGGCGCCCCACCGAAGTGGGACGCCCCGCGGGAGTCGACGAGCGTCGGGCTCAGAAGCCCATGCCGCCCATGCCCTCGTCGCCACCGGCCGGAGCAGCCGGAGTCTTCTCCGGCTTGTCGGCGATAACGGCCTCCGTGGTGAGGAACAGGCCCGCGATGGACGCGGCGTTCTGCAGCGCGGAACGCGTGACCTTCGCCGGGTCGGGAATCCCCGCCGCCAGCATGTCGACGTACTCGCCAGTGGCCGCGTTGAGGCCCTGGCCCGCGGGCAGACCCGCGACCTTTTCGGCCACGACGCCACCCTCAAGGCCGGCGTTCACCGCGATCTGCTTCAGCGGGGCCGAAGCCGCGGTGAAGACGATCTGCGCGCCGATGGACTCGTCCTCGGACAGCCCCTCGAGGTTGCCCTTGGCCGCGGCCGCCGCCTGGATCAGCGCGACGCCGCCACCGGGGACGATGCCCTCCTCGACGGCCGCCTTCGCGTTGCGCACGGCGTCCTCGATGCGGTGCTTGCGCTCCTTGAGCTCGACCTCGGTGGCCGCGCCGACCTTGATGACGGCCACGCCGCCGGCCAGCTTGGCGAGGCGCTCCTGGAGCTTCTCGCGGTCGTAGTCCGAGTCGGAGTTCTCGATCTCGCGGCGGATCTGGGCCACGCGACCCTTGATCTGCTCGGCATCGCCGGCGCCGTCGACGATCGTGGTCTCGTCCTTGGTGACGAGCACGGAACGCGCGCGGCCCAGCATTTCGAGGGTGACCTGGTCGAGCTTGAGGCCCACCTCTTCGGAGATGACCTGACCGCCGGTCAGGATGCCGATGTCGCCCAGCATCGCCTTGCGGCGTTCGCCGAAGCCGGGGGCCTTCACGGCGACCGACTTGAACGTGCCACGGATCTTGTTCACGACGATAGTCGCGAGAGCCTCACCCTCGAGGTCCTCGGCGATGATCGCCATCGGCTTGCCGGCCTGCATGACCTTCTCGAGGAT
>RRZU011263450.1_pt1 | contig 23063 bp, 25 predicted proteins | sample 2165561 | NCBI WGS metagenome assembly RRZU01 (sample SAMN10456909, study PRJNA506462) | wastewater metagenome | isolation source: wastewater sludge | place: USA: Moscow, Idaho | reverse complement strand
GATACAATTCTTTGGTGCACCGGCTTTTACAGCTGCTTCATATACAACACGTGCTGCTTCTGTTGAACAGTTCTGAGCACTTGGATGAAATGAGAAAATGATTGGATTACGTGTTTTTAATGCGATTAAGCATTTAAATATTACCGTTGAAGTAGGATTCGTAACAGGAGTAATTCCAGCCACAACACCAACTGGTTCCGCAATCTCAGTAATTCCAGTCACATCATCTTCATGTATAATGCCTACTGTCTTTAAGTGACGCATATGATTAATGACATATTCACAAGCAAATAAATTCTTAGTCGCTTTATCTTCAAAAACACCACGTTGCGTTTCTTTGACTGCAAGTAATGCTAGTTCCCCATGTTTATCAAGTGCCGCTACAGATGCTTTTGCGACGATAAGATTTACTTGTTCCTGATCGAGTAATAAAAAATCATCGAGTGCCTTTACCCCTCTATGCACTAACATATCCACTTCATTCACTGCTCCATCGACGGTCAAGATGTCTTCCAAAACATTTTGCTTTTTCATCGTAATCTCCTTGTGTTATTTTTCACAAGATAAGATTATGCTTATTCAATTAACTTGTCAAACGATTTTGTTATAGATTTCACAAGTAAGCGATTTCAATGATTATCATTTTAATACTTGTTAAAAAGCATAAAAAAAATACATTGAAACATGTACTTTTTTGTTATATTTTTCACAAGATAACTTATTTACCTAAGAATTTAAGAATTGATTCACGTTTTGCTTCGCAATCACTCTTACCTAAATCGAACATATTTTGGACTTGTTCAAGGGTTGCGCTGAAGCGTTTTGCCCCAAAGTCTTTACTTGGTTGTAAATGAACAACCTTACCTTCTTTCTCTAATTGACGAACCAAATCCATCTCACGATTGTATACATCTTTTCGTTTTCTAAAGTCTTGTAATAAGATTTTATATTTGCCATAAATAATATCTAACAAAAATTGAGTGAGTGGACTATTATCCTTACGAACAAAATTACTTGGTTTTGTCGTAACGACCACAATCTTATCCGCTTCATGTTCAAGTGCTCTTTCAACTGGGATCATTGTTGTAACTCCCCCATCCATAAACCACTCACCATTTACTTTTACATTTCTACCAGCTATGGGTAGAGTACAAGCAGCTTGTAAGAGTTTAATTTTATCATCCACATCACTTTGGTTATACCAAATTGTTTTTTGAATGGCTAAACGATATACACCAAACTCAACAAGTGAAGGAATACTGCGAATACGATCTGCAGTCATATTCAATCGTTTAGTTAATAATTCTTCAAACATGAAGTTATATCCGACTGGCGTTCCTTCTCTTAAGATAGCACGCCAACCAACATTATTGGGTAAAACAGAATAATCAACCGATGAATCATGGAGTAACTTCACATCTTTCATCGCCAAACTAAAGGCATGCATTGCACCTGAAGATATTCCAATATGTAAATCAAATTCGATATTATTTTCAATAAACCAAGCACAAACCCCTGCAGTATAAGCTCCTCTGAGCCCACCGCCTTCAAGTACAATCGCAGTTTTCATTCTCTTCTCCTATAAAAGTGTACTAAACATATTTAATATCGCACGCCACAATTTTACCATAAAATTAACATTCTTCGCTTCTTCATACGTGATTTCAATGCACTTGGATAATGTATCTTTACAATCATCTACGATATCTTTAATACTTGGATCATCGATAATTAGAGAACCACATTCAAAGTGTAAGAAGTAACTTCTAAAATCCAAATTTGTCGTGCCAACAATCGCTACACGATCATCCGCTACCATAACCTTCGCATGTAAGAAACCAGGAAGATATTCATAAATACGAACACCATTTTGAGTGAGATACTCATAATTACTTCGAGTTACTGAGAACACATATTTCTTATCTGGAATATGGGGTACCATGATTCTAACATCGACTCCACTCTTAGCCGCATTCACAAGTGCAATCATGATTTCATAGCCAATAACTAAATATGGAGTCATGATATAGATATAACTAGATGCACTATTAATTAGGTTTAAATGGGTAAACTGACTAACTGGTTCTTCATCGGTTGGACTATCTGAGAAATTTTGTACATAACCCACATTCTCATATTTCTTAGGATTCCCATAATACCAACTATAATCTGATATTTCTTTCGATACATGATCATAAAACTGTAAGAACATTAAGCTTAAACTATAAACCGCTTCACCCTCAAACTGTACGGCCACATCTTTCCAATGACCAAATGGACTGATTCGATTAATGTATTCATCCGCTAAGTTCATACCACCAATAAATCCAATTCTTCCATCCACAACCGCTATCTTTCTATGATCACGATTGTTCATATAAATTGCGAGAATCGGTCTTAGTGGATTAAACGCAAACGCTTTTATACCTAACGCCCGACAATCTTCAAGGAATTCATACGGCAATGATTTACTTCCTGCATCATCATAGATGAGTTTTACATCTACACCTTCTTTAACTTTACTCACTAATATTTCTTTTATAGTGGACCAAACATACCCTTCTTTAATAATGAAATACTCTAAAAGGATAAACTTCTCAGCCGATTTTAATGCATTAACTAATGCTTCAAACTTCGCCTCACCACTTGATAAATAAGTTACTTTCGTATTCTTATAGATCGGAAATCCAGTATTATCATACAAGTAACGCGCTTGTCTTAAATATTCTTTTTCGTGGATTGAATCCATAACGGTTTTTTCCTGTATAAGGATAGCTTGTCCATTATTTAACTCTTTTATTCCTGTACGAATATCTCTTGGAACTTTACGTCCACCAAACATAAGATAAGTAATACCACCGACTAAAGGAATCCCTAAGATAAAGATAATCCAAGTCATTTTATACGATGGATTGTCATTCTTATTCAGTATATAAATAACAATCATCATATTAAGCACTTGTACGATAAACAAAAACTCAGTTAACCGAACACTTAATAGATAAATAAGCATATAAATAAGACCTAATTGTAAAAGAATTAGAATACTTACACTTATAGGCTTTTTAACTAAAAAATTGATCAGTCTTTTCATCATTTAATTCGGTAGTGATGATTAATGGATAAATCTAACCCAGATAAAATCTCATTAACTACATCAACCCTTTCCTTTTCAAGTAATGTATAAGGCTTATGCGCATCATAGCTGTAGAGGCATTCCACATCATACTTGGATACAACTTCCCAGAATGGACGATAAGGGTATGGATAAGCTTTCTCTCCATCATAAGTAAATTTACCATATCGAATTCCATTTAAGTTTATTTCTAAGGGAATCTTATTTTCATGTGCTGTTTTCGCAATAATATGCGCAGCTTCTTCACATGCTTTAGACCAAGAACGTCTTCCAATCATAAAATAATCAGGATGAGCAACAAAACGTATCAATCCGCTTTCCATCGCTTCTTTAACTTGATTAGCATAGACTAAAACATCTTCATCATTGGTTAATTGATCATACGCATATTTATCCAACACTTTGTTATGTTGACCACAGATTAGATAATCACAACGATCTAATAAGGATTGATAGTATTCCTTATATTCCGGGAAATATTCAATTTCAAATCCTAACTTGATATCAATTACTCCAGCATATTTCTTTTTTAAGGTTTCAATACTTTCAATATAATCATCTAATTGATCATAATTCATACGATCACTTGGATGAACAACATTCTTAAAAGGTACGTGATCACTGAATCCTAGAAACTTAATTCCAGCTTCAATCGCTGCACGTACATATTGTTCATCATCGCCTGTCGCATGACCACAGCGTTCTGTATGCGTATGATAATTATAGTCCATTACTTTCCTCATTTATTTTTAGTACCATTTCGATCGCTTCCGCAACACTCTTAACAATATAGTGACTGCTTTCTTTAACAATCGCATCAGAATGACTCATCGCAAAACTATACGGTGTAACTTGTAACATGGTAATGTCATTCATAGAATCACCGATGGTCGCAACTTCAGTTGGTTTATACCCCTTAAGTTCCATTAACTCCAAGAGTGCATTTCCTTTTGAAATACCTTTTGGCATGAGTTCAATATTTTCTAAACCTGAGTAAATAACATCTAAACGATCCCCATATTCTTTTTCAAAGAAATCTAGAAGTATATCACGATCTTTAACAGTCTTAACAAGACCAACCAGTTTATTAAACGGAGGTTTAGTTTCATCTTTAATCCATTCAGAAAGAGGTAAATCACTCATGTGCTTAAAAACACCTTGTTTATGTAATTCATAGAACCTTTGATACGGTTCACGATCAACATATTGGAATACATGATCCCCATTTGAATTAATACCCAAAAAGTTTACTTCAACAGGAGCGTTCTTCAATGTTTCTAATACATCAACTGTATCTTGATGTGTTAAACCATGATCACAAAGAACCTCATTATCAATAACGACATTACATCCATTCATCCCAATCGCATCGACTTGAAACCCAAACTCTTTTTCAAGAATCAAACGATAGAAATGATCTCTACCACTTGCCATCATAAATCGAACACCCGAATTATGGAGTTTCTGTACTGCTTCATAATTCTCTAAACTAATATCACGTGCATGAGTATTCGACTCATTGTATAAAAGCGTACCATCCATATCACTAACAAATAACTTAATCATATTAACCTCTTTCTAGTAAATTATGCTAAAACATAAAACAGTCTACAATAGACTTTACAAATACTTTACAAAGATTGCTTTCTCACGATCCCCTTGTGCATATAACACATGATCTCTGGGAACAATCTTCGTCTCAACAAACGCACACCCTGCTAATTCACAGGTACGATAGGACGCAATATTATCTGTATTACAGGTAATAATAAGTTCTTTCATCTTGAAGTAAGCCGCTTGTTTAAATAACAGCTTACATGCCTTAGCTGCATAATGATGACCGCGATAAGGAACATAAATAGTATAGCCAATATGACCTGCGAGATCTAAGGTCTTGGATTGCCCTAAGCGTAAATCACATCGACCAACAACTCTTCCTGTTTCAATAACTATGACATCATAAACATAGGATAATCCCCATCCTTCTGGGTCATTATCCTTATATTTACTGACATATTTTAATTTAATTTCACCATCATCAAGGTTCGGACTTTTTCTAAAGAACATAGTTATCACGCAAGTTTATTATATCAAAGATTATCTTTGTTTTATACCTTACTTACCTGAATCACCATAATTGCTTAAGACACGAGCAGAAGGATCTTTAACATCACTTCCAACCCATTCTTTATTCGGCATCCAGAAATCAGTAATTAAATGACTATGGTTAGGAAAATAACTTTCGAACACATCTCGATACCATAATGCTTCTTTTGTGAATGGAGTGTTGTTTGGATATTTCATAAATGCACAATTTAAATCATCCTCAGTATAAAGTTTCTCTGCATATGCTTTTAATTGATCTACCATTGAATGGCCAACCGCATCAGAGAACGCAGCCTTTTCACGCCATAGAATAGCATCTGGAATAAGTTCATCTTTCTCAAATGCTTTGCGCAGTAAGAACTTACCCTTACCACTCTTATTTAGTTTTAACTCTGGATCAATTGACATCACTTCTTTAACAAATGCTAAATCACCAAAAGGAACACGTGCTTCAAGCGACCAAGCCGCGATGCAACGATCTGCTCTAAGGACATCATACTCATAAAGTTCTTCTAATCGTTTTTCAGATTCTCTTTGAAATGCATTCGCGTTAGGAGCGAAATCTGTGTACTTGTAACCAAATAGTTCATCACTAATCTCACCGGTTAAAATAACTTTGATATCTGTTTTCTCCTTAATGAACTTTGATAATAAGTACATACCAAGAGAAGCTCTGATTGTTGTAATATCATAGGTTTCTAAATGATAAATGACCAAAGGTAATGCCTCTAGAACTTCTTCAAATGTCATTGTTACTTCATAATGCTTACTTCCAATATGCTCTGAAACAATTTTTGCATATTTTAAATCAATCGCATCATGTTCCATCCCTATCGCAAATGTAACAATAGGCTTACTGGTAAAAGATGCCCCAATTGCAGCAACAAGCGATGAATCAAGCCCACCACTTAACAAATAACCAAGTGGAACATCTGACATCATTCTCTTTTTTACTGCATCAACTAATTTATGTTTGATTTTTGATACTGCTAATTTTTCATCCGAAATTAAATAATTTACCTCTTTTACATCATGATAATGGATCCATTTACCATCATAGTAAATCGTACCAATTGGAAAAGGTTTAATATCATCACAAATATGAATCAATGCTTTAACTTCAGAAGCGAATGCAATCTTACCAGATGACTTTAAGTATCCATAGAACAAAGGTCTAATCCCTAATGGGTCTCTTCCAGCAACAACAATTCCCAATTCCTTATCGAATATAACAAAAGCACATTCCGCATCAAGATAAGATCCCATTTGAGGTCCATATTTAAGATATAAAGGTAATAGCACTTCACAATCAGAATGTGAAGTATACTCATATTCACTGAAATATTCTTTTAAATATTGTTCATTATAAATTTCACCATTACACATCACAATTAAACGATCCGTTATAAACGGTTGCATACCCTTCTCACTGGTATCCATAATCGCTAAACGATGAAATCCAAATATACTATTCTCTTCCCTATGAACAAATGCTTGATCAGGACCTCGATGGGAAATCGTATTAAATGCAATTAAGAAATCCTTATCACTAATTTTTTCATCAACAAATAGTAATCCACACATGAGCTTTTCCTCCAATAAAAAACAGTCTCATCCACTAGGGACGAAGACTGTAAGCTCCGTGGTACCACCCTTATTACCTAAATTAGGTCACTTTATCAGGTTCTAACAAACCCTATTCCAATAACGGGGAAATCCGACACATCCTACTTAATTCAGATTGTAGCTCAAAGGGGTTACAGAATTAAAGATTCCGGTTGGCATTACACCTGACCCAACTCGCTGAACGGATTACTTTAATCTACATATCCTTATCATTGCTTTTTTATACAATAAACTAAAAATATGTAAATGTAAATATCTATTTTCTGTAAATAAATGTAAATTATACTAAACCATTTATAGATTACTCATTTGATTGATCTTATTTGATTTAGACTCAATCACACTACGTACTAAGGCAAATACAATAGCTGAAACAGGTACACTTAACAATAATCCCCAAAACCCAAATAGTTGACTACCGATGGTGACCGCAATAAAGACATATACACCAGGTAAACCGACTGATTCACCAATAATCTTAGGTTGTAATACATTCGCATCAACTTGTTGAATTACAATAACAAGAATAAAGAATGTAATTAGCGCTGAAGGATCTACAACCGCAATCAATATAGCACTCAACAAAGCCCCAATCAAAGCTCCAAAAACAGGAATTAGATTCGCAATCATTTGAAGAAATGAAATCAACATGGCACTTGGTAAACCCAAAACTGTTAAGCTTACAAAAAACAATATCCCAACCAATAGTGCATCAAGTAATGTCCCTTTAATATAGCGTGACATTACATCTTTAGTAATATCTAACACTCTTGTAACATAGTTTTTACGAGATTCAGGTAAAACATGATCAAATACCCAATGTATCGGTTTTATCACATCTTTTGGATCGATAACCAAATACAATGCAAATATCAACGTAATTGTTAAACGATAAAATCCAGTCGTAATTCCAGAAATATTGGAGAAAAGAGCCATTACAATGTTCTGAATAAAAGTTGTAGCTTCGCTTAGAATATTAGACCAACTAAAAGAAGAAAACAGTTCAGCCCAAGCATATTGCTTAGATAGATTATCAAATATATCTTCGATGTGTTTAACAAGTATCGGAAGATTCTCACCAATTGACTTAGCACTTTGAACGAGTTCAGGAATGACAACTAATGCTAATCCTGTTATTAGTATGGATAATGAAACGAGTAGAAGTAACAAAGCAATCGCTGAATAGATACCATCAAATTTTCTATTTGAAATTCGTATTAGTTTTTTTAGAACCACTAAAAACCAAAGATATAAAGGTCGTAAAATATATGCTAAAGCTGCCCCAAAAATAAATGGAGATATTAAACGCCAAATAAAAACAATGGATGAAAACACTACTTCAATGTTCTCTAAACCTTGATAAAGAACCAATGTAATTATTATTAATGTAAGCAACATACGAAATAAGGCTTTATTCATGTTAAATTCAAGTCCTCTCAGTTAAACATAAAGACATTATAAAACAATAAATAAAAAGAGTCGATTTCTCGACTCTAGTTGGGCAATGATTTAATTGTTTAAGATTATTCGCCTTGTTCTTCAGCGTATTTCTTCTTATCCCAAGTCATAATGAATGGGTAGTAGATTAAGCCTGTAACGACGAAGTTAACAACTTGTAGTAATACAACACGAACGTCACCACCACCGATATAGAAACCGGATAGAACGATCGGCATTGTCCAAGGAGCAACTAAACCTGGTAAACGTCCTACTAATCCAGAAGCGATTGCTAAGTAAGAAATAGCAGTGATAGCTAATGGAGCAACGAAGAACGGAATCATCATCATTGGGTTCATGATAATTGGTAAACCGAATGTGACAGTTTCATTAATGTTGAAGATACCAGGAGCAATTGATAAACGACCAATGTATTGGATTTGTTTTGATTTTGCTAAGAAAGCCATAATGAATGCTAACGCAAGAGTTGCACCAGATCCACCTAGGTAAATTAAGTTATTAATGAATTCTGCAGTTACGATATAAGGAATTTCTGTTCCAGCTTGGTAAGCAACTAAGTTTGATTGAGTAGCAGCTTGCCAGATAGGATTCATAACGGAACCAACGATTTGAGCACCGTGGATACCAACGAACCAGAATGCAGAGTTGAAGAATACAGCAACGAATGTACCAGGTAAACCAGTACCAACTGCAGTTAGAGGAACTTGTAATACGTTGAAGATAAATGTATTGAAGTCAACATATGCAGTTTGCATGAAGATAAAGCGTACAACTACCCATAACAATGTAGTGAATGCTGCAGGAACTAACGCTGTAAATTGAGCGGAGATTGCAGGAGGCACTTGTTCAGGAAGAGTAATAACTAATTTTTTATTAATAACAAAGTTGTAAACTTCAGCAGTAACTACTGCAACTACCATTGCTGCGAATAATCCACGAGCACCGAAGTAAGTAGTAGCGTAACCGCCAGCTTCTTGTTGATGTAATAAAATGAAGTAACCAGATAAAGCCATGATAGCTGCAGGCATTGGAGTCTTGTCATGAGATTTAGCTAGAGCATAAGCAACCCCAAGAACAGCAATGATAGCAACTAAGCCCATTGTAGAAGCATTAATTACTGGCCAGTTCCACCATTTCCAGTTTTCACCGAAAACAGAAACCATTAAGTTTTGATAAGCATCTACTGGTAATTCAGCGATAACGATAACCATAGAACCAACGATCATAATTGGCAATGATAGTACTAGACCATCACGAATTGATGTTAGGTAACGGTTTTGGGATAACGTTGCCGCGATAGGTAAGAATTTTTCTTCTAAAAAGCGTGTTAATCCATCCATGTGTGTGTGTAATTCCCCTTTCGGATATTTATGGAGAGAAGCTTTGTTCACTTGCCCAGTGTGAAATCTTCCCAAGGCTCTTAGCCTCTAGGTTTATTCTAGCATAGTACAATGATAAATCAAGCGTAAAATGTGGTAAATTATGTGAAATTGTATTCGCTTACACTCCATATGATAGCGTTTTCTTCCCATAATCCATAAAAAAACAAGTTTTCCAACTTGTCTTTTCACGAAACTATCACATAATTACTATTTTACTAAATCAAATATCTTAGCAACTTGACGGGTTCCATAATGACTGCCCTTAGCAGTAATATATGGGATATTCTTTTCCTTCAAATACTTTTCAACTTCTGCTTGCCAAACGATCATTTCAGGTGAGATAATCGCAAACTCAGGATTGAATTCTTCAATAACTTCAATATGTTTTGGATGTAAAGCAAGTTTCACTTCAAAGCCAAAATCACCTTTTTCAGCTGCTAGATTAACTGCAGTCATGAAACTATCTGTTTGACCGGATTTACGACTAATTAATACGACTTTTTTCATATATTTCTCCCTTAGTAAGATCTGAAGTTAACTAACTCAATGTTGTGATCTTTCACAAAATCTTTCGCTTTTGAGCTAATCAATGTTTCTAACTCTCTTACTCTATCAAAATTATAAGTCGAGCATTGAATCAAATCAACATCAATAAAAGCTACATGACACATTAATTCGACATATTCACGATCTAAATGACGTTTTAGAGTCGTTTCGAATTGATTGTAATCTGTTAATGGTCCATAGAAGTCAGAAATAAAGGCTACATCTGAATCAACATGACGAACATATTTGATATCATACGCTTTCGCTAAACGACGTGTAGCTTCGATTGTTTGTGGTAATGCATGTGTATGATGATGTCCATCGATATGCGTTGGTTTATGTCCAAACAGCTTGATGTACTTTTCCATTTGAGCAACATATTCTGCATAGACTTCTTCCACATCAACATCTGTTTTCTTTGTTAAAACCGCATTCTTTAAGAAATTACCCTTTTCATCCACAATCGTTTTATGGGTATCTAAAAGCGGTCTACCAGCAGTTAATACCAAATGTATTCCAACACCTAGTTCAGGATTTTCTTTCGCTAATCCTGCTGCCATTTCAATAGCAGGCATATTCATCATAGCAGTCGTTGAACGCAATAATCCACGTTTTAGAGCATCGATAATTCCACGATTGACCCCTGGGGTTAATCCAAAATCATCTGAGTTAACAATTAATTTCATACTTTCTCCTTTATTAAGCCTAATTGCACTAAGGCATTATATATTCCATGATCATTCACAGAATCCGTAATCATATACGCAACTTCTTTTAATTCTTTCTGAGCATTCCCCATCGCAATCCCATATTTGACCCCTTGAATCATTTCGAGATCATTCATGCCATCACCAAACGCAATCACATCCTCTAATGCTAGATCATGCATTTTCGCAATAGCTTCTATTCCCGTTAATTTAGAAGTCCCTTTAGGATAAATATCCACCATATAATCATAATAACGATGAAAACTTAAATGAGGAAATTCCTTCTCAAAGAATTCATCATATTCTGGTAGGAATGCGGCTTGTAATAAATGATTCTTGTGTTCATCACTATAGTTAGAACCATAATCTTTTAATCGAGTTACAGAATGAGAATATTCCATATCTTGATGCGTTACCGTTAATATTGGTTTTATCCCATAAAAACTATTAACTGCAAATAAACCACCCTGCATTGGCTTTAAAACATCGATTAATCGATTTAAATCTTCATCCTTCACATACGATTCATAAACAATATCACCATTAACAGTCGTACATTGACCATTCACACAAACAAAGGCATCGACATCAATATCTTTTCTTTGTTCAGTAAAGAAGAAATGACCTCTACCACTTGCCATCCCAACTAAGGTATCACCTCTTTGTTTTAACAACTCAATTGATTGATACGCAGAATTAGGAATAATCCCTGTTTTGAAATCAGAAAGTGTATCATCCATATCAAATAATACAATATGCTTAATATGACTCATTTTATCTCCATTTTAGTCAATACAGACAGATGGACGGATGGTCCATCCGTCCATTGTTGTTCTATTTTATAAAACTTATTTAAAGAATTGAGGTAAAAATTCTTTGTGAGCTTCTAACATTTCATCCAAGATTAGTTTAGCTTTATTTTCATCACGAACGAGTGGGTTAATTGTCATCGCAACTAAAGCAGTGTTATAGTCTCCACTTACAGCCGCATCTGTCGCAACTTGTTCGAAAGATTTCATTTGTTGTACTAAACCTTCTACTTGGATTGGTAAACGACCCATTGCTAATGGACGAGGACCTTCTTTAGTAATAACACAGCTAACTTCAACCGCACAATCCATAGGTAAGGATGCGATTGCACCCATGTTCATGGTATTAACAGGTTGAATGTCTTTTGTATCATTGTACATTGACGCAATTAAGTTACATGCTGCATCGGAATAATATGCACCACCACGTAATTCTAATTGTTTAGGTTTGTCTTTTAGGTTAACGTCTTTATAAAGCTCAAACAATTCTGCTTCAACTTTCTTAACGACTTGACCACGGGATTCACCCTTCTTAACATCTTCTTGTTGGTGATCTACCATTGCTTGGTATTGATAGTAATAACGGTGGTAACCGCAAGGCATAATACCTAAGCCTTCAAGGAACTCATTACCCCAAGGTGTTGCGGTAATGTTCTTCATCGTAGCACGGGAACCTTTGTATTTTTCCATAACTTCTTTGGAAACATCCTTACCATCTAAGTACGTACGTAAACCATATACCATATGGTTTAATCCAGCAAAGTCAATACGAATACGATCCATTTCTACACCAAGTAAATCTGCTGCAGAACGAACCATTCCAATAGGAACATTACATAAGCCAACAAACTTCTTCCAGTTTGTATGACGGAATACAGCTTCAGTAACCATACCTGCTGGGTTAGTAAAGTTAATTAACCATGCATCTGGACATAACTCTTCCATATCTTTAATAATGTCTAAGATAACAGGAATTGTTCTGAATCCTTTAAATAATCCACCAGGACCATTTGTTTCTTGTCCTAAAATACCATATTTCGCAGGAATTGTTTCATCCTTAACGCGTGCATCCAATAATCCAACACGTAATTGAGTCGTAACGAAATCTGCATCTTTAAGGGCAGCTCTACGATCAAGTGTCAAATGAACTTCGATTGGTAAGCCTGCTTTTTCAACCATACGTTTAGCAAGATTACCTACAATATCTAATTTTTCTTGACCTGCAGGAACATCCACAAGCCATAATTCAGTAATTGGTAAATGATCATAACGTTTGATGAATCCTTCTACCAATTCTGGGGTATAAGATGAACCTCCCCCAATCGTAACAATCTTCAAGCCTTTTTTACTCACTTTCTCAAGTTCCTTTCTATCATACAATCAAAAAAAACACGGAAATCCCCCGTGTTTATTTAGCTTCTTTAGATGCCATCATGTTTAATGCTTGATCTAAAACTTTAGGTCCGTTACATGAACCGTAGTCCATCATACTGATGACATCAACAGGTACATTAAACTTAGCACCTAACTCTTTAGCTTGTGCTAAACGGAAACGTACTTGTGGCCCTAATAAACAAACGTCAACTGTTCCGATTTCACGTTCGTATTCAGAAACAGATACTGCCCAAATCTTTAAATCATTGATTCCACGAGCTTCTGCTTCTTTTTGCATTTTGCTAACAAGTAAGCTAGTTGACATACCTGCAGCACAGAATAACATAATTTTACGCATTTTTACATCCTCCTAAGTGATTGTGATCTTGCTAGTTAAACTATATCAAAACACTCCCACCCGGTCAATCTTTATAACCGCTTTCAGATGCAGTTTTAGTTTTTTTAATTAAAACAATCCATAATTCCACATAAAATGTAAGCCTTATCAAAAATACCTCAAATTTTGTAAACGTATAATGTGAATTTACTAAAATTTTGCAGTGACTTTGTAATATTATCCATATTTTTTGTAATTTTATTTTAACTTGATAGCGCTTTTATATTTGGTATAATGTACTTTGTGAGGAAATAGTATGTCAAATAATAAAAAAGTTGTAAAATCTAATACCGTATTAACAGCACCAAACCCTAAACGTTTAGGTGCATTCTTAATCGATCAAATCGTATTATACGCTGTATTCGCTATTTATTTTACCCTTGCTGGTGTAACAATCGATAAACCAGCGTCAGCGCTTGTTTATTTCGGTGCAGTCATTCTTACATTAGCTTATCGTATCTTATATCCTGTTTATATCAGTAAAAATGATTTTGTTGGATCTACGATTGGTAAGAAGGTTATGGGAATCAAAACAATTAGTGCTGATGGTACAAACGTTTCCATTAAAGCCCTAGCAATCCGTAGCTTATTCATGTTAATTATCGAAGGTTTTGAAATCTTTGCGGTTTCATATTTCATGAGTGGCGTTGCAGTATTAGGCTTTACACAAATTGCTTATCTTGCTTATATGAATATTGTTATCGCAATCGCAAGTATCGCATTCATGTTCATTAAACCAAGTCATCAACTCTTACACGATTATATTTCAAATACTGTAGTTATTTTGGTGAAACAATAAAATGGCAAAGTTTAACATCAAACAACTTGAGAAGAAAGTATTTGATTTAGATAAGTTAGAAGAAAAAGAAAGAAAACGTAATACTTCGGGTAGATTCAACCGTTTTGGAGCATTCTTTCTTGATTTCAACGTAGAACGTATTGTGAATAGTATTATTGTATTAATCGTTTGGTTGCTTGTTTATCGCAATACAGGTGATTATAATACAATGATTAATATTGATGGGTTACCTGTCAATATTCAATACTTAACACTTGTAATATTATTGTTATTTACACTCTTCTATAACATTTATATTCCAATGTATCTTTACGAAGGACAAACCTTAGGTAAGAAAGCGATTGGGATTAAAATTGTTAAGGCGAATGGTGAGAAGGCTACATTAATTAACTACATCTTACGTTATTTAACCATGCTTGTCATTGAAGGCAATTCCTATGTAGTAACCTTTAGTGGAGTCGCATTCTTCTTTATCAATTCATTCTATGATCAAGCAAAGTTAGTTAATGATATCTTATTTGGTGTATTTGCTTTATCCGCAATTATCGCCTTCTTCCATAAAGATCGAAGAGCGATTCACGATTTTATTGGTGGTACGAAAGTTATAAACATTAAAGTAATTGAAGAATACAAAACAAAGAAAACAGACGAAGAAAAAACAGCAGAATAGGATTTGCTGTTTTTTTATCTTATCTTTAACCAGTCATTCCGTTTTTCTTTGATCTGTTCTGATATCTTTTCAATATCCTCATAATAACGCACATGCATGGATACAGTAAGTATATCGAGTAGATAGATCATTGATACAGTAAAGCTTGTATTGGACAATTCTAGGGCATTATTTCCAGCCATAGCATAGAGTGTATAATTCGCGATTTGACTAATGTATTTATCTTGTACACCACTGATTAATAAGGTTGGTATTTCATAGTGTTTTAGTTGTCTTCCTGCATCAATGATAAACTGATTTCTTCCTGACTTTGTAATTAGAATCGCAAAACTTGGAATTTTAGAGTAATGTATGCGTTCTAGCCAACTCCAGTTTGTCGAATCATAGGCAATTGCATTTAATCCAATCGATTGTAGTTTATATTGATACATCTTCGCCACATCGAAGTTTAAACCCATGCCATAAATTCCAATATGTTGACTCTTTTGCATTAACTCAACACATTCTTTAAGTGTCTTAGAATCAATTAAACTTTGTGTATAATTGACCGCTCTTTGATAGATATGCGGCAACGTTTCGATTATATCATCAATCTTTGAATCCTTACCAAATGGTACATCCTTAATTATTTGTTTGGATTCTACATACTGTGCATACTCAGCTGTATAAATTGATTTAAACTCCGTAAAACCACTAAGTCCTAGTTTCTGACATAAACGAACGATTGTAGATGGGCTCACATAAGACGCATGTGCTAACTCATGACTACTCATGTTTAAAATAGATTGAGGGTTCTTTTCAATATAGTCTGCTACTGCCGCTTCTTGCGTTGTAAGATTACTTGTGTTCTTTAATCTGTCCATTATCATGTTTACATTGTACCAAAAAGAAAAGGCAATTTCTTGCCTTATTTCTTTTCGTATGTAACACCTTTTGCTTCAAGTTCCGCAATTACAGCTTTGAACTGTGGTAAGTAGGCTTTATTCGCTACTAACATAACATCTAACATTTCTTTTGCTTTTGTTCCAGATGGTACAAGAGGGTTAATAGTAAAGGCTTGTAGCGCTTTTCCATAATCTCCACTTACAGCAGCTTCAATTACAACTTCTTCCATCGCTTTCATACTTTGAACTAAGCCACGAGTTGAAGATGGGAAAGATCCCCAGTTAACAGGTTCTGCACCATGGGATGTAATTTCAGCAGAAACTTCAACGACACAATCGTATGGTAAATCAGCGATAGCACCATTGTTTTGAGTACTTACAACCATGCGAGTTTTCTTGTTGTTATGGATGGACGCGATGAGTTCACAAGCCGCATCAGAGTAGTGTGTTCCACCACGCTTAGTCAATTGTTCAGGCTTATAGTCTAGTTTAGGATCTTTGTATAGTTCAAACAATTCGGCTTCTGTACGTTTAACAACTTCAGCACGTGTTTCACCTTTTGCGAACTCTTCTAATTCATGTTTTAACATGTCATCACTAACATAGTAATAACGGTGATAAGGACATGGTAATAAACCACTGTCTTTAACTTGTTCATAATTAAAATTAAAGTTCTTGATATTACGTACACCTAATCCTTCTAGTCCTTTTGACTCAGGGTGATAGAGTGTATCTAAAATCTTATGAGTAACTTCATTTCCGTTCTTATCCCATACACGGTGCCAGTGGAAATGATTTAATCCAGCAAACTTTGTATAGAGTTCACCTTCATAATTGTCTGCTTTCATAGCAGCAGCACACATTTTTTCCATCATGATAGGAACATTACATAAACCGATTGTGCGTTTCCATCCACCGACTTTAATCGCAGCTTCTGTTACGATACCACTTGGGTTTGTAAAGTTCGCAAGCCATGCGTTTGGGCATAGTTCTTTCATGTCTTTAATGATGTCTAGGATAACTGGAATCGTACGGAATGCTTTCATCATACCGCCAGCTCCATTGGTTTCTTGACCAATATATCCAAAGCTTAATGGAATTCTTTCATCACGAATACGTGCATCTAATAAACCAACACGGAATTGAGTTGTGACAAAGTCCGCATCTTTTAAAGCTTCTCTACGGTTTAGAGTAAGATTTACTTTCCAATCCAAACCAGCAGCTTTAACCATACGTTGAGCCATTGCCCCAACGATCTCAAGTTTTTCTTTACCTTCTTCAACGTCTACTAACCAAATTTCTTTAATCGGCAATAAGTCTTTTCTTAGAATAAATCCTTCAATAAGTTCTGGGGTATAACTACTACCGCCACCAATCGTAACAATTTTCATGTGTGACCTCCGCTTTCGCTATCATTATGCTCAAAAATAAAAGTGCTTTCAAGCACTTTAGTTAAATAGAAGTAATGTTCCAAATATAGATATTAATAGAACATAATAATGAAATACTATTTCACATCAAGAATCATTAAATCGTTATCATAATATTGACCACGAATAAACATACTATTTGGAATGGTTGTATTCTTTCTAAATCCTACCGATTTATAAAGATGGATTGCCACATGATTATCACTACGAACTTCAAGATGTACCGACTTTGTATCCGGTGCTTGTTTCGCAAATTCTATCAAGGTCCACATCATTCGTTTCCCTATCCCTTGATTCCAATGTGATTTAAGCACAGAAATACCTAAGACAGATATATGTTTAGTACGTTCTCGTTTAGATGCGAATAGATTTCCTATGCTTACGATCTTATCTTCGTCTATTGCGAGGACCATTGTACTGTTCAGATTCTCTTCAAGTCCTTGAATAACATTTACTTCATCTTCTACTGTATAACCTATTCCCTCTTCTCCAAAGGTAAGGTTATCACTTTCTTTTCCTATATGATTTAAATAATCCATTATTGCAGGAACATCTGATACTAATGCTTTTCTTATTACGATATTTTCCATGATTTAACCCTATCAAAAAAAAGCGATTGAATCAATCGCTATTTCTTATCGTCTTCAGTTAATCCTTTAAAGGATGCGACAAGTCCTGCTAAGTTTTGAATTTCAGAAGGAACAATAATCTTGGTCGCATTGCCATTCGCTACCTTTTCAAGTGATTCTAAACTCTTAAGAGTTAAGTATGCTTGTTCAGGTTTCGCTTTATTAATAATTTCAACACCATAAGCTTGTGCTTGATAAACGCGTTCTAATGCTTGTGCTTGACCTTCAGCTTCAGTAATCATTGATTCTTTTTTCGCTGAAGCACGTAAGATAACTGCTTCTTTTTCCCCTTCAGCCTTAAGGATAGCAGCACGCTTTTCCCCTTCAGCTGTTAAGATAACAGAACGTCGTTCACGTTCAGCACGCATTTGTTTTTCCATTGCTTCTTGAATATCTTTTGGAGGAAGAATGTTCTTAACTTCAACACGATTAACCTTTATACCCCAAGGATCGGTTGCTTCATCTAAGATAACACGCATTTTTGTATTGATAATTTCACGAGATGTCAAAGTATCATCTAACTCTAAATCCCCGATAATATTACGAAGCGTTGTAGCACTTAGATTTTCAATTGCTTGTATTGGACGAACAACCCCATACACATAAAGTTTAGGATCTAAGATTTGAAAGTAAACAACGGTATCAATCATCATTGTTACGTTATCTTTTGTGATAACAGGTTGTGGTGCAAAATCGTAGACTTGTTCTTTCAATGAAACATGTCCAGCAACACGGTCAATGATTGGAATAACGAAATGTAGACCTTTTTCAAGCGTTCTGTGGTACGCACCTAAGCGTTCTACAACATATGCATTAGATTGTGGAATAATACGAACTGTGTACGTAATCAATGTAATTACGACAATAAAAGCAAAGAAACTAGTTAAAATAGGGAGAATAATTTCCATAATGATCCTTTCTATAAAACTTGTTTAACAACAAGTTTGGCACCTTCTAAACCAACAACTTCAATCAAAATACCTTTTTCAATATTCCCATGATTAACATCTCTTACAGACCAACGAATTCCTTCAAGAATAATCGCACCCCATTTATCTGAGAACACATCTTCTGTGATTCGTGTTTGAACTCCAATGAAACGATCCGCATTGGTTCGTATTGGTTTATGTTTCAAATACTTGAGTACAAAAGGTCTAACCCCAATAAACGAAATAATTGACATAATAATAAATACGATTATTTCAATGAATAGTCCTAGGTTCAATAAGGAAGCGACATAAGCGAATATGGCTCCAATTGAGAACCAAATCGAAATCAATGCGGCTGGGGTTGCGACTTCTATTGCGAGAGTTGCTAACGCAATAATCAACCAAATCCAACTTTCCATTTAAACCACCTTTCTTATACGATACTTGTATTATATCGTTTAATAAACTTTAAATATATAATTTCTCTTATAGTAATTAAATATTTCACATAATCTTCAATTAATGATGATCCTTTCGTTTATTCCTAAACAAGGATAAACTACCAAACCCACTAATAATGGCCATATAAAAGCCAAAATCATACCACCAACCAACATTATTCACTTCATATAAACGAACACTTGAATCAAAGAAATGAAGAATTAATGTAAGTGGAGCTAACCAACCATGCCAGATTCCATAGAAGAATCCTGCTGGATTCGATGGACTATTAACACCATCACCAGGGACACAGGCACTTAAACTTAGTAGAATAATTAAGATGAGAAATAATCTTATAGATAGTTTCTTTTTCATCATTCACCTCTTTGATTTATCGTAACATTCTCAAGATTAATTTAAGTGTAAGATGCATAAAAAAACACATATTTCTATGTGTTTAAACAAGATTTTTATATAAAATATCGTATTCTTCTTTATTTATTTCACCCTTAGCATATCGTTCTTTAATAATCTCTAAAGATTTATTAACAGAAATCTCTTTAGAATTCTTTGAATGAACAATTGTTTTGACTGCCCATATAACTAAGATAAATAAAGCCACTATCACAAGAACTCTAAATGTCATTCCTATCCACATATATCCACTTCCCATATGTGAACCAAATTGAGAATAACGATCAAATCCTGATCCAAATTGTGAATATTGGTCAAATCCATTAAAATAGCCTCGCATCATCGCATAACCCTTCTTTCTAGCTTTGCTTAAGCAAAGTATAGAATTTAATTATGTCGAAAGTGTGACGAAACTATTGTATTTGCATGACATTTTGAATCGCGTATGCCACTCCATCTTCTTCATTACTCAAACTAATAAACTGAGCTCTAGATTTAATGTAATCATCGGATTGACCCATCGCAACACCTAATCCTGCGAATTCAATCATACTTAAATCATTGTAGTTATCGCCTATTGCCATAACGTCTTTTACATCAATATTTAATGTTTTAGTTAGATAATCTAAACTAGATCCTTTATTGGTATCCTTAACAATAATCTCTAAATAAAATGGTGCAGATTTCACAAAATCAACTTGACCTAAAAAGGGTTCTTTTATTAATTCAAGATATTGATCAATGATTGCTGGTTCAGCACTTAATAAGATCTTATTGGGTTGATAATCTAAGAAATCAACGAGTGAATCTACTACAACCAAGTTCATGTGATTCATATCTGCTTCACCTTGAACATGATATCCATTAGGATTCTCAACGATCAAGTCTTTCTTACGACTCAGGATTGCGGATACTGGAAATTGTTTTACATGTTTTAGAATCGATTGTGCTAATTCGAGTTCAATTGTTCTTTCAAATAGAATTGAGTAATCTTCAGCACTCGCAACAACAGCACCATTAAAGCCCATTAAATAATGATTCTTTGGATTAATCTCTAATTGCTTAAACACATCAAAAAGACCACTTAAGGGTCTTCCAGATGCGAGTGCGATTTGTACTCCTTGATCAACAGCTTTTTGGATAACTTCTTTATTCTTTTGACTTAATTCATGTTTACTATTTAATAATGTCCCATCGACATCGATGGCAATAAGTTTAATCATTTTACCTCTTCTAGCGAAGAATTTGTTGGCCAGAAGCCAAATAAATCTCGTACCATTCTTCAAGTTCCAGATTTATTTGTAACGCATTTATGGCATTTTGTAAACGAGAAATTTTTTGCGAACCACAAATCACCATTCCTTTGACTGGATGTTTAAGTAACCAAGCATAAACAATCGTATCTGTACTGGTTTGATACTTGTTTGCGATTCGTTCTAAGACACGTCGTAAATTAACAACATTCTCATCATTTGATGTAAAGATATTCCCTCCATTTAAAGGTGACCAAAACATGGGATGAACATTGTATTTCTGTAATACATCCATCATTCCTGAATTGAAATGTTCGAACTGCAGAGGGGATACTTCTATTTGATTCGTGACACACTGATCATTGCTTAGTGTATGAAATGCATCAAACTTAAATGGATCATAGTTACATACACCATAGGATCTAATACACCCTTCCGTAATTAACTCATCAAATGCACGAACCGCATCCGCATGATTAAAGAAAGGATCTTCACGATGAATTAAATAGACATCGATATAAGTTGTATTTAGTTTCTTTAGACTTGAGTAACAAGATGATTTAATCTTCTCATAGGATGTCTCATAATGCTTGATGATGTAGGGTTTATTTGGGTTAAGTTTATTAATCCCTGTTTTCGTAATAATCTGTATTTTTGATCTAAAACTTGGATCTAGAGCTAATGCTTGACCCAATAAAGTTTCACTCTGATAATTGCCATAAATCTCAGCCGTATCAAAACTTGTAACTCCAAGTTCAACACATTGCTTCATGAAATCAAGTAAGTCTTGTGGGCTAAAATCCCAGGTATGTAAACGCCAGAAACCTTGAATAATACGCGATAACTTTACATGATTATTTAATTGAATAATTTCCATAACTCCTCCTTATGAAAAAAGTGTACTCTCGTACACTTATTACTTCTTAGATAAATACTTACGAATATCAATCGCAACAGCCATTACGATAACTGTACCAATCGCAACATATTGTAAGTCCGGTGTAACCCCTAAGAACTGTAAACTTGTCTTCAACATTTCAAAGATGAGAACCCCAGATACAATCCCTTGAACGGTCCCAACACCACCCGCAGTACTAACACCACCAATGGTACAAGCCGCAATCGCTTCTAACTCATAACCACTACCATAGTTTGCGGTTGCGCCACCTGATTTAGCAGCTAATAAGAAACCAGCTAAACCATAGAATAAACCAGCAAGAACATAAACACGAATCTTAGTCCATACAACGTTAACCCCAGCAACTTCAGCTGCAGCTTCATTACCACCAATGGCATAGATATATTTACCAAACTTCGTTTGATTGAGTAAGAACCACATAATTGCCATCATAACGACTGCAATAATAATAAGTAGAGGAATTGGGCCTAAACGACCGGATGCTAAGTAGGTATAATCTGTTTTTAAACCACCAATTGGTTGAGATTTAGTATAGATAAGGGATAAACCATAAACAATACTTTGCATACCAAGAGTCGCAATAAACGGAGGTACATGTAGGAATGAGATAACCAAACCATTCACTAAACCAAGTAAACCAGTCACAACTAACGCAAGTAATAGAATACCTAATACAGGCATATCACCCAATTCAGGGAAGAACTTAGCTGCATAGTCAGGTCTTTGTAATAAAGTCCCACCAATAACTGCCCCAACCCCTACAATACGTCCAGCAGACAAGTCTGTACCACTGGTAATTAAAGCACCACTGACTCCTAAAGCAATGATGATACGGATAGAAGCATTCATCATAATATTGGTTAAGTTATTGGGTGATAAGAATACCGGTCTTAGAATGGAAACAACCACTAAAATTGTTAATAGAATGACATACATCGCATTATCGATTAATGTCGCTTTAATATTACCCTTTTTGAATAAATTTAATACTTTGTTCATTTTCATACTCCTTACATGTACTTCGTAGCCAATTCCATGATCTTTTCTTGGTTGGCTTCTTCTTTATCTAATATGCCACTTAAACGTCCTTCACACATAACCATGATTCGATCACTCACACCAAGCAATTCTGGCATTTCCGAACTAATCATGAT
>RRZU010031184.1_pt1 | contig 23075 bp, 21 predicted proteins | sample 2165561 | NCBI WGS metagenome assembly RRZU01 (sample SAMN10456909, study PRJNA506462) | wastewater metagenome | isolation source: wastewater sludge | place: USA: Moscow, Idaho | reverse complement strand
TTGGAGGGTGTAAGAAAGGGGTGCTCGAGGGGAAACATGAGGGAGAATCGCAACCCTCCTTTCGTTTCCCCTCGAATAATACCAAGCTATATTTAATACAATATTCGTTTCTTATCTTAAACTCAAAATCAGTTAATAGTTAAAACTAATACCGATATTTAAAGCAAATTCAATTTAAGTAAGTACATATAAAATCAAACTTTAAATATTCTTAATGAATGTATTAGAGAAAAGTAAAAAAAGCGTTTGGAGGGTGTAAGAAAGGGGTGCTCGAGGGGAAACATGAGGGAGAATCGCAACCCTCCTTTCGTTTCCCCTCGAATAATACCAAGTTATATTTAATACTATATTCGTTTCTTATTCTAAACTCAAATGCAGTTAGTAATTATCATTAATACCAATATTTAAAGCAAATTCAATATAAATAGATATATAAAATAAAAATGAGTTTATATATAAGCTCATTTTTATTATTTCTATTCCATTTCTCTAATATAAAAACTAATATTTGCTCCTAAATCATCATTTTTAGCAACTATCTCTCCATTATGTTCATTTACTAAATTCTTAGAAATATATAATCCCAATCCAGATTCACCAGAGTTAAAAGAACGAGAACTATCTCCTTTATAAAATCTAACAAAAAGATTATCTAAATCACTAGGAGAAAATATACTATTAGAATTTGAAATTGAAAGTGATAATCTATCTTCTTTTATATCTACAATCATTCTTATCATTCCATTTGAACCTGTATATCTTATAGCATTGGAAATAATATTATCAATTATTTCTTCAATAGCCAAGATATCATAGTTTCCAATATTTTTATCAGAAAGAATATTTACTTTATTTATAAACTCTATATTTTTATTATTTAAAAGTATCTCAATTTCATTTAATTTACTATATATAAAATCATTTATATTTACTTCTTTTGGTTCCAGTTTAAAACTATTTCCTTCAATATTAGTAACTCTATTTATATTATCTATTAGAATTATAGCTCTTTCATTGTTTCTATTTATAGTTTCAATATATTCAGCTGTCTTATTGTCTAAGTTACTGTCTAATAATGATTCTGAATAAGTTCTTACAATGGATAGTGGGGTTTTTAAATCATGGGCGACTGCCCTTAGATTTTCTTTTCTATTTTCTTCTAATTTCCATTGTTCTAATAATGAACTTTCCAAAGTATCTTTCATAGAATTAAAAGAACTTACCAATTCACCTAATTCATTATTTACATCATATTGTAATTTAAAATCCAAATTTTCATTTTGTATATTTTCAGATGCATTTATTAAAAGTTCTACAGGTTCAGTTATCTTTTTACCAAATCTCTTAGAAAATATAATTGTAAATAAAATTAAAAACAATATAGGTGAAAGAAGTACAAAAATATTTATCAATTTATAAAGATTGTTATTGTTTAATGGCATTGCCTTTAATTGATACTGCAATAGCAATGCTCCAATTAAATTATTCTCATTATCTATAATAGGGGATATCTTACTAAAGTAATTATTGCCATTGGATATACTTCTATTTATATTTTCATAAATTGATTTTTTATCTATAATAATATTTTCTTTTATACTAGAATAGTATAGTTTTTCATCATTATCAAAACTTTGCTTAGAACTTTTTGTACTAGGTGCATTATCACTTTCATTTCCATAGATTAAATTTCCATTTATATCATATACTAGATAGCTAATTCCTTTTGAAGGAATTATATTATCAAGGGTAGATTTGTATTCTGCTTTTAATATATTATTATAATCTATTTTATTTAATATATCAGGAATTTGTAATTCAAAATAGTTTGCAGCATATTGATAATTTGGCATTATATAAAACCAAATAAATAATGTAGCAATATAAAATATCATTGTTAATACTATTATAAAAATAAAATTAGATATATAATCTTTTTTTAAACTTCTGTATTTCATATTACTCCTCCCATTTATAACCTATTCCCCAAACAGTTTTTATATTATCATATTCATTTAATTTATAGCGTATTTTTTTAATATGCTCTGTAACAGTGGAACTGTCCCCCATACTGTTATAATCCCAAACTTTATCATAAATATTATCCTTGGAAAAAACCTGATTTTTATTTAAAATTAAAAGTTCTATAATTTCATATTCTTTCTTAGTTAAATTTATATTTTCACCATTAATATATACTGCTTTGGATTTAAAATCTATTGTTAATCCTTTATATTTTAAATAATTAATTTCATCATTGCTTTCATATCTTTTTTCACGCCTAAGATGCGCCTTTACTCTAGAGATTAATTCTTTCATACTAAAAGGTTTAGTTATATAATCATCTCCACCAATACCAAGTCCTTTTATTTTATCTTGCTCTTCAATTTTTGCAGATAAAAATATTATTGGTACATTTATCTTACCTCTTATGGAACGACAAACATGATATCCATCAATATCTGGCATCATAATATCCAAGATTATTAAATCAGGATTCTCTTTTATTAATTCTATGCCATCATATCCATTATATGCAGTTAAAGTATTATAGCCTTCTTTTTCTAAACTATCACTTATTATATGCACTAAATCTTTTTCATCATCGATAATTAGTATAGTCTCCATAATGCCTCCTTATTTAAAAAGTATGAGGGATAAAAAATATAATATATAAATATGTGCAGGGTAGAATATATAAAATAATGATTTCATAGATTTTCCCTTTTCTCCATTATATAAGAGAAATATAAATCCTGCCAATACACCAATCCATTCATAGTAATCTGTAAACATAAGTTTTAAACTAATTGGTCTTATCATTAAAACTGGCAATCCTACCATCCATAATATTACAAATGACATATAAAATATAGCTTGTTTTTTTCTATTATTTTTAAATATATATAGTATCAAGCCTGATAATAGAAAAAATATACCTCCTTCAACCATTAATGGCATTGGGATAAATACTGAAACTATTAAATAAGCATATGGCATAAAACTTGGAATGATATTTGCAATTTTGAAAATTCCCATTGGTATTATAAAAGGCAGAATAAATAATAATATCCCTTTTAAAAATTTCTTTTCTTTTATTAAATCTATGGCTTTAAATAATACTATCAAAACTGTTAATGTTTGAAATATACCATTTTCAGGAATAAATCCATCTCCACGCTGTAAGAATGGTAGTATTTGCATTATATATTTTATCATTGCCATAGCCATTCCCATTAAATAAATTCTTTTAAAATATTTTTTTCTATTTGAAGTATGAGTATATCATTCAATCATTGTAAATAAAAATAACCCCCCAGAAATTCTTCCTATCCATGAAAGAATAAGAGGAATATTTCCTGTGTATTGAAAAAAATAATATATATGGTCTAAGAGCATAAAAATCAAAGCCATTATCTTTATATCAAATCCTGTTAATCCACTTTTCTTTTCTATTGTAGTCATATAAATCTCTCCTTTATTTATTGTAAATATAGAATAACAAGAGATTATAAAGAATTTATAAAGTTTATTGGATTGTTTATATAAAAATGTGTTTTAATATGTTAAAATTTAGATAATAAAAATACATAAAATGAATTTATAAAAGGAGGACATATGAAGAATAAAGTAGATTCAAAAAGATTTGTTGTAATAAGAGGATTTATTTTAATTGTAATATATCATTTAATAAAAAATGCAATTTTATCAAAACCTTTAACAATTAAAAGTGTAATAATAGAAATGATATCTGCTGTAATAGTTATACTTATATTATTTCTGCCAGGAATGAAAAAAGAAAAAGAAGAGAAATAATTAATTTTAGAGGGAGATATATGAATAAAGGAAAACTACAAAAGCTAGAAATTTTATTTTTAGTGATTATGATTTTTAATATAATTGTTTTTTTCAAGACAGAAGGATTTATTTGGATGAGTAATAATTTTTTAAAGGATATTTGTAAGGCAAGTTATATTTTATTTTACATATATTTAATTGCAAGAGGTCTTTTTGGATTATATAAAATATTAACTAGAAAACCAGATGAGAAGATAGATAAGTTTAAACTTATTTTGTATATTATATCTTTATTGTTTGGAATATTATTTAAGTCTTTTATATAGTATTTGAATTTAGATATTATTATAGGAAATTCAACTTGTATTATTTTGCTTAAATATTAAGAGAATATGTAAATTTATTATGGATTAATATTTTTTGATAATATAAAAATTTGATTTTGAATATATTTATTTTAATTGAATTTGATTTAAATATCGGTATTAATTTTAACTACTTACTAATTATTAATTCTAGGATATTTATACTCTATCTTAGATCAATTAATATTAATAGTTATTGAAGATATATTATTAACTGCTTAGGATTTTGATAGTAAATAGAATATGTTGAAGATAAAAAAATTTCTAAAAAATTTATTTTTATTTTGAGTATATAGATAGAAAATATAACTCCTAAAACCTCCTCTCGCTTATAAGTTTTAAATAAAGTGATTTAATAAAATAGAATGATTTTTAAAAAGTATAATAGACTAAAAAGCTTCGGCTAAAGGGCGAGAAAAAACTCTCAACTATCCACTTTCAAATCTCAACTGATAAAAATAGTAAGGTATAGTTTTCTACGGAACTATTAAATTGATTAAAAGATATATTATTACAAAAGCGAGTTTAATTTTGGATAAAATCTAAATTCATCTTTTCAAGGGCTATTTCATAGCCATACCTTTCCAAGATTTCATTTGATTTTATAACCAAAATCGCACAATGCTTTTCCCATAATATATCTTTATTTAAGAAATTATAGATAAAAAAATATAACTCCTAAAACTGCCTCTCGCTTATGAGTTTTGAATAAAATGATTTAATGAAATAGAATGATTTTTAAAAAGTATGCTATATTAAAAAGCTTCGGCTAAAGGGCGAGAAAAAACTGTCAACTCTCAACTGCTTTTCAAACTGTTAACTGTACACTGTCAACTATTAACTGTATTATAATATTGCCCTTTTAAATCAAATAATTCTTCGTGGGTTCCTGATTCTACTATATTTCCATTATCTAATACAACTATTCTATCTGCGTCTTTTATTGTTGATAGTCTGTGTGCTGCTACTAATACTGTTTTATCTTTTGTTAATATATTTAAGGATTCTTGTATTAGTTGTTCTGATTCTGAGTCTAGAGCTGATGTTGGCTCATCCATTATTAGTATTGGCGCATCACTCATAAATGCTCTAGCAATGACTATTCGCTGTCTTTGCCCACCAGATATATTTCCTGCCATCTCTCCTAGTAGAGTATTATATCCATTTGGTAAGGTCATTATAAAATCATGTATATTTGCCAATTTACTAGCTTTTATTATTTCTTCATCACTTGCCTTTTTGCTTTCATTATTTATTCCAAGTTCTATATTTTCTCTTATGGTCTTATTGAATAAGGGTGATTCTTGCTGGATATAAATTATCTTTTCTCTCCAAGAATGCAGATTGCAATCTTTAAAACTAATATTATCAATTTTTATATCACCACTATCTGGCTCATATAGATTTAATAACAATTGAAATAATGTAGATTTACCACTTCCTGAAGAGCCAACTAATGCAATAGTTTCATTTTTATTTATCTTCAAATTTAAATTATTTATTATCTTTTTATCACTATTATAAGAAAACTCTATATCTTTAAATTCTATAAAAGGATTTTCTGTATTATTTAATGCTAAATTACCTTTTTCAATTCTTTTATTCTCCCAAGGAGTATCTATTAATTCTAATAGTCTATTTGAAGAAGTAGATACTTCTACTAGATAATTCCAAGCTGAACCAAAATTTCCAAACATAGTTGCTACGGTTAACTGCAATGGTAATAGTATCAATATTTTTGTAAAATCAAAGTTTGAAACTTTTGATAAATATGCTCCTAGCCCTAAGAAAGCAATTTGTGTAATTATAGAAAAAGTTCTATTTAATGAATTAACAGTGTGATTATATTTTTCTGCAATTATAATGGCATCTGCGTATTCATAGTTTTTTTCATTATAATCATTTACAATAGTATCTTCTATAGCAAATAGTCTTATGATTTCATTATTTGAAAGGATTTCAGATAATGCTTTTGTAGAGTTTGCTATTAAAGCTCTTGATTTTATATATTGTGATTGAATCTTACCTGAAAATTGAATTGCAACTATAGTTGATATAGTCCCAAATATTATGGCAACTAGTCCAAGTCTAAAATCTGTTATACATATTGTAAATAGGGCAACAATACCAGCAATAGTTGGTGATATAAATTTATAGTTTAAACCTTGAAAATAATAGTCAGATATAATAGATGTATCCGATGTAAGTCTGGACATTAAATCACCAGTGTGTCCAGATTTAATAAATCTTTCATTGTGATTTAATGTATTTAAAATTATATTTTTCTTTAATTTATTTTCAGCAAATAATCCTCCTGAAATATTTGTCATTAATCCTAAAAAATTAATAGGAAGAATAAGTAAAAATGCTAAAATTATCAATATAAAGGTTTTATTATTTATAATGCCATTTGCAATCTGTCTTGTTGCTTCAGATATAACAAAACCTTGAGAATAGGCAATGGCAAAACCTGCTATACCAATTATAATAGAGCCGATAATTGAAAAAATAAATTGTGGAGTGCCTAATTTTGATATTCTGCCTATAGAATTTAAAATTTCACTGGGATTAACTTTTTTATTTATCATACTTATCCTCTCCTTTCTGTGCATTGTATAATGTAGTATAGATAGAATTATTTAATATAAGTTCTTCATGCTTTCCTTCTTCAACAATTGTTCCCTTATCTAGAACCATGATTCTATCCATATTAACTAAAGTTGAAAATCTATGTGCAATAACTAATTGAGTTTGCTCATTTGAGATATTGTCCAATTTTTCTTGTATTTTACTTTCTGTTTCCACATCTAATGCGGATGTAGCTTCGTCTAATAAAATAAGTGGAGAATTTCTCGCAAATGATCTGGCAATGGAAAGCCTTTGTCTTTGACCGCCTGAAAGTTTATTACCTTTTTCTCCAATTACAGTATTTAATTTTTCAGACTGACTATTTACATAATCTTGTAAATATGCATTTGAGATGGCATTGTCAATTTTATTTTCGGTAATATTTTTATTTGCATATTTTAAATTTCCTATAATACTTGTATCAAATAAAAATGAATTTTGTGTAACCATTGAAATATTTTTCCTTAAAGTAGATTTATCTATATCCTTTATATTAATTCCAAAGATTTCTATATCTCCAGAATCTTGTTCATATAATCCTGTTATTAATTTAAATATTGTAGATTTGCCAGAGCCACTAGTTCCAACAATACCTATTTTTTCACCATATGCTATTTTAAAGGATAGATTATTTAAAATTTTTATACTTTCCTCATCTGAAGGATAAGAGAAATTTACATTTTTAAATACTATTACTGGTTTATTATAATCATATTCAATAGTATTTATATTTCCAGTATGTTCTTTTGGACTATCCCATAATGGAAATATTCTTTCTACAGATGCCAATAACTGTGGTATATTTTGCATTGCATTTTGTAGATTATTAAATTCTTCCGATGCAAGTTGAGCCATTATAAAAGAACTTATAAGAATATCTAGTTTTATAGACCCATTAAGTACTAAATGCACTCCAACTATTGAAAGTAAAAATATTGGAAGAAATGTAAATATAATTGGAAGAAAACTTATAAAATACAATTTTCCAATTCCTATAATACCAGCTCTAGAACTTTCCTTTAATGCATTTTCAGTCCAATCCATAACAGTATTTTCAAGTCTAAAAGCCTTTATAGTAGTTCTATTATTAATTAAATCTTGAATTAGTCCATTGGTTTTTCCCATGGCTTCTTTCCAAGGCATTATATTTTTTGTAGACTTAGAGGAAGTCCAATATTGAGATAAAAACAAAAATGGTATAGGCATAGTGAAAGCCAACAACAATCTCCAATCCATAATTAGAAGAGATATAACTAATACTATTATAAAAAATATTGATTTGGCAATTATTAAACTAAAGTCAGTTGCCATAACTATGGAACTGATATCAGAATTCATTCTTCCTATAATATCACCTTGCTGCAATGTATTATTAAAATAAAACTTTGATTTTAACAAACTATATGCTGTTTTTGTCTTGAAATCTGCCATCATATTTTGTTTAATTTTAGATTTATAAATATTTGCCCACCATTCAATGCTTATATGCAATATTGAAGATATAATAAGTATGGATAATGCTGTTTTTATAGAACTTATATTTAATAAAATTGCATTTTGTGTTATATTTCCAATGCTATAGGAAGATATAAAACTAAAGATACCTAATATAATATATATAAATCCTAACAGTATTAATTTATGGATTTGATTACTTTCTTTCCAAAGTCTAGATAGTGTTGACCACATTGTATAACCCTCCTATAGAAAATTTTCTAATATTTTTATTAATTCTTTGATTCTAGAATTATTTATCTTAAATATTTTATTTTTATTAGATTTAGAATATGAATCAGGTAATATTAATTGATAACTTGCCAAGATACTTATATGATGGCTAATTGTTGGGAGAGTTAGATTTAATTTCTCGGATATTTCAGTCATATTAATTGAATCATTATTATAGATTAATTTAATAATATTATACCGAGTTTCATCTCCTAGGGCTTTAAATATATTTACGACTTTATTATTAATAATATCTTCTTGAAAAGTATCAATATCATTATCTCCATTATAAAGAGATTTGCCATATAAGTAGGTCACAGAGCAAAAAGTTCCTGTATTTTCAATTATAGAATAAGATATAGAGTCTGATAATGCTGATACATAAACATATAAGGGCATTTTTTTATCTAATTTAATCTTAGTAGAATTTATCAAAAATTCTTTAGGGTCAAATTGTTCAATTATTGTATCTTCATAGATTTGAAAATTTTTAGGTAATTTAATATCTTCTTTACTTATATTTTTTAATATTTCTTCACCATTATAATATAGTTCGATATATTTTTTTTTATCTTTGGTTGAAAAATCACTGTGAAGAATATTACTTATAATATCTCCCTTTTCATACTCTATAAATTTATTATTTAAAAATGTATCAATTGATTTTTGGTTGGGTTTATCTATATTTTTTAAATATAAATAAGCTGTATATACTATTAATATATTGTCTCCATTTTCAAAATCTTGACATATATTTAATTCAGAATTATTTTTTATAAATTGTAAAGTTTTATCATATAACATAAGGCACCTCTTTTCTTTATTAATATAATTTTATAAAATAATAGATAATTGTCAAATAACATTATAAAAATACTTAGATATACATCTAACTGAAACTGATACTGTTTTGTAAATTCTAAATTTGTAAAAAGTATATAATATATAATAAGTAACTGGGTAAATATATTAACAGCAAAGTGAGTTTGAAAAAAAGAAAGGGAGTGGGATAAAATGAAAAAATATATGAAAATATTATCAATATCATTAGTTTTAGTATTTATGTTTACAATGACAGGTTTTGCAGAAAAGGAAGGTAACATTATATCAGTGCAAGGGAAAGGTAGTATAAAATTAAAACCAGATACAGCAGTTATTAATTTTACTGTTCAAACAAAAGATAAAACACAGGTTAAAGCATTAGAAGATAATGCAAAGAAAATGAATGTAATAATGAAAGCTTTTAAAGATTTTGGAATAAAAGAAGAAGATATTTCTTCAGATGGTGTAAAAATTGAACCTATTCATAATTACAATTATGTATATGGACAAGATGAAAAAGAATTACTTGAAGGTTATAGAGCATCTAATAATATTTCAGTAACTACTAAAAATTTAGATAAATTAGGAAAGATATTAGATATTGGTATAAAATCTGGAGCAGATGAAGGTGGGTATATAGGATATTCTTCTACAGTGGAAAAGGAAACTTATATTAAAGCATTAGAGTTAGCTGTAAAAGATGGAGAAAAGAAAGCCTCTGCAATAGCTAATGCAATGGGAAAAAAATCTATTAAAGTAAAACTTATATCAGAACTTGGGTATTATGATAATTATAAAGTATATGATAATGTAATGCCAGAAGCAGTAAAAGCGGATAGTAAAGCAGTTCCTGTAGATGTAAAAGATTTAATAATAGATGCAGTTGTTGAGATGAATTTTACTTTTGAATAATCCCCTTGAAAGGTGGGATATTATGAGAAGGAAATCATTTATTATTTTAATATTAATATCCATATCGTTTTTTTTGGTGGCTTGCAATTCCAAGGTTAGTACAAATGAAGAAAGTTCAGATGCAATAAAAATAGAAGGACCATTTTATGAAAGAACAGAGTACAATTTTAGAATATATGCTCCTGATAATTGGTGGGGAGAGGTAACTATTGAAGAAGTAAAACCAGAAATAGAAGGTGCAGTATTTGCTTATGAGATATACAGCAATACTATAAGAGAAAATAATAATGAACAAGGTCATTTAGGTATGTTGGTTGTATTTAATATGGATTATTTCAATGCAAATAAAGAATCTATAATGGATATAGTTCCATCAGTCCATTTGGGAACAAATAATTTTGGAGATTTTGTAGTTCTTAAAGCATCGGATGTTAATTATGATGTAGATAATAAAGAAGAGACAGAACTTTATAACGAGCTTTATAGTGGAATAGATAAATTAGAGTTTGGAGTTTGTTCTACATGAGATTAAACTATCTCAGAGAGATTTATATATTAACTAAAGAGTAGAGTGAATCTACTCTTTTTTCATAGAACAATATTCAGAATTTATTGACAATATAGAGTTTATTGATAAAATATAATTAAATAGGACTTTAGATATAAGGAGGTAGAGAGATGAATGATGTAAAATTTTACTATAATGAAAGAAAGACAAAAATTATTACATTGCTTATTTGAATGGCGTTTATACCTTTAAATATATATTTCTTTAGAAATGGCATCTATGGTGAGAAAGTTGAAGTAGATTTATTATTTATTGGAAAACAATTTGTTAAAGATACAATATTATATGATTTACCTTTTTTATTAATGTTTATATTTGGTGCAATAAAATATTTAAAACATTTATTAAATAAAGATAATAATATGGTTATAGTATCAAAGAAGGCATCTCAAAAGAATTATCTTCAGTTTGCAATTATAGCAATAGTGAATATTATTATATACTTTGCATTTCCAAGCTATGCTTCTATATTTTTATTTATATCAATTTTTGGTTTAAGCTATATTGTTATATATGAGGGGCTTAAAGAATTATTAAAAAAAGAAATGAGTTTAGTTTAAGAATATAAAAACACTCTTATAGTATATATAAGAGTGTTTTTAATTAAAATAATCTTCTGCTAATATAGCATAATATGAAGCATCAGATATGCCAATATTAGTATAATCTGATTGTCTTAATGTTCCCTCATATTTAAGACCACATTTTTCCATAACCCTTCCAGAACCAATATTATTTGGGTCAAATCTTGCTTCAATTCTATTTACTTTTATTTCTTCAAATAAATATTTAATAATTTCATTAAATGCTTCAGATACATATCCCATATTCCACCATTTTTCACCAATAGAATATCCAATATGTACTGCATCTATTTTCTCAACCATTCTAACAATAGAAATAGTTCCTATAGGTTCATTTAAATCTTTTGGAACAATAGCCCACTGATAAAAATTATTATTTTTATAATTATCAATCCACATTTGTAAGATTTCTCTTGTTTCATCAATATCTTTATGTGTCTGCCACATAAGATATTTTGTAACCAAATCTGAAGATACCCAATTATTATACATATGTATGGCATCTTCCTTAATAAATCTTCTTAAAATCAATCTTTCCGTATTTAATTCACGAGTTCCCAAATGATTCATAATATTTTTCTCCTTTTATTGAATAATTTCTTGTATTTCATTATAGTATAAAGGATTTTATAGTACAATAGAATATAAGATGTATTTATTATAATAGTAGTATAATCAGAATATAATATTGAGAAGGTGAGAGAATGAAAGTTTTAGTTGTAGGAGCTGGAAAATTAGGATATAAACTAGCAGAAGCCATGGTTTTTGAAAATATTGATGTAACTTTAATAGATAAAAATAATGAAGTGTTAAAGAGAATAAATGAACATATGGATGTATTAACTATAACTGGAAATGGAATAGATATAAATGTGTTAAATGAAATAGGGATAGAACACTATGACTTAACAATAGCTGCAACCAATAACGATGAAACCAATACTATAATTTGTGTATTGGCTAAGAAATTAGGTTCACAGAGAACTATTGCAAGGATTAGAAATCCTCAATATTTAGAACAGATGGATTTTATAAAAAATGAAATGGGAATTGATGTTATTATAAATCCAGATTTAGCGGCAGCAGAGGCAATGGAAAGATATTTATTAAAAAAATATTCTTTTCATTTAGATGAGTTTGCAAGTGGTAAAGTTCAATTGGCAGATTTTAGAATAGGTAATGGCAATGAATTAATAGGAAGACAAATTAAAGATATCAAAGGATTTGAGAATGTATTAATAGTTGCTATCTCAAAAGATGATGGCATTGTAATCCCAAATGGTCTTACAGTTTTAAATAATAATGATTTAGTTTACCTAATTGGTAAAAGTGATGATATAAAAAAGATAAATGAAAGATATAATTTTAATCAAGTAGATAAAAAAATAGAAAATGTAATGATTTTAGGAGGTAGTAATATAGCGTACTATCTTTCAAAAAAATTAGTTAAATATAATATATCAGTAAAATTAATTGAAAAAGATAGATTGAAAGCAGAAGAATTATCAGAAAAACTTGATAATGTTTTAATTATTCATGGAGATGGTACTGATATAGATATATTAGAGGAAGAAAATTTAGATAAAATGGATGCCTTTATAGGAGCAACAGGATTTGATGAACAAAATCTCCTTATGGCATTATTGGCAAAGCAATCTGGAGTTACAAAGACAATAGCAAAAGTAAGTAGAGAAAATTATTCTTCAATAATTGATAGAATAGATATTGATATGGCAATAAATCCAATACATATTGCAGCTGGAAGAATTATTAAGTTTTTAAGAGGTGGAAAAGTATTATCAGTTTCACTATTATTAGGTGGAGAGGCAGAAGTAACAGAAGTTATAGTTCATGAGGATAGTCCGTATATAGATATACCACTAAAAGAGCTAGAATTACCAGAAGGAATTATTATTGGTGCCATACTAAGAAAGAATAAAGTTATTATTCCTAAGGGAGATTCTGTTATTCTTCCTAGGGATAGAATAGTAGTATTTAGTCTTTCAGATGATTTAGAAATAATGAATAATTTTTTCAAACCTAATAAGGGAGGCAGAATAAATGAATTATGGAATCGTGCAAAGGGTATTAGGAATAATATTAATAATTGAATCTAGTTTGATGTTGCCTTCACTATTAATGTCATTTAAAGAGGGAATGGAAACATTTAATAGTTTTTTATTTACAATAATTATAGGATATATATTGGGTTTTATACTAGCAAAACTAAGCGAAAAATCAAAACAGATTAGAGTTAGAGAGGGCTTGGCAATTGTAACACTAGGATGGATAGTTGCTTCTATTATAGGAGCTCTGCCATTGTATATTTCAGGAGCAGTTCCAAGTTATATAGATTGTCTATTTGAAATTGTATCTGGTTTTACAACCACGGGAGCTACCATAATATCCAATGTGGAGATACTGCCAAACTCCATATTATTTTGGAGATCATTAACTCATTGGATTGGTGGTATGGGAATATTAGTTTTTACAGTTTCATTATTACCAGCATTAGGGATTGGTGGATTTCAAATATTTAAAGCTGAAAGTCCAGGACCAATTGCAGGAAAGATAGCACCAAGAATAAAAGATACTGCAAATATACTATATCGAACATATTTTGCTATAACAATTTTAGAAATTATATTTCTTTTATTTGGAGGTATGAGTTTATTTGATTCATTGGTATATACTTTTGGAACAGTAGGTACAGGAGGATTTGCAACCAAAAATAGTAGTGTAGGTTTTTATAATAGTACTTATATACATATTGTAATAGGAACTTTTATGATTCTTTCAGGAGTTAATTTCTCATTATATTATTCATTATTTCAAGGTAAGGTAAAAGATATTAGAGAAAATGATGAGTTGAAATATTATATAGGAATAATAGTCGTAGCTACTATTTTAATTGGATTAAATTTATATTTTAGTGGATATGGTAAAATGGGTATCTCACTAAGAGATAGTTACTTTCAAGTGGGTTCATTGATGACTACTACTGGATATTCGACTGCGGATTTCAATCTATGGCCAAGTTTTAGTAAGGGTATATTATTTCTACTAATGTTTATTGGTGCAAGTGCAGGATCAACTGCTGGGGGTATGAAGGTAATAAGGCTAGTTGTTGTACTTAAACTTATTAAAAGGGAATTTACTAAGATGTTTCATCCAAGGGCTATAGTGCCAATAAAAGTAAATGGAAAAATTATGAACAGAGATTTAATAGAAAGTATTTTAGGTTTTATGGGATTATATATGATAATATTTGTTATAGGGACTTTATTTGTTAGTTTAGATGATGTAGATTTATTTACAGCATCAAGTTCTGTAGTGGCAACATTATCAAATATAGGTCCAGGTTTTGAATTAGTAGGACCAACAAGTAATTTTGGATTTTATAGTCCCTTTACTAAGATTATTCTTACATTATTTATGTTGATGGGAAGATTAGAATTGTTTACATTTTTAGCATTGTTTACACCGAAGAGCTTTAAGACTGAAATTATAGATTAATTTTAGAGAAACTACTGACTATTTTTAATTTTTATTATATTATATATATTGAACTTTAATAAAGGGGATAGGATATGAACATATTTCAAAAAACTTATGGATATTTTTTAGGATTTATTGGTAAAATACTGTCAGCAGTCTTAGGGGGACTTATGTTTGTGACAGAAAAATCAGCAATATTCCTAGGGAATGTAACAAAATCATTTTTAGGTATATTTGGTAGTTGCCTATTGATAATGTTTTTATTTGGAGGATTTATATATCTATTGTTTACGCCAATTGGATTGGCAATAATATTGATATTTGTAATATTTCCATTATTGGCAAGTAAACTTGTGGAAAAAATAGATTATTTAAAATATATAACTACAGAATTTTTATTTGATAAATCAAATTATTTTGTTAATGGAGTGACTCCAAGATTTAGCAGTTTTAGAGGGTATAAAGAGCAGTATAGAAAGATGGAGCAGGAGAGAATTCGTAAGGAATATGAAAGACAGCAAGCAGAACAGGAGAGAATGTGGGAAGAAAGATTTAAACAATGGGAAGATTATATTGGAGGACAGCAACAATGGGGTGGATATAATCAACAGCAACAAAATGGTTATGGTTCATATGTAAACCCAATGGGAGATTTCAAAAATCAATATGAAGAGAATGCAGATATATTAGGTGTTCCTTACTCAGCAAATAAAGAAGAAATAAAAATTGCATATAGAAAAATGGCAAAAAAATATCATCCTGATTTAAATAAAGAGGATGGTGCAAAAGAAAGATTTCAAAAAATTAACAATGCTTATGAATTTTTTAGTGATGGAAATATAGAAAGATATAGAAATATGAATTAATAGGAGTGATAAGATGGAATGGTTAAGGAAGTTCATGATAGGAAGATATGGTGTTGATCAATTATCAAGATTTTTTATTATCATAGCTTTTATCATGTCTATAGTAAATATATTTATGAAAAACCCAATGATTTATAAAATATTGATGATAGTGAGTACAGTATTATTATTTCTTTCAATTTGGAGAACTTTTTCAAAGAATATATATAAAAGAGCTGGGGAAAATCAAAAATATTTAACTATGACCAAACCAATTAGTACTTGGTATATTAAAAATAAAAATAAGATAAAAAATAGAAAAGAGTATAAATACTTTAAATGCTCAAATTGTAAGAAAGATTTAAGGGTGCCAAGAAACAAAGGAAAGATAGTAGTAACTTGCCCACATTGTGGATTTAAAATGGAGACAAAATCATAGTAGAGATTTTATAAGGAGATTGAAAGTATAAAACTTTCAATCTCTTTCTTTTTTGAAGTAAAATAAGCTATATAGACTGTGATATACTTATATTAATATAAGGAAGGTGATAATATGTTAAATAATAAAATAGAGTTATTTGCAAATAATTTTATAAATAAAGATGAAAACTTTGTAACTATAGAAGATAGGAAAGTTAAATTATTTGATAAGCCCTTGATTGGATATGGAGATGTATTTGATAAAGAATTTTTAAAATTAAAAGATGAAAAGATTATAGGAGAACATTTTTATCTTCCGACAGAATGGTTTAGTGATGGAAAAACTGTTATATCATTCTTCTTCCATTTTACAGAAACTGTTAGAAAATCTAATATAGACGGAGATTGGCCATCAAGAGAATGGCTTCATGGAAGAATTGAAGGGCAAGGATTTTTAAATTTATTTATTAGTAAAATGGCAGAGTTTTTAAATAGTGAAGGAGGCAAACAATTAATCCCATCATTAGATGAGAGATTTTATTTAATAAATCATAGTGATGAAGGTCCATCTTTTACTTCAAATTGGTCTGAAAGACATGTAGCATATGTATGTGGATTAGGAACTTTCGGACTATCAAAAGGAATTATTACAGAAAAAGGTATGGCAGGGCGATTTTGTAGTTTGATAACAGATTTAACTCTGCCAATTACAGAAAGGAAATATAGTAGTTACGATGAATATTGTACATATTGTGGGAGATGTATTGTAAAATGTCCAGTAAATGCAATTTCCATAGAAAAAGGTAAGGAGCATCTACCTTGTTCAGAATACAATCAAAAAGTTATGGATAAGGAAGTAGATTATTATGGCTGTGGTAAATGCCAAGTAAATGTACCATGTGAAAATAGAATACCTTATAAAAAGAAAACTCCCTCAAAATCACTTTGAGAGAGTTTCCTATATAAAGAAAGATTTATTATTTAATTAATTCTAGTACATCAGAAGGAATATATACATTTTCATCATTATAGATAACTAATCCATTAAGTTCTATTTTTTCATTACCTTTTAATGCATAGTTTTTATACATTGGTAATTCTATTGTATTATTATCCTTTTTTATAGTTAATACAGGATTTGCTTTAGATTTATTTGAAAATTCTACATTAGCACCTAATTTTTCTAAAGCAGGTCTTGCCTTAATATATAATGTATCTGTTAATTCATTTAAATTAACATCTAATAAATCGGCAATATATTTTCCTATATCACTATTATGAACTGTACCAGAAAGTATTTTTGCATTATCAGTAGTAGAGTAACAATAAAGTGCCACATCTCCACCAACATGTCCGCCAGTTGTCCAGCCAATATTAGATCTATTGCTTATAACTTGACCAACTGTATTTTGAATATTTTCAGCATTTTTTATTAAGTTTATTTCTTCATTTGATAAATCTTTAATTCCATAAACTTCATTCATAACAGAAGCTATGTTTGATTTATCTGCATTAAATTTACTAGCAACACCTTGTCCAGTTAATTTAGCATTTTTTATTATCTTAGTAAACTCTTCTAATGGAGCTTTATCATAGCCAGATGCTATATTATTATTTCCAAAAGTCATACCGCCTGTACCATGGTCAGAAGCAGCAATTATAACAGTATCACCATTCTTATCAGCAAAATCTTTTGCAACTTTAACAGCTTTATCAAATGCCAATACATCAGAATATATACCAACAGGGTCATTAGCATGTGCAGCCCAGTCAATTTGTGAACCTTCAACCATTAAGAAAAATCCTTTATCATTTTTAGAAAGAGTATCTAATGCTTTTTGTGTCATTTCTGCAAGAGAAGGCTCTTTACTTGGATCTCTGTCAATATCGTAGTTTAGAGATTCTTCAGCAAACATTCCCCATAATTTATTTGAATTTGAAGATTTCATTGAGTTTGTATCAGTAACATAATCATATCCTAAAGATTTAATTTCTGAAATTAAATCTTCCCCATCAGCTCTATTATTTTTACTTAAATATTTTGAACCAGCACCTAATACTACATCCATATTTTGATAAACTTGTTGTTCTCATAATGCTTCATAGTTATTTCTATTAGGGTGATGTGCTGAAAAATCAGCTGGAGTAGCATGTTGTATATTTGAAGTAGCTATTATACCAGTTGAACGGCCAGTAGTTTTAGCAGCTTCTAGTACATTTGCAATTGGCATCTTAGCTTTTTCAGCTTCAAATTTTTCAGAACCAGGCATAGTTGCACTTGTTGGATATGTACCAACGAAAGGTGATTCTGTTTTTACTCCTGTAGCCATTGCTGTTCCAGCAGGAGCAGAATCAGCGATTGGTGTGTTAGCGTTATTTGTTCTAACAAGACCAGTTGCCATTGAATCTAGTGTAAAAGAATAATTATCTGTCATCCATCTGGAAGTAGTTAAAGCTTCAACATTCATTCCATCAGGTATAAGTAAAATAATATTCTTAGCATTTCCATAATCTTCGGTCGCAGCAAACGCTCCCATAGGCAAAACTAAAATAAGAGCTAGTAAAAGTGAAAACAATCTTTTATTCTTCATTAATCTTCCTCCTTGAAATTTGTATTATTTGTATGATTTTATAATATATTTAGGAAATAAAACTAAAATCAATTATGTGTAAAATATATGTAAAAGAAAAATATAAAAATAGAATATTCAGAAAATTAATCAAAATATAATGCCTTTGACTGATTTATTAGATATAATGGTAGTAAGAATATTGGGGAGGGATATTATGAAAGTAAATAGGATTATAGGAACTATATTATTGATATCAATTTTAATATCACCAATTGGAAATGTTATTAGCGTAGGAGAATCAAAAGAGCCGCTAGCAATTGTTAATGGAAAGGAGTTTTATGGAAGCTATAGAGATACAAAGAGTAAAGAAATGATTGTAGACGAAATAATAAATACTTGGCTAGGAACTAATCTTTATTTTATTAATTATACAAATAAAGATAGAGATATTATTGTAAAAAATTTAGAAAAACATTTTAAGGAAGAATATAAAAAATATGTTGAAAGAAATATAATAGATTTTCTAATAGAAGAAGGATTGATAAATGCAAATAAAACTACAGTAGAAAAGATAAAGTCAATTGACAATGAAGAATATAGGAAAATGATATCAGATTATAAAAATACTATATACACTAAGATGGTTGAAGATATAGATGCAAATTATTTAGAGAAATTTATATCTGACACAAAAAATAGATATTATAAGGAAATATTTTATTTTGGATTTAGAAATATAGAAGATGCAAATGAAGCATATGAAATATTAAATAGTGAAGAAAATAAAGAAAAACTTATTAAATCTGAGGAATTAATAGGTGATTATAGTTCTGAAAATACACTATATAATTATTATTTATCAAGAAAAGATGAAATAAATAATTTAACATTAAAAACAAAAATTAATTATGCTAATGGTGGCAATACTTTCTATTCGCCTGAAAGGGAAACCTATGGTTTTGGACCTAAAAGTATAGGAGATAAGATAGCTGAAATAGGAAAAGATTTAAAAGTAGGGGAGATAACTAAACCTAAAGAATATGATGAACTGGGCGTGGAATATTATATATTAATAGGAATGAATGAAAAAGAATTGTCATATGAAGAATTAAAACGCATTTATTATAACAAAGTTTTTGATGAAGGAAATGAAAAAATATTAAAAGAAAATAAGGTTGAGATAGTATATCCAGAAATAAAATATGAAGAAAAACTTGGAGTAAAAGTGAAAATAGCAAGAGTTAATAATATTGATATATATAAAAACAGTTTAGATATAATTGATTTTTTAGATTATGGAGATGATATTGAGTTAAAAGAAGAAGCTAAGGAATCAATTTTTAAGGGAAATATTCTTACAGAATTAGAAAGACAGGATATGCAAAAGAGAGGATATGACACTTCAACTGATAAATTTAATGATGAACATATTGAATATAATAAAGCTTTAAGAAATGAACTAGAACCAAGTAAAACAGAGATAAATAAATTTATTGTTGACAATAAGGAAGAATTAATCAGTTATAAATATGGTACATTTGTTTTTATAAATGAAGATACAACTAATGAACTATATAATAGATTGAAACAAGATTATGCAGCTAGCTCAATTGCAAATATATTTAATGTAAAAGTAAAAGATAATATAGAACTTACTGTAAGGGAAGAAAATTTATTGAAAAGTATAAAAATGGATGATTTTAATTATCCAGGATATGGGGAGATAGATAGATATCAATATACTAAGAATATGGAAAATAGTTTTCCTAGTATAGACAAGGAACAGTTTAATTATAAAGAAAAGGAATTGGAAATACTTAAAAAATTAAAAATAGGGGAATTATCAGAACTAATAACAGATGGAGAATATGGCATAAATCAAGCTTTTGTACTTTTAGAAATAAAAGATGATAGAGAGACAATGGAAAAATCTGCAAAGCAATATCTTTTAAATAAAAATATAAATGATTATAAAAGAAATCTGTTTGATAAGGCAGATATTAAATATTATTAAAATAAGAATATAGTTTATTAATAAAGGAGGGTTTAAATTGAAAAAATATCAATTTAGTTTGTCATTTTTATTAATAGCAACCATGTTATTTTCACCATTAGGACAGTTAATAGGGATTGGTGAAAAAGAAGAACCACTGGCAATTGTTAATGGAAAGGAGTTTTATGGAAGTTTAAGGAGTGGAGAAACAAAAGAAGATGTAATCAATAATATAAACAATGATTTTTCAAGATTTGATGGGGGTAGATTTGGAAAACTAGATGATGAAAGTTTAAAGAAAAACTATGAAAAAAATTTAAAATATTATTATGATAATCATGTTAGAAATGAACTTTTAACAAGTCTTATGGAAGAAGAATATATTAAAAAAGGATATATAACAGAAGAGGAAACAAAGAGTTTGCCTGATAAAGAATATTGGGATAAGATAATAAAGGCAAGAGGTCCATCAGAAGATATTTTTGAAAATATAGATGAAACAGATTTAAATAAATTTATAGAAGAGAATAAGGATAATTATATGGAAATTAGATATAGTTATTATTCTTTTGAAAATAAAGAAGATGCGGAAAAGTATTTTGAAAGTATAAATACAAAAGAATATAAAGAGGCATTAAAAGGGCAAAAGATTGAAGAAGGAAAAGAAGAAACAATATTAGATATATATAACAATACTCTATATAGGGAGAATTTAAGTAGAATAAAAAATAAATCAATAAAATCAGAAATATATACAAATACTTCAGGTGGAGGAACTTATAACATAAAAGGCTTAAGTAAAGATAATAGTGATCCTATAAAAGATATTTTAGATGATATTATTAAATCCAATAGAGTGGGAGAGCCAATTGAACCAAAAGTTTATAAGACTCTTGGAAGTGATTATATTATATTTATTGTAGAAAGTGTTAATAAACTTGATAATGAAGATATGAAAAGAGATTATGTATTCAATAAGGTAGATATAGAAAATAATAAAAAACTTGAGAGATTAGATATTAAAATCATATATCCAAAAGTAAAAATAGAAGATATTTTTAAAAACCCTAAAGTAAATGTTGCAAAAGTAAATGGTGTAGAAGTAGGTATAAGAAAGAATAATTATGATCACAGTAAAGATAGTGATGATAATATATTAGAGTATTATATAAAAGATGCTATAATAAATGAACTTCAAAGACAGGATATGGAGAAAAGAGGATATAAGCTTCCTAAAGATATAGAAGATATTAGATATGGAAATAAAGAAACTTTTGAACTATATAGTAAGTATTATGAAGAAGTTTCCAAAGAATACAATATAACTGATGAGGAAATAGATAATTTTATTAGTCAAAATAGGGGAAAGCTATTGGGATATAGATTTTCAACATTTGCCTTTAGAGATGATTTTGATTTTAATGAAATCTATAATAGATTAAAAGAAAATAATAACGGATACACTATAACAAAGCTTTTTGAAGATGTATTTTCAGGTGAAGAAAAGGATTTGACTAAGGAAGAGATAGAATTACTTAAAAGTTTTAAAGTTGGAGATGGTTTTGATTATAGATATAATAGTGATATAGATGGAATGAGAGTAGAATCCTCAAATAAATCATTTAATAAATTGCCAAATGATTTTAATAGTCTAGTAGAAAAAGAAAGATATGAGCTTATTAAAAATATGAAACCTAAAGAGATATCAGAGCCTAAAAAGTTTGGTGGAGAAGATGGATTTAGTAAAGAATCCATAGTATTATATAAAATAGATAATTCAGATGAAATGATAAGATTAAGGGCAGAGCAATATTTAAGATTTGATAAAGAGAATAATTATTTTAAAAATCTTTTTGAAAATGCAGATATAAAATACTATGAATTAGATTAAATATAGCCATATACAAAAGTATATGGCTATAAAAAAGGAGATAATATGGATAGAGAGATATTGGCAATAGTAGATGGAGAAAATTTTTATGGAAGTATATCATCAAATGATACAAAAGAAGATATAGTTAATAAAATAAAGTTACTTTGGACATTTGATAATATATCAAGAGATGGAAATAGCAAGAAAAAATATGATATAAAAAAAGTAATTGAGGAATTAAATAAAGCTTATGAAGATGTGGTAAATAGGAAGTTAATAAAATATAATTTTGAGATTGAGTTAATTAAAAAAAATCTAATAACTAAAGATGAATTGTTAAATGAAGAGTCAAATAAATATAATGAACTTTTTAATAAAGATTTTGAAGAAAAATTCTTTGAAAGCATTTCGAGGGATGAAATAAATAGTTTTAAAGAAGATAAAAAATTAAAAGAAATTATATTTAAC
>RRZU010004400.1_pt1 | contig 23078 bp, 25 predicted proteins | sample 2165561 | NCBI WGS metagenome assembly RRZU01 (sample SAMN10456909, study PRJNA506462) | wastewater metagenome | isolation source: wastewater sludge | place: USA: Moscow, Idaho | reverse complement strand
CTAGGCCGGGGAACGGGCCGGGTTCTCCTCACCCGGTAGAGTGCCGGGATGCACGTGTCGAGCGCGTGCCTGGCCGTCACCCTCGTCAGTTCGGCCACTGGTTGGGAGCCACACTTTCGTGACCATGCGTATCGGTTATGCCGCCGGGGCATTCGATCTGTTTCACATTGGACACCTGAACATCCTGCGTCGGGCCAAGGAGCAGTGCGACGTGCTCATCGCCGGGGTCGTCAGCGATGAGATGTTGCGCGAGGTCAAGGGCATCGAGCCCATGGTGCCGACGCAGGAGCGCGCCGACATCGTGGCAGCGATCCGTTATGTGGACGCCGTCCATGTGGAGCACGTTCCCGACAAGTTGGACGTGTGGAAAGAGGTCGGGTTCACCCACTTTTTCAAGGGCGACGATTGGCGTGGCACCGAGCGGGGCGACCGGTTGGAGCGCCGCTTCGCCACCGTCGGCGTCGAGGTGGTCTATTTCCCTTACACGGTGCAGACGTCCAGCACGCGCCTTCGCGCAGCCCTGGACGCATTGACGTTGTCTGCGGCCCCCTCCGCCACCGGCTAACGCCCCCGAACGTGGCGACGGCCGATGCACGTTCCGCGAAGGAACGACGCACCGGCCGTGCCGAGGGCCGCGGCGCTAGGACGCCCCCATGAGGGCGAGCAGCACGCCACCGGCGACCACCGAGGCGACCTGCCCCGCCGCGTTGGCACCCATGGCGTGCATGAGAATGAAGTTGTCGAAGTTCTCGCGCTGCGCTTCCTTTTGGACGACGCGGGCGGCCATCGGGAAGGCGGAGATCCCCGCTGCGCCGATGAGCGGGTTGAACTTGCCCCCGGAGAAGACGTTCATCAGCTTGCCGAACAGGACACCCATGATGGTGTCGAGGCAGAACGCGACCAGCCCCAACACCAAGATCATCAAGGTGGCGACGTTGATGAAGCTGGCCCCCACCATGGTGGAGCCGATGGCCAGCCCCAGGAACAGCGTGACGACGTTGGCCAACTCGTTGGAGGCGGCACCGGTCAGGCGCTCCACAACTTTGCTCTCGCGCATCAGGTTGCCCAGCATCAGCATGCCGATCAGCGGTGTGGCGAAGGGCACCAGGGTCCCGACCACGATCGTCACGATGATCGGGAACAGGATGCGGGTGCGCTGGCTGATCTCGCGGCTGGTGTAGGGCATCTTGATGGCCCGTTCCTTCTGCGTCGTCAGCACCCGCATGATGGGCGGCATGATGATCGGCACCAGGCTCATATAGGAGTAGGCCGCCACCGTGATGGGCGCCACCAGTTCCGGCGCCAGCTTGTTCGAGACGTAGATGGAGGTCGGGCCGTCGATCGCACCGATGATGCCGATCGAGGCTGCCTGGTTGTGGGTGAACCCCAAGAACAGCGCCAGCATCAGCGTCAGGAAGATGCCGAACTGACCGGCACCGCCCAGCAGCACCATCTTGGGGTTTTCCAGCAGGGGCCCAAAGTCGGTCATCGCGCCAATGCCGACGAAGATCAGCAGCGGGAACAACTCGTTGCCGACGCCCATGTTGTACAAGACGGTGAGGGCACCATGCTCCCCCACCATCGGGGACAGCGGCAGGTTGGCCAGGATCGCTCCGGCGCCGATCGGTAGCAGCAGGAGCGGCTCGTACTCCTTCTTCACGGCCAGCCAGACGAGCAGAAGCCCGACCGCGATCATCACGAGGCTTTGCCAGGTGACGTTTTGGACGCCCTGGAGCAGGTAGTGCAGGGTATCGGGACTCATGTCAGGCCTCGAACCTCACCAGGGTTTCGCCGAACTTCACCTGTTGCCCTGCGGCCACGTAGATCTCGGCGACGACGCCGTCCTTGACGGCCTTGAGTTCGTTCTTCATCTTCATGGCTTCCAAAACCATGAGGGTGTCGCCGCGCTGGACGGCGGTTCCCACCACGGTGTCGATGCTCAAGATCACCCCAGGCATCGGGGCGGTCAGCTTGTCGCGTCCCCCGGAGGCTCCCGCTGCGGCGCGGGCCGGCGGGCTGGTGGGGGTCGGCGCGGCGGCCACAGGCTCCGCGACCACCGACGGTGCGGCTGGCGTCGTCCCGGCAACCCCGTGCGTGTTGGCGGTGCGGCGCGCCTGGATGGCCGGAGTGATCGGCGCCTCCCATGCCAGGTCGCGGTGGTCTTCGAGGCGGACGTCGACCAGGCGTCCGTCGATGTGGACGCGGAAGGTGTCGGCCCCCAGCGCCTCGACGTCGACCACCTTGGCGGTGTCGTTGACGGTGATGGTGTAGCGGCGCATGGCCTTACCTCCGGGTGAAGGGGTTGTTTTGGAGCGCTCGCCCCACCGACAGCCAGCGGCTCGCGAAGAGCTGGCTGCCGGGGGCGTGCACGCGGGTCTCGGGGGCCGCCTTGCGGCGTCGCGTCTCAGCGTGAGTGATGACCGCGACCGTGATGGCGGCCACCTGATCTTCATCGAGACCATCGGTCACCAGGTGCACGGTGGGCAGCGCGGGTTGGTTTTCGGCACGCTCCAGCGCTGGCACGAAGGCGTCCGGCTCCCCCTCATCAGCGGGGCTGCCGGGCTGCCGGTCGAGGCGCCCGATCAGCATGAGCACCGCCATCAAGATGATCAGCAGGAGAAACACGGCCCCCATGCCGACCAGCATCATCATGAGTCCCCATTGGAGATCCTCCACAGTCACGGCTACCCCCTACACCGGGAAGAGGCCGTGCTTCTTGGGGATGGACTGCGTCACCTTGCTGCGCAGCACCTCCAAGGCGCGGATCAGGCGGGCACGCGTTTCGCGCGGTTCGATGACCTCGTCGATCTGTCCGACGTCGGCGGCCTGGTACGGGTTGAAGAACATTTCCTTGTACTCGGCGATGAACCGAGCCTCCTCAGCCGCGGGGTCGTCGGCAGCCTCGATGGCTTTACGGTTGAGGAGCCGGGCTGCTCCTTCTGCCCCCATGACGGCGATCTGGGCGCTGGGCCAGGCGAAGGCGACATCGTTGTTCATCTGCTTGGAACTCAAGGCGACGTAGGAGCCGCCCATCGCCTTGCGCGTGACCAAGGAGATTTGCGGGACGGTGGCCTGGCAGTAGGCGTAGATGATCTTGGCCCCGTGCCGAATGACCCCGTTGTACTCCTGCTCCACGCCGGGAAGGTAGCCGGGGCAGTCCACGAACGTGATCAGCGGGATGTTGAACTGGTCACACAAAGTGATGTGGCGGGCGATCTTGTCGCTGGCGTTGATGTCGAGGCAGCCCGACATCACCAAGGGCTGGTTCGCGATGAACCCGACGCTGTTGCCGTCGAGGCGGGCGAATCCCACCAGCGCGTTCGCCGCCCACTCCTTGTGGAGTTCGAAGACGGAGTCGTGGTCGAACACCAGGTTCAAGACGTCGCGCATGTCATAGGCCAGCCGGTCGTCGTCGGGGACGATGCTGTTGAGCGCGTCGTCCATCCGGTCGGCCGGATCGTAAGGCTCCAACTGCGGCGGGTCTTCGGTGTTGTTCTGCGGCAGGTAGCTCAGGAGGGCCTTCGCGAGGGAGAGCGCCTCTTGTTCGGAGCGTGCCATCACCTGCGCGACACCGGAGGTCCCGTTGTGGACCAGCGCTCCGCCCAGTTCTTCGGCGGACACGTCCTCTCCGGTGACGGTCTTGATGATGTCGGGGCCGGTCAGGAACATGTTGGAGGTTCCCTCCACCATGATCGTCACGTCGGTCAGCGCCGGGCTGTACACCGCGCCTCCGGCGCACGGGCCCAGGATCAGCGAGATCTGCGGGATCACACCGGACGCCTTGACGTTGCGCACGAAGACCTCGCCGTACGCTGCCAGGGAGCGCACGCCCTCCTGGACGCGCGCGCCACCGGAGTCGTTGAGGCCGATCAGGGGGATGCCCGCCTGGATGGCCAAGTCTTGGATGCGCGAGATCTTCTTCGATTGCACCTCGGAGAAGGAACCGCCCAGCACGGTGAAGTCCTGAGCGAAGACCGCGACGCGGCGTCCCTGGATCTTCCCGAAGCCGGTGATGATGCCGTCGCCGGGGAAACGGTGCTGGTCCATGCCGAAGTCGGTGTTGTGGTGGGTAGCCAGGGCTCCCAGTTCCTGGAAGGACGCCTCGTCGAGCAGCACCGAGAGGCGCTCGCGCGCGGTGAGCTTCCCCTTCGCGTGTTGTGCCTCGATCCGTGCGGCGCCTCCGCCCTCCAGGGCTTGACGTCTCTTTTCTCGCAGCGTTGCCAGATGGTCACTCATCGGTCAGCCTCGTCCGTGGTGTGCTGTGGTGGGGCCCGGCGTACCGGGCATCTACTACAGAACGTAGCGCCCACGCCCGGGGCTAGGCACTTAATGCAACAAACGAGGCAAATGTTGTCATGACAGGGGCAAAAGCTCCCCCGGCACCCCTTAGGCGAACCAGCTCGTGAGGATGCTGGCGAGCAGGATCCCAGACGCCGTCAGCGCGCAGAGCAACTCCACGGCCATGCCGATGCCGACGGACTTCAGCGCGACCCAACTGCTCGCCGTCGCCTCGCCGGGATCCTTCACCCGCGCGTACTCGGCCAGCCACAAACCGGCGATGAACCCCAGGGGAAGCCCCAGGTACGGGATCACGAACATCCCCACCACGCCGCACAGGAGCCCGATCACCACGGATCGTTGCGGGATCTGTCGTTGTTTGAGCCGGGCGCCGGTCACGACGTATTGCGACGCGAAACCGACGATCAGCAGCACCGCACCGACACCGAAGGCGACCCATCCCCACGTCGATGGCCCCCACCATGCCCACACCAGGAGCGCCGCCATCACCGTGACGGACCCCGGCAGCACCGGCACCACCACACCGCAGCAACCGACAACGGCCAAAACGATGCACAGCAGTGCGAGGAGCGGCTCGGGCATTGGCCCAGACTACCGACCGCTCATAGGCCCCTCACAGCCGCCCCACACGGCCCCATCAGCGGGTGAGCGTGGACTACGACCATGACCGATCTCGACGCACTCGTTCCCCCACCCGACGCTCAGGCCTCACAGCGTCCGGCCCGGCGCGTCCTTGTGGCGCAGCGCGTCAGCCTGGCAGCGCTCTTGGCCGCGACGGCCGTGCTGTATGTGTGGGGTCTGGGTGCCTCCGGCTGGGCCAACTCCTTCTATTCGGCTGCAGCTCAGGCTGGGGGCCAGAACTGGACTGCGTGGTTCTTCGGAAGCTTGGACGCCGGGAATGCCATCACCGTCGACAAGCCTCCCGCCGCGCTGTGGGTGACGGGGTTGTCGGTGCGGATCTTCGGGCTGAGTTCGTGGTCGATCCTCGTCCCGCAGGCGCTCATGGGTGTTCTGACTGCCTGGCTCGTGTTCGCCACCGCGCGGCGGGCTCTGCGAGGCTGGTCACCCCACGATGGACGCGCGCTGAGTAGCGGGACGGTGCACGGTCTCGCCCTGTTCGGTGCTGCCGCCTTCGCGCTGACGCCCGTCGCGGTGCTGATGTTCCGCTTCAACAACCCCGACGCGCTCTTGATGTTGTTGTTGACGGCGGCAACCTACTGCGTGGTGCGGGCGTGCGAGAGTGCCTCGCGGCGCTGGTTGGCGTTGGCGGGTGTCGCCGTCGGGTTCGCCTTCCTCACCAAAACCCTCCAGGCATTCCTCGTGCTTCCGCCGCTGGGAATCGCCTATCTCCTGCTGGCGCCCGCCTCGTGGCGTCAGCGCATCATCGATCTGGTGACGGCCGCCGTCGCCCTGGTGGTGTCAGCGGGCTGGTATGTCGCCGTGTTCACGCTGACACCGGCCTCTTTGCGTCCGTACATGGGCGGCTCGCAGACCAACTCGTTCCTGGAGTTGGCCTTCGGCTACAACGGCCTAGGTCGACTCACCGGCGAGGAGGTCGGGTCGGTAGGCGGCGGCGCGCCGGGCGGCATGTGGGGGTCGCATGGAGTGTTGCGGCTGTTCACGGGGGTTTCCGGCGGAATGGTCGCCTGGCTCATCCCGGCGACGGTGCTGCTCGCGGTGGTGGGCCTGGTCCTGCTCGGACGCCGACGCGGCGAGGGCGCGTCCGTGGTGCGGGCGGCGATCGTCGCCTCGGGCGGCTCGCTGCTGCTCACCGGGGCGGTCTTCAGCGCGATGGCCGGGATCTACCACGATTACTACACCGTCGCCCTGACGCCGTTCTTGGGCATCACGCTGGCGCTCGGGTTGGGGGTGGCGTGGGCCTACCGGGAGCGAGCCTGGGTCCGCGGCTCGCTGGCCGCGTCCGCGGTGGCCACGGGTGCACTCGCCGTGTTCTACACGTCCGAGGCGGGCGGCATCTACGCCGTCGTTGGCTGGGTGGCGCTTGCAGCGTTGATCCTCGCTGCAGGTGGGCTCGCTTTCGCCCCGGCGACGGCCTTGGCGCTCACCCGCGCGACCCTCACCTTGGGCATGGTGGGAGCGCTGCTGTCGCCTGCCTCGTTCGCGCTGCAGACCGCCGCGACGCCCCACTCGGGGTCCATCGTCACCGCGGGACCCATCAAAGCAGGGATGGGTGGCCGTGGCGGTCCTGGCGGTGGAGGCGTGGGGGGACGCCGGAATGAGGGCGCACCCGACGGCTCCGGCACGTCTCGGTCAGGCGCCGCGGGCGGGGGAGGTCTCCTCAACGGAGCCGAGGTCAGCCACGACCTGGCCGTCGCGCTGACGTCCGATGCCTCGGACTACAGGTGGGTCGCGGCCACCATCGGCGCACAGAACGCGGCCAGCTATCAACTGGCCACGAACCTGCCGGTCATGGCCGTCGGCGGCTTCAACGGATCGGATCCCTCCCCGACGCTGGAGCAGTTCCAGGCTTACGTCGCCGAGGGGAGAATCCACTACTTCATCGGTGGCGAGATGAACGGGCGACGCCGCGGTGGGAGTGAGGCAGCCTCCGAGATCGCCGCCTGGGTTGCGGCCACCTACCCGGCCACGACGGTTGGGGGCACCACCGTCTACGACCTGAGCGGGCGGTGACCACCATGACCACCGCCTCAACGTTCGCCACGCACGCCCGTCCCGGGCTCCCCACAACGGCCGTGGTCGAGATCGTCATTCCGGTGTACAACGAGGAGGAGGATTTGTCGGAGTCGGTCCACCGGCTCCATGCAGCTTTGTCGGACACGTTCCCGTGGGCCTCCCGCATCACCATCGCCGACAACGCGAGCACCGACCAGACGTGGGCTGTGGCCGAACGCCTCGCCGCAGAACTCCCCCAGGTGCACGCCGTCCACATGGATCAGAAGGGTCGGGGGCGGGCCCTGAAGCAGGTCTGGTTGGCCTCCGACGCCGACGTGGTCGCCTATATGGACGTGGATCTCTCCACCGACCTGGCTGCGCTGGCCCCGCTGGTCGCCCCCTCATCAGCGGGCACAGCGATCTTGCCATCGGCACCCGCCTCACCCCTGCGTCGCGCGTCACACGGGGGGCGCTGCGCGAGTTCACGTCACGTTGCTACAACCTGATCCTGCACGGCACGCTGGGAGCCAGGTTCAGCGACGCCCAATGCGGCTTCAAGGCCGTCCGCGCGTCCGTCGCCCAGGCGCTCCTGCCGGTGATCGAAGACACCAACTGGTTCTTCGATACCGAGTTGTTGATGCTGGCGCAGCGCTCCGGGTTGCGGATCGCCGAGGTCCCCGTCGACTGGGTGGACGATCCCCGCTCGAGCGTCGACATCGTCGCGACCGCCCGCGAAGACCTGCGCGGCGTCTGGCGGCTTCTCACCGGGTTCGCCTCGGGGCGAATCCCCGTGCGGACGCTGCGAGCCGAACTGGGCCGCGACACGCACCAGGCCCCGGGCGTCCCGGCCGGTTTGCTGGGTCAAGGGTTGCGTTTCGGCGTCGTCGGGGTGGCCAGCACCCTGGCCTATTTTGCGCTCTACCTGCTGCTCAGGGAGCCGTTGGGGGCGCAGGTGGCCAACGCGATAACCCTGGTGGCTACGGCGATCGCCAACACGGCCGCCAACCGGCTGTTCACGTTCCGCGTCGTCGGCCGGGCCCGCCTGTGGCGCGACCACCTCGGAGGTCTTGCCGCATTCGGTGTGGCCTTGGCGCTGACCAGCGGCGCCCTCGGGATCCTGCACGCGAGCGCCCCCGCGGCGAGTCCTCAGGTGGAGATCGTCGTGCTCGTCGTGGCGAACGCGGTCGCGACGCTGGTGCGTTTCCTGACGTTGCGCGGGCTGATGGGGCGCCGTGGCGCGCCTGCCCCTAGGGAACGGCGCGTGCCCGCGGTAGCGTCGGATACCTCAGTGCTGGCCGATTCGGATCCGGCACCGGGGCGGCGTGGCCCGCAGTCGGGTGCTCCTTCGACGCCGTGACAACCTTCCGAAAGGGTGCCCCATGACGACCGACGATCAGATTCACGACTCCATCACCGCTGCTATTGATGAGGAGCGGCGCCTGCGCGGTCAACTCGCGTCAGGCCAGATCACCACCCAATCCGAGCATGAGCGGATCGCGGAACTCGAGATCCGGCTCGATCTGCTGTGGGATCTTTTGCGGCGACGTCAGGCTGATCGTGAGTTCCATGCCGATCCCGCACGCGAGCAGATGCGTCCGGCCGCTGTCGTGGAGGACTACCTCGACTGAGTCCGGATCCCGCCCAGGCTCTCCCCCAGGACCCAGCACAGCGCCCACATGATCGCGACCGCAACGGCGGAGTAGGTGACCGCGATGGTCGCGTCGATGCCGTTGGTCTGGGTGGGGGCCAAGCCTGCGGTGGTGATGACGGCGGCCAGGATCTGCTCGATCGCCACCAGCGCGACGGCGATCCACGCCGGGACGCGGCCACGTCGTTGCCGCTGAGCCAGCGCCGTCACCGCGACGATCACCACGATCGCGACGGCGGCCAACACGATCCGGGTGATCTGCAAGGCGGGGAAACGGTCGAGGTCGTGGACCTCCCACAAGGGCCAACTCAGGCACCGAGTGAAGGAGGCGACACCGTCAGGCGTGGTCCCGGCGACCACGCTCCCCAGCAGGTGCATCACGATCAGCACGCTGAGCGCGGCAGTGGTGAGGCGCGCCAGCCCTCGGCGCGCCGGAAGGGCTGCGGCACGAGGCCGCAGCGCAGCATCGGTGATCGTGATCAGCACCATGGCAATCAGCGCAAAGGCAAGGTCGAGCAGGCTCAATCCCAGCGGGAGCGTGAACAAGATGATCATCATGCCGAAGACCGCGGAGCCGATCGCACAGGCCAGCGCGACCCAGGGGAACACGCGGGCGCGAGGATCCGCATACCGTCGGCCCATCCACCCCGAGACGCCCAGCAGCACGAGTGCCGCGAAACTGATGGCGCGGTGGACGAACTCGATCACCGGGTTCTTCAGCCAACCGGCCTGCATCACCGGGCCCACCTGATCGGCGTAGCACACGGGCCAGGCCGGGCAGGCTGAACTGGAGTCGGTCGCGCAGACCATGCCCCCGAGGGCAACGGTCACGGCAATGAAGAGGGTGGCCCAGCGCGTGACGCGCCGATGGCGGATGGACGGCACGGGAACCTCTCTGCCGGTATCGGTTTCTCCCCCATCCAAGCACCGGGCGCCCCTCGCCGTGGCGGGTTGGCGTAATCCCGCACCCAGCACGGTGCAGAGGCGTCAGGCCAGCGAGATCAGATCCGCATACTCGGGGCTCCACAGATCCTCATCCCCGTCGGGCAGCAGGAGTACCCGGTCGGGCTGCAGCGCCTCCACGGCACCCTCATCGTGGGTGACGAGGACAACCGCCCCCGCATAGGTGCGAATCGCGTCGAGCACTTCGGCCCGGGACGCCGGATCCAGGTTGTTGGTGGGTTCGTCCAGCAGCAGCACGTTGGCCGCGCTCACCACGAGCATCGCGAGGGCCAGCCTGGTCTTCTCCCCGCCGGAGAGCACCCTTGCTGGCTTGTCCACATCGTCTCCGGTGAACAAGAACGAGCCGAGGATCTTACGCACCTGGGTGTCGTCCACGTTGGGCGAGGCCGAAACCATGTTCTCCAGCACTGACCGCTGCACGTCGATCGTCTCGTGCTCCTGGGCGTAGTAGCCCAGCTTGAGCCCATGCCCCGGAACCACGCGCCCGGTATCGGGCTGCTCCAGACCGGCCAAGATCCTCAGCAGCGTGGTCTTACCCGCGCCGTTCAGCCCGAGGACGACGACGTTGGCACCACGATCGATCGCCAGGTCGACACCGGTGAACACCTCCAGGCTGCCGTAGCTCTTGGAGAGCCCTTCCGCCGTGAGGGGAACGCGTCCGCTCGGCGCGGGGTCGGGGAAGCGAATCTTGGCGACGCGGTCGGCGGCCCGTTGGCCTTCCGTCGCCGCGAGCAGCCGTTCGGCTCGTCGCGCCATGTTCTGTGCGGCCACAGCCTTGGTCGCCTTGGCGCCCAGCTTTTCGGCCTGCTCCAGCAACCGCGAAGCCTTCTTTTCCGCGTTGGCGCGTTCACGGCGGCGTCGCTTCTCATCGGTCTCGCGCTGGACGAGGTACTTCTTCCAGTCCAGGTTGTACTGATCCATCTCACCGCGGTTCGCGTCGAGGTGGTACACCTTCGTGACCACCGCGTCGAGCAGGCCGGTGTCGTGGCTGATCACGAGGATGCCGCCAGGGTAGGACGCCAGGAATCCGCGTAGCCAGGTGATCGAGTCGGCGTCGAGGTGGTTGGTCGGCTCATCCAGCAGCAGCGTGTCGGCGCCGGAGAACAAGATCCGTGCCAGTTCGACGCGCCGGCGCTGACCACCCGACAGCGTCCGCACCGCTTGGGCGAGCACCCGGTCGGGCAGGCCCAGGTTGGCGGAGATGCGGGACGCCTCGGATTCGGCCGCGTACCCACCGGCAGCCGCCAACTCGGCTTCGGCCCGGCTGTAGCGACGCATCGCGTCGTCGCGTTCCTCATCGGAGTCCGCATCCGCGATGGCCTGGGACGTGCTGGCCAGCCGCTTCAAGATGCCGTCCAGCCCGCGGGCGGAGAGGATCCGGTCTCGGGCGGTCTGTTCCGGATCGCCGGTGCGTGGGTCTTGGGGCAGGTAGCCCAGCAGGCCCGAATTGGTCACCTGGCCTGAGGCAGGCGCCCCTTCCCCCGCGAGGATCTTCGTCAAGGTGGTCTTGCCAGCGCCGTTGCGCCCCACCAGACCGATGCGGTCACCGGTGGCAATCTGGAAACTGGTCGGCTCCAGCAGGGTGCGGGCGCCGACGGCCACGGACACATCGCGCGCAACAATCACGATGGTCCACTCTACCGGGTTCGCCATGGGGGGCTTTCCCGTGAGCCCCTACGCTGGTCGCCATGGCACACCTCCGTGAGTCGACCGCCGCGCCACGCCCTCAGCGCGTCCTCATCCCCGCGGTCACCACCATCGTGGTGACGCTGACCGGCGGCCTCATCATCTTGTACGGGATGCATCAGTACTCCGACATCATCGGCCCCCTGATGCTGACGCTGAACCTCTTCATCGCGGCCTATCCGATCCAGACGTTCCTGGTACGCAAGGGCGTTCCCCGCATCCTCGCTCAGGTCATCTTGGCCGTCGTCGTCTTTGCCATCTTGGGGGCGTTCTTCTACTCACTGGCGTGGTCGTTGACCTCCCTGGTGCAGGAATTGCCCCGCTATCAAAGCCAGTTGTGGAACCTCTATCACCAAAGCGTGGCGCTCCTGGGGCAGGTAGGCGTCTCGGAGCAGCAGGTCCTCGACCAGCTCAAGGCGATCACCCCGGCGAACCTGGCTGGGGTGGCGACTAGCGCCCTCGGGAGCGTCACCAACGTCGTCACGCTCTTGACGGTCATCATCGTGATGATCTTCATGATGGCCTTCGACACCGACACGTTTGGCGAACGCAACGACGCCCTCAAGCGCTATCAGCCACGCATCTGGCACTCCATCGCCGACTTCATCGTCGGGGTGCGCCGCTATTGGGTTGTCAGTTCGGTGTTCGGCCTGATCGTCGCCGTCATCGACGTGGTGGCACTGGAACTCCTCAACGTTCCCTTGGCGCTCGTGTGGGGCATTTTGGCCTTCTTGACCAACTACATCCCCAACGTCGGGTTTGTGATCGGCTTGGTTCCGCCGACCGTCATGGCCTTGCTGGCCAACGATCCCCTGACCGCCCTGCTGGTCGTCATCATCTATTCGGTGGCGAACTTCGTCATCCAGTCGATCATCCAGCCCAAGTTCAACGGCGACGCGGTCGGTGTGACGGCCCTGGTCTCGTTCCTTTCGCTCCTGCTGTGGAGTGCCGTCATGGGTGCCCTCGGTGCGCTCCTGGCGTTGCCGATGACCCTGCTGGCCAAGGCACTGCTCGTCGATCACGATCCGCAGATGAGGTGGCTGAACGCCTTCATCTCCAACGATCCTGCGATGGCGGATCCACGTGTGCCGCAGGTCGAGGTGGGCGCTCCCACACCGGTGCTCCCTCGCCCCGCAACGGCCTCCGCGGTCGAGAGCGACGCTCCCCCTGCCAACTCGCAGGAGCCTTCCGCTCCGCCCCCCACGCCCGATGCGCCCTGACCCATCGTCGCGACGCGAGGCCCAAAGGCGCGGGCAACGCTGGGCCCCTGTACCCATTGAAGGGGCAACTACCGGCGGTTAGTCTCCCGCTATGCGGATCTCCGAACTCTCACAGTTGAGCGGCGTGAGCACCGCCTCCATCAAGTACTACGTGCGGGCAGGCCTGCTCCATGAAGGCGCACGCCAGGGCTACAACCACACTGAGTACGACACCTCGCACCAGGAGCGCCTGCGGCTGATCCGCGTCCTGCTGGACGAAGGGGGCTTGACCATTGCGAAGGCGCAAACCGTCTTGGCCGCGGTCGATGCCCCTGACGCGAGCCTGGTAGAAATCATGGAGGTAGCCCAGCGCGCCCTGCCCATGTCTCGCCAACCCGCCTCGCCTTGGGCGGTGGCCTTGGTGAAGGAGGCGTGTTCTCAGCGCGATTGGATCGTCGAAGAGGGCAACGCGGGCATCATGATGGTGGCGCAAGTGCTCGACGTCCTCCATGATCTGGGACGCCTGGATCTGCTCTCCCTCTTGCCCGCGTATGCGGATGCCGCAGACGCGGTCGCCCGCGCGGACGTCGGCGCGATCGCCCCGGTGAAGGACCGGGCCGGGACGGCCAACATGGTCGTCGTCGGGACAGCCCTGGGCGACCGCGCACTCCAAGGATTGCGGCGCATCGCCCAGGGAAACTACGTCCGCCGCGAGGCGGCGAAGGCCTGACTCACAAGTTGTAGCCGATGGCCCGCAGTTGTTCACGCCCGTCATCGGTGATGTTGTCCAGCGTCCACGGCGGCAGCCACACCCAGTTGATCGTCACCGAGTTCACCAGGGGGCTCAGCGCCACTTGAGTGTCGTACTCGAGTCGGTCGGTGAGCGGGCACGTCGGGGAGGTGAGCGTCATGTCGATCGTCGCATTGTTCTCCTCGTCAACGGCAATGCCGTACACGAGGCCCAGATCCACGACGTTGACCATCAACTCGGGATCGACCACGTCGCGCATGGCCTCCTCCACATCCTCGATGGCGGCCACGCCAGCCGCGCCCGGCGTCGCGGCGTCGGGGAAGGTGTCCTTCACCAGGTCAGAGGGGCGGGGGGTGTCGGTCATGCTTCCTCCTGCTGTTGCGTCGATGCGGCCAGGGCCTGTGCTGCGGCGTCCTTCCAGGCTGACCAGCCGAGCATCGCGCACTTCACGCGAGCCGGGAACTGGGCGACCCCCAGGAACGCGATGCCATCCTCGAGGACGTCCTCGTCGGGGGTGGCCTTGCCCTGGCTGTGCATCATGTCGTGGAACTCGTGCTCAATGGCGAGTGCTTCGTCGACGGTGTGCCCGATGACGAGATCCGTCATCACGGACGCAGCAGCCTGCGAGATGGAGCACCCTTCGGCGTCGTAGCTGACGTCGCTGATCGTGTCCCCGTCGAGGTGGACGCGCAACGTGATCTCGTCGCCACAACTGGGGTTGACGTGGCTCACCTCAGCCTCGTAGGGCTCACGGAGCCCGGCATGATGCTTTTGCTTGTAGTGGTCCAGGATGATCTCCTGGTACATCTGCTCCACACTCATCAGTGCCTCCCGAAGAAGTCGCGCGTGTACGCCAGCGCGTCCACGAGTTGATCGATCTCCTGCGGCGTGGTGTACACCGAGAACGACGCCCGAGTGGACGCCTGGATCCCGAGCCTCTTGTGCAGGGGACGAGCGCAGTGATGCCCGCCTCGCACAGCAACCCCACGGCTGTCCAGCATCTGCATGATGTCGTGGGGGTGGATGGCGAAGCCATCCCCCGTCGTCAGGGTGAACGAGATCGCGCCGCCCCGATCCTTCGTGTCGGCCGGCCCGAGAATATGGACCCCTGACGCCTCGTTCAAGCGATCCAGCGCGTAGCCGGTGATGGCTTGCTCGTGGGCAGCGACCGCGTCCATTCCGAGCGCGGTGAGGTAATCCACTGCCGCACCCAACCCGACCGCCTGGGCGATCGGTGGCGTCCCGGCCTCAAACCGGGCGGGCGGAGGCGCATAGGTGGAACGCTCCATGGTGACCACCTCGATCATCTCCCCTCCCCCCAGGAAGGGCGGCAACTCGGCCAGCAGGTCGTAGCGCCCCCACAACACCCCGATGCCGGTCGGGCCGAGCATCTTGTGCCCGGTGAACACGACCAGGTCGGCGCCGGTGGCGGGCAGATCGACGCCAAACTGCGGAACGGCCTGGGAGGCGTCCAGCACGGCGATCGCCCCCACGGCGTGGGCGCGCGCGACCAGGTCGGCCACCGGGTTCACGGTGCCCAACACGTTCGAAACCCACGCGAGCGACACGATCTTGGTTGCCTCGTTGATGAGACCCTCGGCGTCCGCTTTGGCCAGGTCGAGGCGCCCCTCCTCGGTGACGTCGAACCACCGCAGCGTCGCCCCGGTGCGCTGACACAGCAACTGCCACGGCACGATGTTGGAGTGGTGCTCCAGCACGGAGATGACAATCTCGTCGCCGGGACCGATCCCGAGATGCTGCCCCAGGGTGTGGGCGGCCAGGTTGAGCGCCTCGGACGCGTTCTTGGTGAACACGACCTCCTCAGGGCGAGTAGCTCCCACGAAGGTAGCCACCTTGGCGCGTCCGCCCTCGAATCCGGCGGTCGCCTCGGCGCCCAGCATGTGCATGGCGCGGGCCACGTTCGCGTTGTGCTCCGCGTAGTGGGTCGCGATTGCGTCGATGACCGCCTGCGGCTTGTGCGAAGTGTTCGCCGAGTCGAGGTAGGCCAGCGGGTAGTCCCCTACCCGCCGGGACAGGATCGGAAAGTCCGCCCTGACCCGCGCGGGCAGGAGCGTCGCGTCGCCTCGATCAGGCATTCGCCCGGGCCGCTGCGACGTAGGAGTCGTAGCCGGTCTCCTCCAGCTTGTCGGCCAGTTCGGGGCCACCTGCGGCCACCACACGCCCGTCCACGTAAACGTGGACGAAATCGGGCTTGATGTAGTTGAGGATCCGCGTGTAGTGCGTGATCAGCAAGACGCCGCGGTCGCCGGGGGCGGTGTAGCGGTTGACGCCGTCGGCCACGACACGCAGGGCGTCGATGTCCAGGCCGGAATCCGTCTCGTCGAGGATGGCGTACTTCGGGTTGAGGAGTTGAAGCTGCACGATCTCCGCGCGCTTCTTCTCACCACCGGAGAAGCCTTCATTGAGGGAGCGCGAGGTGAAGCTCTCGTCCAGGCCGAGTTCCTGCATCGCGGCGTTGACCTCCTTCACCCAGGTGCGGACCTTGGGGGCCTCACCGTCGATGGCGGTCTTGGCAGTGCGCAGGAAGTTCGCGGTGGAAACACCGGGAACCTCGACGGGGTACTGCATCGCGAGGAACAGCCCGGCGCGGGCGCGCTCGTCCACCGTCAGGTCGTTGATCGCCGTCCCGTCCAGGGTGACCTCACCGGAGGTGATGTGGTACTTCGGGTGGCCGGCGAGGCTGTAGGCCAGTGTCGACTTGCCGGACCCGTTGGGGCCCATGATCGCGTGGACCTCTCCGGGGTTGATGGTGAGGTCTACGCCCTTGAGGATCTCCTTGGGGCCGTCCTCGGTCTCGACGTCGACGTGCAGGCCGGAAATAACGAGCGACATGGTGGTTCAGGACTCCTGTGTAATCGGGTTGTCGAGGTCGACGTAGACGTCGTCGCCCTCGCGCTTGACGGGGTAAACGGGTACGGGCTGCGTGGCGGGAAGGTCGAGGGCCTCTCCGGTGCGCAGGTCGAAGCGGCTGCCGTGGGCGACGCACTCCAAGGTGCAGTCCTCCACGTCGCCGAGGCTCAGCATCACGTCGCGGTGGCTGCACCGGTCGCGGATGGCGAACAGTTCTCCTTCGGTCGACACGAGGGCGACGAGTTCGCCGTCCACGTCAGCCGAGTACGGCTGGTCCTCCTCCAGGTCAGCGGCGGAGCACGCGAGAGTCCAGCTCACTGGCCCTCCCGGACGTGCTTGGCGACGCCCACCGTCTCGGCGAGTTCGCGCTCGACCTCGGCGATGAGTCGCTCTTCCAGATCCGCGATGCCGATGCGGTGGATAATCTCGACGAAGAAGCCCATGACCACGAGGCGCTTGGCTTCGTCGGGGTCGATGCCCCGGCTGGTCAGGTAGAACAACTGCTCGTCATCGAAGCGCCCCGTGGTCGAGGAGTGACCGGCACCGATGATCTCGCCGGTCTCGATCTCCAGGTTCGGGACCGAATCGGCGCGCGCACCCTCGGTGAGAACGAGGTTCTTGTTCGTCTCGTAGGTCTCGATGTTCTCCGCGATCTTGCGGATCAGGACGTCGCCGACCCACACCGTGTGCGCGTCGGTGCCCTGCAGGGCGCCGCGGTAGTCGACGTGGCTGAAGGTGTCGGGCGCATTGTGGTCGACGAACATGCGGTGCTCGATGTGCTGACCGGCGTCGGCGAAGTAGAGCCCGTACAACTCGGCGCGGCCGCCGGGGCCCTCGTAGTACACGTTGGTGTGCAACCGGGTCACGTTGCCGCCGAAGCTGACGTTGACGTGGCGGTAGGTGGCATCGCGAGCCACGCGGGCGGTCTGCTCACCGCCGTGCAGCGTGTCGTCGACCCAGTCCTGCAGGGAGACAACGGTCAGGGAGGCGCCGGGTTGCACGTCGATCTCGACGTTCTCCAGAACCTGGGCCGATCCGGTGTGCCGCAGCACCACGGTCGCCTTGGAGTGCGGCTCGGCCACAAGAACGGTCACGACGTTGGCGCGAGCCGCCGCGTCGTCCCCATGGAGGTCCACGAAGATCGGCTGGGCGAGTTCGGCGTTCGCGGGGACGCGCACGTAGCGGGCGTTGGGGGCGCCGGAGTCGGCCAGCGCGGCGAGCCGGTCCCCGGGAACCAGCACGGTTCCCCGCGGGGCCTGCCCGGCGTTCAGCTCACCCACCTCGACACCCTCGGGGGCGTCGATGGTGACGCTGAGCGCCCCTGCATCGGGCGTCTCCTCCAGCAGGGAAGCGATCCGACGCAGCGGCGTGAACCGCCACACCTCTTCGCGGCCCGTCGGAACCGGATGATCGGCCAGGGCAAAGCTGGGCTTGGGGTGCAGGTGCGATTCGACAGTTTCGATCGCCTGAGCGACGTTGGGAACTTCAGTCACGGTCACGGTATTCGTATCCTCTCCGAGGGCGTCAGCCCACGGCTCCTTCCATCTGCAGTTCGATCAGTCGGTTCAGCTCCAAGGCGTACTCCATCGGCAGCTCTCGGGCGATGGGCTCCACGAAGCCACGCACGATCATGGCCATCGCCTCGTCTTCGCCCATACCGCGCTGCATCAGGTAAAACAGCTGATCCTCCGAGACCTTGGACACCGTCGCCTCGTGGGCCATGGACACGTCGTCCACCTGGACGTCCACGTACGGGTAGGTGTCGGAGCGGCTCACGGTGTCGACCAAGAGCGCGTCGCACTTCACGCTGGACGCGCTGTGATGCGCCTGCGGCTGCACCTCGACCAGGCCACGGTAGGCGGCTCGCCCACCCGCGCGGGCGACCGACTTGGAGATGATCGAGCTGGACGTGTGCGGAGCCGCGTGAACCATCTTGGATCCCGTGTCCTGGTGCTGGCCCTCGCCGGCGAACGCGATAGAGAGCGTCTCGCCCTTGGCGTGCTCGCCCAGCAGCCACACCGCCGGGTACTTCATCGTCACCTTGGAACCGATGTTGCCGTCGATCCACTCCATGGTCGCCCCCGCCTCGCAGGTCGCGCGCTTGGTGACGAGGTTGAACACGTTGTTCGACCAGTTCTGGATCGTGGTGTAGCGGACGCGTGCGCCCTTCTTCACGATGATCTCGACCACGGCGGAGTGCAGGGAGTCGGACTTGTAGATCGGTGCGGTGCAGCCCTCGACGTAGTGAACGTAGGAGTCCTCGTCGGCGATGATCAGCGTCCGCTCGAACTGGCCCATGTTCTCGGTGTTGATCCGGAAGTAGGCCTGCAACGGGATCGACACGTGCACGCCCTTGGGGACGTAGATGAAGGATCCACCCGACCACACGGCCGTGTTCAGGGCGGCGAACTTGTTGTCCCCGGCCGGAATGACGCTGCCGAAGTACTCCTCGAAGATCTCGGGGTACTCCTTCAACGCGGTGTCGGTGTCGAGGAAGATGACTCCCTGACGCTCGAGTTCCTCGTTGATCTTGTGGTAGACGACCTCAGACTCGTACTGCGCGGCCACCCCGGCCACCAGACGCGCCTTCTCGGCCTCGGGGATGCCCAGCCGGTCGTAGGTGTTCTTGATGTCTTCGGGCAACTCTTCCCACGAGGTGGCTTGCTTCTCGGTGGAGCGCACGAAGTACTTGATGTTGTCGAAATCGATGTCCGACAGATCAGCACCCCAGGTGGGCATGGGCTTGCGATCGAAGAGCTTCAACGCACGCAGGCGGCGCTGCAGCATCCACTCAGGCTCATCCTTGCGCGCGGAGATGTCCTTGACCACATCATCGTTGAGGCCACGACGGGCCGCCTCGCCGGCGGCATCCTTGTCGTGCCACCCGAAGCGATAGTTGCCGAGCGCCTCGAGGTGCTCGTCCTGCGTTGCGCCGAGGCCGGGCGCCTGGGTTTGGGTCATCAACTGGTCCTCTCAACAGGGTGCGGGATGTGCGTGGTGCACACCCCATCACCGTGGGCGATCGTGGCGAGTCGCTGCACGTGACTCCCCAACAGTTCGGAAAAAACGCGGGTCTCTGCGGCACACAGTTCGGGGAACGCCCGAGCGACGTGAGCCACAGGACAGTGGTACTGGCACAGCTGGGTCCCCGACGCGACGGGCTTGAGCGTCGCGACGTATCCCTGCTCGTTGAGTACCTCGGCCAAAGCGTCGGCGGGGCTACCGTATTCGGCACCCTCGGCCGTGAATCGGCGACGGACCTCCTCCATGACCTGATCGGCGAAGGCCGTGATGGCCTGCTGTCCGCCCTCGGCTCGGAGGAACTCCAACGCCGCGATGGCCAGTTGATCATAGGCCTGATAAAACTCGCTTCTGCCTGCATCGGTCAGGCAGAACACCTTGGCTGGACGCCCGCGTCCGCGTTGACCATAGACACGCTGATCACGTGCCTCCAGATGCCCGGATTCGATCAACGCAGCCAAGTGACGGCGGACGGCGGCTGGGGTCAGATCGAGCCGTTCGGCCAGCTCGGCAGCCGTCGAGGGGCCCTGTTCGAGGATGGAGCGAGCGACCCGATCACGCGTCGTCGCCTCGTCTGCATCCGTGTCGTGCGGTGGCAGGGTCTCATTGCTGGACATGCTCATGCCTCCCCTCAAGTTTTGACAACACCATTCTTGCAAAATGCGCGCGAGACGCAAACTTACTCCCCCATCTGCACCGTGTTGCCCGGGCGTAACGCACACTCCCGATGCGTCTGCCCGCCGGGCGCGACGACGGTACGCTGACCAGGTGCCGTCCACGCCCGCGTTGATCTGTTCCGATCTCAAGGTGACTTTTGGCGACACCCCGGTCCTGCGTGGCCTGACGTTCGAGGCTCCCGCGGGCGAGGTGACCGCGCTCCTTGGGCCGAACGGGGCCGGCAAGACCACCGCGATGCGGGTCCTCACGGGGCTGATCCCCGCAACGTCGGGCACCGTCACCACGCTGGGGATGCCTGCCGGTCACCCCGACGCCCTCGCCCGGATCGGGCTCATGCCTCAAGCCACCGGCGCCTGGTCGGGCGTGCGCGCCCGTGAACTCCTGCGGTATCTCGCCTCCTTGTATGCGCACCCGCAGCCTGTCGAGGCGCTTGCGGAGCGCATCGGTATCGATCTCGCCTCCTCGACGCCCTATCGGCGCCTCTCCGGGGGCCAGCAGCAAGCCGTCAACCTTGCTGGTGCACTCGTGGGGCGTCCCGACCTGGTTTTGTTGGACGAGCCCACCGCTGGCATGGATCCGCATGCCCGGCGGCGCACGTGGGCCCTGATCCGCGACCTCGCGGACGCGGGGGTGGCCGTCGTCCTCACCACTCATGCCATGGACGAGGCCGCCGACCTGGCCGACCACGTATGGATCATGGACGCCGGACGCATCGCCATCGATGGCACGGTGGCCGATCTCACCGCCGAGGCATCCCTGGAAGATGTCTTCCTTGCTCACACCACGGAGGCGCCGTGAGTCTCGACTTGTCCCCCCGCCCCGGTGTCGCGCCGCGGGGCGACCGCATCCTTCAGCACGCTCGCCTGGAGGCGTCGTTGCTGCTGCGCAATGGCGAGCAACTCTTGCTGGCCTTGGTGATTCCCATCGGCCTCTTGGTGGCGGGCATGCTCGCCGGTGACGGGTTCGGCATGGGGCGCCAGGTGTTCCCCGCGTCCGTGATCGCCTTGGCCCTTTGGTCCACCTCGTTCACCTCCTTGGCGATCAACACCGGATTCGAGCGGCGCAACGGCGTCTTGGAGCGGCTCGCCGCCACCCCGCTCACACGCGCCGACCTGGTCGCTGGCAAGGCGCTGGCGACGGCTGCGATTGCGTTGGGTCAAGTGGCGATCATCGCTGCGGTCGCTGTCGCCCTCGGCTGGCGACCGGTCCTCGATGCGGGCCAAAGTGCCTTGGCGGTCTTGGCTGCCGCTTTCGCTCTCATCTGCTTTGCGGGGTTCGCTTTGGCGTTGGCGGGACGCTTGCGCGCCGAGGCCACCTTGGCGGTCGCGAACCTCATCTACATCCTGGTCGCCGCCGGGGGTGCGCTGGTGATCCCCTTGGATCGCTACCCCGATGTGCTCCGCCTCCCCCTCCTCCTTCTTCCGGCTGGCGCCCTGGGTGAGACCCTGCGTGCGGCCGCCGAGGGACGCTTCACTCCCTTTCTTGTGATGATCCTGGCGGCCTGGTCGGCCGTCGCCTTGTTCGTGGCCCGAAAGGCATTTCGATGGACCAGCTGACGACGACACCGACGTCCAGGACCAGCCCTCAGATCGTTTCCCTGCGGCGCTGGGCCGTGGTGTCGCTGGTGGCCAACATGGTGATCGTGTGGACCGGCGCCTTGGTGCGCCTCACTAAGTCCGGGCTGGGCTGTGCGAGTTGGCCGCAATGCCAGCCGGGCTCCTACGTCCCCCTGCCTGAGAACGGCATGCACGGCCTGATCGAGTTCGGCAACCGGCTCCTGACCTTCGCGCTGGCCGCGATCGCGATCGGCATGTACGTCGCCGCCCGGCGCGCCTACCGCGCAGGCGCCATGCCCCGGCGCCTCCTCACCCTCGCCTTCTGCGTGGGCTTGGGCATCATCGCCCAGGCGGTGATCGGCGGCGTCTCTGTTCTGGTCCAACTCAACCCGTGGGTGGTGGGGCTCCACATGGCAGCTTCCGTCGGGTTGATCTGGATCTGCGTGGAGATGGTGCACCTGACCTTCGGCCTGAGCCGTATGGCTGTTCCACGACGCCTGCACCTTCTCACCATCGTCGTCTTCTGGCTGGGCGTGGCCATCATCGCCTTGGGTGTCGTCGTCACGGGAGCGGGTCCGCACGCGGGTGACGGTGCAGCGCAGCGCAATGGGCTCGCCCCGGATCTGACGGCCAAGCTCCACGCCTGGGCGGTCTGGGCCATCGTCGCCGCGACTGTGCTCGGATTGATCTGGGCGTGGGCCCTGCCCCGGGTGCGTCGCCTCTGGCTGGGCCTACTCGCCATCATCCTGATGCAGGGCCTGATTGGTTACGTGCAGTACTTCACGCACCTGCCCACCGGCATGGTCTTGGCCCACATGGTCGGGACGACGCTCTTCGCTGCCGCCTTGGGCCACCTCTTCTTCCTGACGAAAGGCCGCGACGCGTCGGTGTGATCAAAAGATCAAGGCGTCCACGGCTGCGGCGATGAAGACGATCGCCAGGTAGCTGTTGGACCAATGGAACAGGCGCATGGGTGCCAGCTTGGCTTCGCTGAGGCCCGCGTCGGCGCGTCGCATCAAGGCAATGGCCTCCATGATGAGCACGATGCCGCTCACGCCCGCGACGACGGGGTAGAGCCAGCCCGTCGAGGCCACCGGCCACAACGCCATGCTGGTGAGGACCGTGAGCACCGAGTAGGCGAGCATCTGACGGGTCACGTAGGTGGCTTCACGTACGACGGGCAGCATGGGAACATCAGCCCCCGCGTAATCCTCGCGGTAGCGCAGCCCAAGGGCCCAGGTGTGCGGCGGCGTCCAGAAGAACACGATCAGGAACAGGATGAGCGGAGGCCACGCGACCGAGCCCGTCACGGCCGTCCAGCCGATCAGCGGGGGGAAGCAGCCTGCGACCCCGCCCCACACGATGTTGAGTGGGGTGCGGCGCTTGAGCCACACCGTGTAAATGATGACGTAGTAGAGGATCGCCGTGACCGAGAGGGCGGCCGACAACCAGTTCGCACCGAACCCCAGCATGAGCACCGACCCAATGCCCAGGACAACGGCGAAGATGTAGGCGGCGCGAGCGGACACCTGTTCGCGAACCATCGGTCGGCGACGCGTCCGGCGCATCTGCTCATCGATGTCGGCGTCGAGAACGGAGTTGAACACGTTCGCCGACGCCGCCGAGAGGGCCCCCCCTACAAAGGTCACCGCAGCTAGCCCCAACGGGGGAAAACCGTGGGCGGCCAGGAACATCGCCGGAAAGGTCGTCACGAGCAGCAACTCGATGATGCGAGGCTTGGTGAGCCCGACGTAGGCCAGCAGCGTGCCCTT
>RRZU011117612.1_pt1 | contig 23092 bp, 21 predicted proteins | sample 2165561 | NCBI WGS metagenome assembly RRZU01 (sample SAMN10456909, study PRJNA506462) | wastewater metagenome | isolation source: wastewater sludge | place: USA: Moscow, Idaho | reverse complement strand
GTACGGTCGTTCTTCCATTGATGACAGCCGTGCGCTTTCATGGTTGTTTGTAATTGTTCCCATATGTTGTCAGTTATTGCGGTTCTCGCCATTGTTTGTGTTTGCCTATATTTTGTTGGAATATAGGGTTAAAATAGGGCTCTTTTGGGCTTATTCAAATTAGGGACACGCCCTAGCCAAATAACGCAGCATGTATTTAATAACGATTCTATAAAATGGAGGCTGAGGCCGGAATCGAACCGGCGTCCGCGGATTTGCAATCCGATGCATGGCCACTGTGCTACCCAGCCATTTCATATAGGTGTGCTATCATAGCAAAAAAAAATAAAAGTGCAAGATATTTTTTCAAATATATGGGTATTTACGTTTTTTCATGCGCAGTAGGTACAAACAAGCTGAGTTTGTATTTTATAGATCAAATAAAATCAGTTAAAATAGCGCAAATATTCACTAACCTAGACATACAAAGGTAATTTTATGACTGCAATGCTACTAGACGGCAAAGCATATGCCAAGCAAATGGAAACTGAGCTCCAAGCACGCGTGGAAAAAATAAAAGCCATCACACAGCATACCCCTATTTTAGCCACTATTTTGGTGGGCGATGACCCCGCATCTGCCACTTATGTAAAAATGAAAGGTAATGCTTGTCGCCGTGTGGGGATGGACTCATTAAAAGTTGAGATGCCAGCCGCTACCACAACCGCACAATTATTGGCAAAAATTGAGGAGCTTAATAGCAATCCTAACGTTCATGGTATCTTACTACAACACCCTGTTCCTGCCCAAATTGACGAGCGTGCTTGTTTTGATGCAATAGACCTTGCCAAAGATGTAGATGGGGTAACTTGTCTGGGTTTTGGTCATATGGCAATGGATGAGCCTGCCTACGGGTCTTGTACCCCTCAAGGTATCATGTATTTGTTACAAAAAAATGGCATTGATCTCGCAGGCAAACATGCGGTCGTGGTGGGACGTAGTGCAATTTTGGGTAAACCCATGGCAATGATGCTATTAAATGCCAATTGTACAGTCACTATTTGCCATTCACGCACCCAAAATTTGGCTGATATCATCAAACAAGCCGACATTGTGGTGGGCGCTGTTGGCAAACCTGAGCTCATCAAAAAAGACTGGATCAAACAAGGTGCGGTGGTCGTGGATGCAGGTTTTCACCCAACTGACAATGGCGGCGTGGGTGATATTGAACTTGACGGCATCGAGACGATTGCCTCAGCGTACACCCCTGTGCCAGGCGGCGTAGGCCCTATGACCATTAACACCTTGATTCGTCAAACTGTCGAAGCGGCAGAAAAAGCCGCTGCCAAACTGTCTTCTTGATCATAGTTAACTTAGTCATACTGAACTTTTAGTTATACCCAACTAAAGTAGGCTAGGATAATCGTTAGTCTATCAGCGTTGGTCTATCAATGTTTTGCCAAACCCCATGCTACTTGATACTAGCGTGGGTGATTTACCAAATTCAGGGCATTTAGCCCACCAATCATACCCATACATATCAATAATGCGTCCATACCCCACGAATTAGAAATATTTTGTAACAAAGTTATCGCATTATCCCGCAATTCAAGGCATAATAACCCTTATATTGTCATTCGTTTGTTTGTTAATTTTCTTGTTTGCATTTAGAAAAGGAATCCTAAAATGAGTATTTGTATTACTGCCACAGGATTATATACCCCCCCTTATAGCATCAGCAATGAAGAGCTGGTGGCAACCTTTAACCAATATGTTGACCGCTACAATACCGAACATGCCGCGTCAATTGCCAGTGGTCACAAAAAAGCGCTCGAGCACTCGTCAGCAGAATTTATTGAAAAAGTATCGGGTATTAAATCACGTTATGTGATGGAAAAATCAGGTATTTTAGACCCCGAGATTATGGCGCCTGTCATTCCTTACCGCAAGCTGGGTGAAGAAATGTCTATCATGGCAGAAATGGGGTTGGCTGCCCTCAACGAAGCGCTTGATCAAGCAGGGTTAACAGGCGAAGACATTGATGCAGTGATTGTGGCATGTTCAAATTTTCAGCGCGTTTATCCCGCCATCGCTATCGAAATTCAAAACCACATTGGCATGAAAGGTGGTTTTGGCTTTGATATGAACGTGGCGTGTAGCGCGGCTACTTTTGGTATTGCTCAAGCCGTAGGAACAATCCGTGCAGGTGTCGCCAAACGTGTTGCCATGCTAAATATTGAAATCACCTCAGCGCATCTCAACTGGCGCAACCGTGACAGCCATTTTATTTTTGGCGATGTTGCCACTGCCACTATTATTGAAGAAGTTGACACCCCAAAAGGTTACGAAATCATTGACAGTAAGCTATTTACGCAGTTTTCTACCAATATCAAAAACGAATATGGGTTTTTAGACCGCAGTGAATTTTTGGCAGCGGGCACGCCGATGTACCCCGATATCAAAGAGCCTGTAACTGATAAATTGTTCTTGCAAGAAGGACGCAAAGTGTTTCGTGAAGTATGTCCTGCCGTGTCCAAACTCATTAGCGAGCATCTAGCAGACAATCATATAGCACCCGACCAAGTCAAAAAAATGTGGCTGCACCAAGCCAATGCCAATATGATTGATTTAATTTTACGCAGTGTGGTGGGTAAAGACGCTGACAAATCCATCGCCCCTATGGTGATTGCAGAATACGCCAATACCAGTTCTGCCAGTCCTATGATTGCTTTTCACAAGCATCAAGAAAATATGCAAGCGGGCGATTTGGGCGTGATCTGCTCTTTTGGAGCAGGTTATTCGATAGGTTCAGTTTTGGTCAAAAAAGTTTAACCTACGAAACCCATGCAAATTCGTGCATTTTATGGCAAAATAGACGTCTTTATTTTGCCATTTTTTATTTTGCGGTTAAGAAATTATGAAAGAATCCCTACGTTTTCGCCTTGACCAAATGTCTGATCGTTTTGAGGAAGTCACCGCTTTATTATCCGAGCCTGAGACCATGAGCGACAACAAAAAGTTTCGTGAATTGTCGGTTGAGCACAGTGATTTGTCAGAATTGGTGGATGTTTGGGCGAGATACCGCGGTGCTGAAGAAGACTTGGCAACCGCCGAAGAAATGTTGTCCGACCCTGATATGAAAGAAATGGCGCAAGAGGAAATCCAAGCTGCCAAAGCTACTATCAATGCGCTTGAAGACGTGCTAAACGTCATGATGCTGCCCAAAGACCCCAACGACAAAGTACCTGCCTTCTTAGAGATTCGGGCAGGGACGGGCGGCGATGAAGCGGCAATTTTTAGCGGTGACTTGTTTCGTATGTATGAGCGTTATGCGGCGACCCAAGGCTGGACGGTTGAAGTCTTGTCCGAAAACGAAGGCGAGCATGGCGGCTACAAAGAAATCATCAGCCGTGTGTCAGGCACTGGCGTATATGGTCGCTTAAAGTTTGAAAGTGGCGCCCACCGCGTGCAGCGCGTGCCTGAGACCGAAAGCCAAGGACGGGTACACACTTCAGCTTGCACGGTGGCAGTGATGCCAGAGATTGAGATTGATGATACCGTTGAGATAAACCCTGCTGACTTACGCATTGACACCTACCGCGCCAGTGGGGCAGGGGGTCAGCACATCAACAAAACTGACTCAGCCGTGCGTATCACCCATATCCCAACAGGCACGGTGGTAGAATGTCAGCAAGAGCGTAGCCAACACGCCAACCGTGACAAAGCCATGAAAATGCTGGTCTCCAAAATCCAGCAAGAAAAAGTGCAAAAACAAATCGATGCGTCCAGCGACATGCGCCGTAATTTGGTGGGCAGTGGTGACCGCTCAGAGCGGATTCGTACCTACAACTTTCCGCAAGGTCGCATGACCGACCACCGTATTAACTTAACCCTGTATAAGCTTGACGCCATCATGCAAGGCGATATGGATGAACTGCTTGATAGCCTACTGCGTGAGCACCAAGCCGACCTAATGGCATCGGTGAGTGGTGAGGACTGATAATGGCTAAGTTTTTAAATACCAGTGGTACGACTTATCACCTTGAAGAACTGATTAAAAAAGCATCTGATAGGCTAATTTTGATAAGCCCTTTTTTAAAACTCAATGACCGTATAAGAGAATTATTAGAAGATAAAAATCGCTTAAAAATTGATATTCGTATCATTTATGGAAAAAGTGATTTACAGCCTGAAGAAATTAATTGGTTAAAAAATTTGGATTTTGTGCGTACCAGTTTTTGCAAAAATCTTCATGCCAAGTGCTATCTTAATGAAAATGAATGTATTATCACTAGCTTAAATCTTTATGAGTTTAGCCAAGTCAACAATAATGAAATGGGTGTACTGATTAGCCGCGAGCATGATGGACAGTTATATTATGACACTTATGAAGAAGTGCAGCGCATCATCCGAATTAGTGACGAAATCAAAATATCTGCCGAAAAAGCTGAACCACAGCAAGCAACGTTATCATCAAACAGCACCGAAACATCTAAAACTCATAAACCCAAAGTTTATGATAAGTTAACCACTGCCAAACTTGCTGATAAGCTAAACATGACGACAGCCGAGCTCAATGAAAAATTAGAGCAGTTAGGCTATCTTGAAGTCAAAGGAAAAAACATCTTTATGACTGATAAAGGCAGACAAGCGGGTGGTGAGATGAGAAAAGGTCAGTATGGTTATTTTGCGATATGGTCGATAGACATGGATATTGCCGTTCATGATGATACCAATACATCATTATCATTGGCTGACAAGCTACTAAAATTGTTTCAATTTTAAGATAAAAAATCCAGCATTCTTTAGTTTATAGGTAGGAAAATTTTTAAATGTCAAACCAACCCCAAACCCCTGATAGCCAAGAAGCCGAAGTCCAAGACGTCAATGAATTAATCAAACAACGTCATCACAAACTTGAGCTTATCAAACAAACAGGCAAAAACCCATACCCCAACCAATTTAAACGTAACCACTACGCCCAAGACCTGCAAGACACTTACAAAGACCAAGACAAACAAACCCTTGCCGACCAAGACAAAATCATAGTGGATGTGGCAGGGCGTATCATGCTCAAACGGGTCATGGGTAAAGCCAGCTTTATCACCCTAGCGGACATGAGTGGGCGTATCCAAGCCTATGTCAGCAAAAATGACTTGGGCGAAGAACGCTACAATGACTTTAAAACATGGGATATCGGCGATATCGTGGGCGTGACAGGTTATTTATTTCGTACCAACACGGGCGAATTGTCGGTGCATGCCACTGACGTACAGCTACTGACCAAATCACTACGCCCACTACCTGACAAGTTCCACGGGCTATCTGATACCGAAAGCCGTTATCGCAGTCGCCATCTTGACTTGATGACCAACGATGACAGCCGCAATGCCTTTATCGTGCGTAGTAAAGTCATCGCAGGGATTCGGGAGTTTATGTTATCTGAGCGGTATATGGAAGTAGAAACCCCGATGATGCACGTAATTCCAGGGGGGGCGGTGGCGCGTCCCTTTGTCACCCATCACAATGCCCTTGATATGCCTTTGTTTTTGCGCATTGCCCCTGAACTGTACCTCAAACGTCTGGTAGTGGGCGGTTTTGAACGGGTATTTGAGATTAACCGCAACTTTCGTAATGAAGGCGTGTCGGCGCGTCACAATCCAGAATTTACTATGATTGAGTTTTATCAAGCCTACTCAACCTATGAAGATGTGATGGACTTGACCGAGCGGATGTTTAACAAGCTTGCCATGGATATCTTAGGCACCACTGAACTTGAGTACCAAGGCGAGGCGATTAGCTTTAAAGCCCCCTTTGAACGTCTGCCCATGACCAAGGCGATTGAGCGGTATGCCGAAGGTTTTGACATGAGCAAAATCGCTGACCGCGATTATTTGGCAGAGTATGTCAAAACCGTGCTCAAGCAAGAGGTTAAAGATATCTTTGGTATCGGTAAGCTGCAAACCATTGTGTTTGAAGAAACCGCAGAGCACCAATTGCGTCAGCCAACCTTCGTCACCGAGTACCCTGCCGAAACTTCACCACTGGCGCGCCGTAATGACGACAATCCTGAGATTACCGACCGTTTTGAGTTATTTATTGGTGGGCGTGAGATTGCCAATGGTTTTAGTGAGCTTAATGACCCCATCGACCAAGCCGAACGCTTTAAGCAGCAAGTGGCAGAAAAAGACGCAGGTGACGACGAAGCCATGCACTATGATGCTGAGTTTGTTGAAGCCTTGTCGTATGGCTTGCCGCCTACCGCAGGCGAGGGGATTGGCATTGACCGTTTGGTGATGCTATTTACCAACGCGCCCAGTATCCGCGATGTGATTTTGTTCCCTCACATGCGGCGTAAAGACTAGACCCGTACTAAAAAACCGTAGCCAGCTTTCTGCCTACGGTTTTTTTTGCCAGTTGTTTTCATGCTTAGTAAGGGATAAGATATCTTTAGAAACAAAACTAATAAAAAATTGGCTAAATTGGCTAAAAAATCAATGCTAGACTGAATAGTATTTCATGGTATTTATTTGCTAAATTTGCCACTAATAAAAATTGTTGACGTATCCTCATACATCGCTCAGAGAACCCATTATTATGTCCGAATTGCGCCCAAAGACGCCTATAGAAGAACAACCATCACAACCATCTGCCCTGCCACCAAGTCCTCCTAAGCCTAACAAATTTTATCTTATTTTGCCTTGGTTATTGGTGGTTGCGCTGCTAGCGGTCGGTGCGTGGCTGTTGCGTCACCCCGCGCAAATGGCTGTGCAAAACCCCACCACAAGCGCGGCATCTAAGCCCACATGGCAGCCGCCAAAATCTGAGCCTGTTGATAACAAAAAAATTGGTGATAGCCCCAATGCGGCAGTCGCTTCATATCACAATGCAGTGGCAGTAGCAGCCCAGTCAGTGGTGAATATCTATACTACGCAAAAAATCGAAGAACATCCCTACCTCAATGACCCCATGATGCGCCGTTATTTTGAATATCACGGTATTCCCAATGGCGAGAGTGACAATACCAACTTAGGCTCGGGGGTGATTGTTTCCGCCGATGGCTATATCGTCACTAACTCCCACGTCATCTCAAAAGCCGATAACATTGTCGTGATGCTCAATGATGGTCGTAAGGCAGCCGCCAAACTCATCGGTAATGACCCTGAGAGCGATTTGGCAGTGATAAAGGTGGAGTTAACAGGTCTTAAACCGTTAGGATTTAAGCAAGCGCCCAACCAAGTGGGCGATGTGGTGCTTGCCATTGGTAATCCGTTTGGGGTGGGTCAAACCGTGACACAGGGCATTATCTCGGCAACAGGTCGCACAGGGCTTGGTATCAACACGGTGGAGGATTTTATCCAAACCGATGCCGCCATTAATCCAGGTAACTCAGGCGGTGCGTTAGTGGACGCCTATGGGCAATTGATTGGTATCAATACCGCGATTTTTTCACGTTCGGGCGGTTCGATGGGAATTGGATTTGCCATTCCCACCGAGATTGTCAAATTGGTGATGAATGGTATCATTAAAGATGGCAAAGTGCGCCGCGGCTGGCTAGGTATTGAGCTACAAAGTATCACAAAAGACCCCACCTTACTGGGCGATAACAAAGCAGGGGTTGAAGTGATGAATGTATTGCCGCAAGGCCCTGCCGCCAACGCTGGATTACAGCGCGGTGACATCATTCTAACCATGGACGATAAACCCGTCAATGATGCCAATACTTTGATTCAATTGGTAGCGCGAAAATCGCCTAATAGCGTCGTTCGTTTACAAGTAAAACGCAATGACCAACAAAACGAGGTCAACATCACCCTAGGGGAGCGCCAACCACAAGCTACCTTACAGCAAGCAGACGAGATGATGCCAGAGGGGTTATTACCCCCACAACAGCAGGGGCAAGGGCAACGTGATGACTTAGCCAATAATGACCCCCATACCTATCCTTATAGTCATCCCAATAATCAGCCTAACAGTCTACCCAAGAATGGGGCTCAGATTCCCCTAGAACTACTAGAATTATTTAAACAACAGCGCTAGTGACTCCGCTTGGAGTAAACCCACATTCTACCCCGTGAGGCTTGCTCCAGGCTTACTTACAAATTCTAGCCCAACATCTAGCCCAACGTTAGGCTCCTACCGCCATCTACTGCGATAATTTGACCTGTAATATACGTTGCATTGACCAAAAATAGCACGGTCTCGGCAATATCTTGCGGCGTACCAATACGCCCCATGGGGATGCTTTGGCAAATACGCTGCATGGCAACAGGATCAATAGCTTGTTCGGTGTGTTGTTCGGGCAAAATATTTACCCCTGGCGCCACGCCATTAACACGCACACAAGGCGCAAGCTCAAGCGCCAAGGACTGCACCAACATCTGATGCGCCGCTTTTGCCATGTTATAGACACTATAACCCACAAAAGGACGCCCGTTGGCATGAATGTCCAAAATACTCACCACCGTACCGTGTTCTTTGGCAAGGTATCTGGCTAATGCTTGGGTGAGCAACAGCGGAGCTTGGGCATTAGATGCCATCAAATTGTGCCAATCTATGGGTGTAACGGTGCCTAGCGGGGTGGGATAAAATCTGGAAGCATTGTGTACCAACACGTCAAGCTGACCGTAACAGGCAATAATAGCGCTTGCAAGCAGCGGGATGTTACACGTCTCTTGCAAATCACCTTGCACACAATGACAGGAGTTGGAACGCTTGGCATTGAGCTGTTCTGCCAACTGTTTGGCGTGCTCAAAACTGTGATGACAGTGAATAATCACTTGGTAATTAGCGGCATGCAGTGCCAACACAATGTGCTTGCCAATGCGCTTAGCGCCCCCAGTAACACAAGCAACTTTGAGCAATGATGACGGTGACATTGGCGCAGTTGGCATAACAAAACCCATCCTTTTTTTGGAAGCAGGGCAAAAAGCGCGGTATGATAATGCCTGTTGCCCAACTGGCTATAAAAAAAGGCAAAGTGATTACTTTACCTTTTTTTAATTATTAGGGTACCACAAGTATACAGTGTATAGCCCAACACCCATAGTTGGTTTAAGCTTGTGCTTGTTCTAGGGTTTGCTGATAGGCTTGGTCAAAGTTAACAGGCGCGAGTAATAGCTGTGGGAAACTGCCGCGAGTCACGATGTCGCTGACCACTTCACGCGCATAAGGGAATAACACATTGGGACAATAAGCGCCCAAAATAGCACCCAACTGGTCTTCAGGAATGTTTTGTAGCATAAAGATACCAGCTTGGTGTACCTCAGCAATAAAAGCAGTTTCGCCACCATTATTGGCGGTCACATTGACAGTTAACACCACTTGATAATGATCATCATCGAGTTTTTCGGCGGCACTAGATAAGTTAATATCAAGCTCTGGTTGCCATTCACGGGTAAATACGTCTGCACCAGGTACTTCAAGTGACATATCTTTGACATAGATACGCTCTAGCGCAAGTTGGGGTAAAGCTTGTTGATCTGACATAATATTTTCCTCAAAAGTTGTTGTCGGCTCGCAATTAGGGTCACACCGTGGTGGCAGTACCAGAATACTACGCTAGCATAGCGTCTAGCTCACCTTGGCGTTCTAGACTTGCGAGTTGGTCATAGCCGCCAATAAAACGATCATTAATAAAAATTTGTGGCACAGTGCGGTAGTTGTTGGTTTTTTGCGCCAGCTGTTGACGTTCTTCACTACTTACGTCATACATACTAACTTCCTCAAAACTAACCCCTTTATTATTAAGCAGCATTTTTGCGCGTACACAATAGGGGCAGCTGGGGGTGGTATAAATCTTGACGAACGCCATCACACTTTCCTTTTAAATTTTAAGTTGTTGTTATCAAATCTCAACGGTCGTTTATGGTTATGGGGATCGGGTTACAAAAATTCAAATAAGGCGCTGGCATCTTTTACCACAAAGGCATAGCAAGAATCAGCGCAAACAAAGTCGTAATGGCTGATTAGAGGGCTTATTTGGTTTTACCTGTTACGGTTTTTTCTGCCACCAAAGGTAGTCCTGCCGCTTGCCAGTTGGTAATTCCCCCATCTAAGCGATAAACGTTGTCATTGCCAATCATGGCAACCGCGGTGCCTGCGGTCATGCCCATTTGGCAAACAATAATAATAGGGTGATCAGCGGCGCGTAGGGTTTCAAGCTGGTCTTTGAGCTGGGTAAAGGGGATGTTACGGCTACCTTTAATATAACCTTTTTCAAAATCTTTTTTTGGGCGAATGTCAATGAGTTCGGCGTTTTGGTTATTGACCATCAAACCGACTGCATTTGGATTAATTTTTTTGCCACCGCGCTTGGTTTCTAGCATAAAAAACAGCACAGTAAGTACAAACATGACACCAAATAAAAATGGGTGGTGACCCATAAATTCAAGCCAACGTTCCAAGATAACCTCCAAAAGGGCGTTTAAATGGCGACCAAAGCTGCAGTCACCATTTATCGATACCCACTAAAAAATGATTGTATTATAACGGTAGTTACGATTTTTAAGAAAGGGTTTATTTTTTGCCTAAAAATCAAGTTGCCGTGCTTCTTGTTGCAAGGTCACCAAATTATCCACACGGCGCGCCAATACTTGCCCTGCCGCCACAGCTTGCCACATGGCACAGTTGGGGGTGCTGCTTGTATGTAGGCAGTCACGAAAGCGGCAATAAGGCGCAAGTGGTGCAAGCTCGATAAAGCCTTGTAAAATATCGTCAGGGGTCAAATGCCAAAGCCCATACTCGCGGATACCTGGGGTGTCAATCACCGCGCCTTGGCTGAGGTCTGTACGATCAAACGCCAAAAAGCGGCTGGTCGTGGTGGTATGTTGCCCAAGCTGAGAAAGCGTGGATATCACGTTGACTGATTGGTCAGCAAGTGGCAACAGCTGATTGACTAGACTACTTTTTCCGACGCCTGATTGTCCTGCAAAGATGACAGTTTTGCCTGCAAGGCGCTGCTTTAATACGCTAAGGTCACCATTGGTTTGGGTGACAATCGCATCATAGCCTAACGCTTGGTAATCTTTTAGTAGCTGAGTGACGTCTGTATAGGCAGGGTTTGTTAATAAATCGGCTTTATTTAAAATGAGTAAAGGCTTGATATTGGCATAGTAGCATGCCACCAAATAACGGTCTATAAGCTGGGCAGCAGGGGCAGGCAGTGCCGCAAAAACCACTGCCAAAATGTCCACATTGGCAGCAATGGGCTTAAGCTTGTGATAGCGATCGGGGCGATTGATGATATTTTGCCTGTCATAAATGGCTTCAATGCGTCCAAGACCTGTATTTGGGTCGGCAACAAACCGCACTTTGTCGCCCGTGGCAATCAATGGCAAGTTGGTGCGCGTATGACAGCGCCAAACACTATGTAGGGTGATCGGCTGCCAAAAAGGCTCTGGCTCATTGGGCAAAACCACAGGCGGACTTGGGAGGGTAAGCGGTAGCCCAGTAGCTTGTACTTCCAACTGTTTACCAAAATTTGCCACCACAATGCCATCCATCAGCTGTTCATCATTCACCATTTGTTGAGATTTTTGCTGTTTTTGGATGCGCCGTGTTTGTTGGTCAGTGAGTTTGCGTTTACGGATTAAAGCCATAATCCATCCAGTTTTAATATGATGAGCTTGGCTGCAAGTTTTAGCATAAGCCGTCCTTTTTTTGTGGGTAAAATTGTAAAAATAAACTTTGGCGGTACCGTGCTTTTGCCACCAACAAAACCAATATTTTACCTTGAAAATCTGCTAAGATGGCGGATTATTTGTTAAAGCGTATAAAAAGGCAAGTTTATGGCAGTGGATAAAAAAAATCTGATTTGGATTGACCTTGAGATGACAGGGTTAGATACCCAGCATGACACAATTATTGAAATCGCTACCATTGTCACCGACAGTGAGCTCAATATCTTGGCAGAAGGCCCTGTGTTTGCGATTCATACCCCCGATGTGGTAATCAATGGCATGGACGGTTGGAACACGCGACAGCACGGACAGTCAGGGCTGATAGATCGCATTCGCCGCAGCGAGATTACCCTTGAAGAAGCCGAAAAACAAACCATCGCTTTTTTGAGTCGTTATGTAGAAGCAGGGCGCTCGCCTATGTGTGGCAACTCGGTGTGTCAAGATCGCCGTTTTATGGCGCGGCAAATGCCAAATCTTGAGCGATTTTTTCATTACCGTAACCTTGATGTATCTTCGGTCAAAGAGCTGGCTTACCGCTGGCGCCCTGATATTTTATCAAGTTTTGAGAAAAAAGGTAGCCACCTAGCGCTCGATGATATTCGTGATTCGATCCGTGAACTTCGTCACTATAAGCAGCATTTCTTTAAATTTATCAATTAATTTGTTTTTAATTAAAACGATACGTTTTATATCATAATACTTGAAATTTAATAAAAATTTAGGCATGATAGGCTCACAAAAGGATTTTGTTAGCCTCCACCTGCGTAAGGGTTGGCAACTATTCCTACCATATGGAAGTTAATAGGAAGCAGCTATGGACAAGCGATCAATCCAATCTCAATCTAGTGCTCAGTCGCCACATTATCAAAGCTATATTGACCAATTTAATATTGATGAATTAGAAAATACTATTTTACAAGGTAGCCGTATTCACGGTATCAATGCCTACGTTGAATGCGTGGGGCGTCACGCCCATTCAGCCAATGCCAATAAAGTTGCTTTGGTTCATGAAGATACTCATGGCAATATCAATAACCTGACTTATGCCCAGCTTGATACCTTAAGCGCTAAAATGGCAAATTTATTGACCAGTCTGGGTGTGAAAGCGGGTGATCGGGTATCTACCATGTTATCTCGCACCCCAAGTTTGCTGGCAGTGATTGTGGGGGCATGGCGAATTGGGGCGGTATATCAGCCACTTTTTACCGCGTTTGGGGTGGAGGCGATTGCATACCGCCTTGATAAGGCTGCCACCAAAGTGGTGTTTACCGATGTTCATAATCGAGAAAAATTTAACGAAATCAAAAATTTACCAAAAATGGTTATGGTTGGCACCGCCGATGAGGCAAGCTTACACGGCGATTTGCATTTTGACAGTCTAATGCAGCAGCAAGCAGCGCATTTTGAGCCTGTGATGCTCACAGGGGAAGACCCGTTTTTACAGATGTTTACCTCAGGGACAGTGGGTAAGTCCAAAGGTGTTGCCGTGCCCCTCAAAGCCTTGACCGCTTTTTATCTATATATGGTGCATGCAGTAGGGCTTAGTGATGAGGATAATTTTTGGAACATGGCAGACCCTGGTTGGGCGTATGGCTTGTACTATGCCATTACAGGCCCTTTACTGCTTGGTGCAACCACCCATTTTAATGAAGCAGGCTTTAATGCTGAGCATACTTTAGCATTTATCAAAAACCATAAAATTACCAACCTTGCGGCGTCACCCACCGCGTTTCGTATGATGAAATCAAGTGGCGTATTTGACAATAAAGCTGATGAGTTACCGCTACTGACTCGCATTAGCTCGGCAGGCGAAACGCTAAACACTGAGGTGGTTACATGGATTCATGATAATCTAAATGCGGTGATTTTGGATCATTATGGGCAGACAGAACTGGGTATGGCGTGCTGCTGCCATCATATCTTGGCGCATGACAAGCCGATCGGCTCCATGGGCGTACCGCTACCAGGTTACCGACTAGCCGTACTTGACGATAACTTCAATGAAGTGGGGGCAGGGGTACATGGTCAGCTGGCGGTAGATGTGGCAAACTCGCCTTCGCTGTTTTTTCAAGGCTATACTTGGAACGAAAAAAACCCGTTTGAAAACGGTTATTACCTCACAGGGGATATGGTAGAAAAACACGATGATGGCACGTTTTGGTTTGCAGGGCGTGATGATGACATTATTACCACTGCAGGTTATCGGGTGGGTCCAACCGATGTAGAAAATACGGTCATGGAGCATGAATCAGTTGCCGAAACAGCGGCTATCGGCGTACCCGATGAAATTCGCGGTCACGTTATCAAGTCGTATGTGGTGCTCAAAGCGGGTTATAAAGGCAGTGATGAGCTTGCCAAAGCCATCCAAAGCCTCGTGCACGAGCGTCTATCGGCACATGCTTACCCACGGATTGTTGAGTTTATTGACACGCTGCCCAAAACGCCAAGTGGCAAAGTGCAGCGCTTTATGCTGCGTAGCATGAGCGTGCCTCACTAAACTGTAAAAACTCACCCAATTTCGTAAGGTGGATTGATACATTTTGATATATTCGCCTTCACCACACTTAACACAAATTTATCACAAACAGTAACCGTGTTTTTAGGGCAACAACGCTTAAGGATCAATTATGCAAATACAAAACCATACGTTTTTAATCACAGGTGGTGCGTCAGGGCTTGGCGAGGCAACTACCCGCTACTTAGTCAGTCAAGGGGCAAATGTCATTATTGCTGACCTCAACCAAGACGCAGGTGACCAGCTGGTGAGCGAGTTGGGTGAAAAAGTCATGTTTGCCAAGTGTGACATCACTTGTGAAGAAGATGTCAAAAATGCCATTGATAATGGCATTGCCAAATTTGGTAAGCTGTCAGGTTCAGTGAATTGCGCAGGGATTGTGGTGGTGCAAAAACTGCTCGATAAAGAAGGCAACCCAGCGGATCTAGCCAAATTTGCTAAAGGAATTGAGATTAACTTAATCGGGACATTTAACGTAGCGCGCCTAGTCGCTGCCGCCCTTGCCAAAAACGAAGCGGCTGCCAATGAGGACAAAGGCGTGATTATCAATACCGCCTCAATTGCTGCCTTTGATGGGCAAGTGGGGCAAGGCAGCTATGCTGCATCAAAAGCGGGTGTGGTGGGATTGACCTTGCCACTGGCACGTGAATTGGCACGTCATCAAGTGCGTATCATGACGATTGCGCCAGGGGTGTTTGGTACACCGATGATGGCAAGCCTACCCGAGGCAGCACGTACCAGCCTTGAACAGGCAGTCCCTTTTCCCAAGCGTCTAGGTAACCCCGAAGAATTTGCCAAATTAGTCGGGCATATCATTGAAAACAGCTACCTGAATGCAGAAGTTATTCGCTTAGACGGGGCGATTCGTATGGGCTAAAATAGCCGCCACGCTACTATTCATACTTAGCTCATGCTTAGCCGCTATGGTCAGCTAGCCTTTTTTGCCGATATAAAAAAGCCAATCCATATAAGAGATTGGCTTTTTTAATGGTCAAAATTTTAATATTTCATACCTGATGAGCCCTAAAATGGCAATTGCATTATTTGGTCAAAATCAAACGGTTATTGCGCGTAAGACGTAGGCGATATTCTTCCCCTTCATGCTGAATACGAATTTCTTTGGTTAATGCAAATAAATGGTTAGAATGGAGGGTCGGCAAAGACGATTGGGCTTGTGGTATCATTTGGTTTAGCAGATGAAACATGGCAGTCTCCTGAATTGGGATGAGCGTTAATTGATTCTTATTGATAATGATTATCATTTATATTTAAAATTTCGTCAAGTATTTTTTACAATTTTTCGCAGCACAACAAAAATGGCACAGTTGTGAGTACAGTAAGGCGGTAAGCATGTATGTGAGGGCAAATCATGACAAATAAAATAGTCAATGTAGCGGTGGCAGTGATGCATTATCAATGCCAATTTTTATTGGGATTTCGTCATGCCAGTCAGCACCAAGGCAACCGTTATGAGTTTATTGGCGGTAAAATAGAAACATTTGAAAACCCTCAGCAAGCCTTGATTCGAGAAGTGTATGAAGAAATCGGCTGTGATATTTCCCAAAATCTACTCAGAAAAATGGGTGTGATTCGTCACGATTATCCCGAAAAAACCGTGGCGCTGCATATTTTTGCCATTGCTGTTAGCCAAGCGCAGTTTGATAGCTTGCAAGGCGGTCAGGGCAAAGAAGGACAGGCTATTACTTGGGTGAGCAAGGATGCGCTGCTCAATAAAAAATATTCATTACCAGAAGCCAATGCAAGGATTCTGGATTGGCTTTGTTTGCCAGATATAATTTTTATTAGCCAAAGTTTGGATAAATTTGAGCACGAGCATGCGTGGGTTGATTACTACGTGAACCATTTGCCAAAAAATGGTTATATCTATATTCGATTACAAACCGACCCTCAACAAGCCGTGCCAGTCATTCAAGCATGGCAAAAAAAACGCAATGACACGACATCTTTGATTCAATACGCCACTTTTTTGGCGCTAGCGTCTGACAACAATAAGATAATACATCTTAATCATCAACAATTAATGGGCGTAGATTTTGCACAACTACCCAAAGAACCGCGCTATTTCGCCAGTTGTCACGATAAAAATAGCCTAAGTAGAATTAATGAATTGGCAAAAACTCATCGCGTAATGGGCTGTTTTTTATCACCTGTCAATGCCACGCCGACTCATCCAAAGCAAGGTGGCATAGGCTGGCAGGCGTTTGGCGCATTGGCAGACTATAGCGATGTGCCTGTATTTGCACTGGGGGGAGTGGGACTGGCAGATATGAGCATGGCGTGGCAGCACAACGCCATGGGCGTGGCAGGGATAAGGCTACTTGCGCCAAAGCCAGTAATATAGCGTTATCAGCCAAAGGTTTGGCGTATTTAGAATAGGCTCACTGGTACAGGTAATTACATAAAGTTAACTTAACCATACGGTAAATCAGCGACAGTTTTGTTACAGTAAGGATAGCCAACGACAGTTCTAGTCAATAAAAACCGTAACCAATAAAACAGTCCGCCAAGTAGTAGCGGCTACGAGCACTAGCGGCTGTTAGTTAGGTAACAGTCTGCTTGTATCACCACCTTTTGAGGAGAATCACATGGCAACATCAAAACAACAAACTACCTTACTTGCCAAATGCTGGCAGCCAAAAACCCTTGCTATCATAGGATTGGTGGGTGCCACCTTGGCGGTAACCGCGTGTACCACCACCCCAACGACCCAGTCCACTGCCAAACCAACAGGGGCAGGCAGCGCCCAAGCGGTAGCACAGGTGGACCTCAACCGTTACATGGGAAAGTGGTATGAAATCGCCCGCCTGCCCATGTATTTTCAGCGTCATTGCGCAAGTGATGTCACCGCCACCTATACCCTAAAGCCCACAGGCGCGGTTGAGGTCAACAACCAATGTGTGGACAAAGATGGCAAAACCATGCAAAGCATTGGCGAAGCCACCAAAAACGGCGAGAGCGGCAGCAAACTTAAAGTCACCTTCTTGCCACAAGGACTACGCTGGCTACCTGTAGGCAAAGCAGATTATTGGGTTCTGGATTTGGACAGTAACTATCAGCATGCTTTAGTTGGCACACCCAACCAAAAATACCTGTGGATTTTATCCCGTACCCCAACCATAAGCGAAGCCACTTACCAACAATTGGTTGCCAAAGCAAAATCACAAGGGTACGACATCAGCAAACTTGAAAAAACCCCTCAGCATGGCAAAAAGTAATATTTGTTCTTGCCAGAGCCAGCCAGCTAACTGGCTGAATTTGCTAACAATGCGTTGGCAAGGGCGAATAAGCCTGTGAATTACATTGCCAAAACGCCTAAATTCCCTTACAATTTAGGCGTTTATTTTTTTGTTGTACTTAATTTTATATAACCGTTTATATAACTTTTTTTTATTCAAAGGTAATCCTATGTCTGCCAATATTTATCAAGACCGCCTTACCACGCGCAAAGCGCAAGAAAATGATGCCACGGCGTTATTAGTCACACTAAACAAATTAGCCAACAACGACGTTGCCGTCAGTTTCTTGGGTGAACGTGTTGCGTTCAATCTTGCCAAACTCATTGCCTTACATGACCAAAGCGGTTTGGCAGTGGCAGATAGCTTGACATTGGCGCAAGCACTGGCAGACAAAGACCTCAAAAACACCCAGCTTGACCTTGCTCACGCGGTTAAAGCGGGCAAAAAAGCCGATGACTTTGCGAGTGGCGAAGCCGTCCCTGCTACTGATGTGGTACTGTACGGTTTTGGTCGTATCGGTCGCATTTTGGCGCGCCTATTGATGAGCCGCCCTGCCTCTAGCAATGGCTTACAGCTCAAAGCTATCGTGGTGCGCCCAGCAGGTGAAGGTGACCTAGAAAAACGTGCCAGTCTTTTAGAACGTGACTCAGTACACGGCTGGTTTGACGGCTCAGTCGTGGTCGATAAAGAAAATGGCGGCATCATCGCCAACGGACGCTTTATCAAAGTTATCTATGCCGCTGACCCAAGCGAAATCGACTATACTGCCTATGGCATTGACAATGCGTTAATTATTGACAATACTGGCAAATGGAAAGACGAAGCAGGTCTTGGCAAGCACCTACAATCAAAAGGCGCTAAAAAAGTATTGCTTACCGCCCCTGCCTCAGGTGACATCAAAAATATCGTCTTTAATGTCAATGATGACACCATCGGCAACGACACCATCGTTTCAGCCGCCAGCTGTACCACCAATGCTATTACCCCAACGCTTAAGTTATTAAACGATAAGTATGGCATCGACAACGGTCACATGGAAACCATCCATGCCTTCACCAATGACCAAAACTTGGTAGATAACCACCATAAAGCTGAGCGCCGTGGACGTGCAGCAACGTTAAATATGGTGATGACCAGCACAGGCGCTGCCAAAGCAGTAAGTAAAGCCATTCCAGAGCTTAAAGGCAAATTATCAGGCAGCTCAGTGCGTGTGCCAACGCCCAACGTGAGCCTTGCAATTTTGAACTTAAACTTCAAAAACCCTGTTAACTCTAGCGAAGAACTCAATGCCTTTATCAAAGAGGCAAGCGAAGGCGAACAATGGCAAGCGCAAATCGCCTATTCAGACTCGGATGAAGCAGTATCAACTGACTTTGTCGGTTGTGAAAAAGTCGCAATTTGGGATGCCAAATCAACCCTAGCACAAGATAGCCGCGCTGTCATGTACCTATGGTATGATAACGAGATGGGTTATAGCACCCAAGTAATTCGCGTGGCAGAAACCATGGCAAAAAATGCCTAATTTAGCCACATTGGGTTTAGCCATATCAGGCAACTAGCCTTGCATGAAAAAAGCGTTTAGCAGCCATCTAAACGCTTTTTTTTGTCTTTAAATTGGGATATTTACCACCACCACCCAAAATATAGTGGCTCATAGAAGATAGAAGGTTAGTGAGGCTGTACCATGTCTTTAGGTTTGACCCACTCATCAAACTGGAAATCGCTCATAAGACCCAATTCCACCGCAACTTGTTTGAGGGTTTTATTTTGTCGATAAGCGGTTTTGGCAATTTTGGCGGCATTGTCATACCCCACATGGCGGTTGAGTGCGGTCACTAGCATTAAGGAGTTCTGCAAGTAGTGCTCAATTTTTTCTGGTACGGGCGAAATGCCCACGGCGCAATGCTCATTAAAACTGTAACACGCATCGCCCAAAAGCTGAATAGACTGTAGTAAGTTGTAGCCAATTACGGGCATAAACACATTTAATTCAAAATTACCTGATGCGCCTGCCATGTTAATAGTGACGTCATTGCCCATGACTTGGCATACCACCATGGTCATAGCTTCTGCTTGGGTGGGGTTGACCTTACCGGGCATGATTGAAGAGCCTGGTTCATTTTCAGGGATCGTCAGTTCGCCAAGTCCACAGCGAGGCCCAGATGCCAGCCAACGTATATCATTGGCAATTTTATTAAGGCTTACTGCCAAGGTCTTGAGAGCGCCAGAGGCAAACACCTCAGCATCGCGCCCTGCCAAGGCTTCAAACTTATTGGGCGCCGTGATGAGTGGTAGCCCTGTTAGTTGTGCCAATTGGTCGGCAACTTTGATGGCATAGTCGGGGTGGGCATTAAGACCTGTACCAACGGCAGTGCCACCCAGTGGCAATTCGCATAACCCTAACAGTGCTTGGTTCAGCCTGACTAAGGCGTGGTCTAGTTGGCTAACATAGCCGCTAAATTCTTGCCCCAGCGTCAATGGCGTGGCGTCTTGCAAATGAGTACGCCCAATTTTGACAATATGGGCAAACGCTTGGGATTTTTGATCAAGTGTGTCTTTTAACGCAGTGACCGCAGGAATTAATAGCGCTGTTATCTGCGAAGCGGCGGCGATACGAATCGCCGTAGGAAAACTATCATTGGTAGACTGGGCGTGGTTGACGTGGTCATTGGGGTGAATGGGTTGGTAGCTACCGCGGGGATTACCCGCTATTTCGTTGGCGCGATTGGCAACCACTTCATTTATGTTCATATTAGACTGTGTGCCAGAGCCTGTCTGCCATACCACTAAGGGAAACTGGTCATTGAGCTTTCCTGCTATTATCTCATCGCAGGCTTGTACAATGAAATCCCGCTGCACGGTTGTTAACCGCCCTAACTCGGTGTTGGTGATAGCGGCGGCTTTTTTGACCACTGCCATGGCATGAATAAGGGGCTTTGGTAAGGTCTCGCCACCAATTTTAAAGTTTTGGCGGCTACGCTCACTTTGCGCGCCCCAATAGGCTTGGCTAGGTACGGATACCTCGCCCATGGTGTCTTTTTCAGTACGAAAACTATGCAAATTGTGAAAGTTATGAACGGGTTCCATATTCACTCCTGTTGGTTATTGTTATGGCCATCGTTTTTTTCAAAATGGCGAGTACAGCGTTGAATTTATCAGCACTTGTTATATTATAGGAATAATTCTCATCTATTATAATAAAACGGTTGTGGCTTTTTTACTGTCGTATTTTTATGTCATGTTACCAAAGTCCATACACGACGCACCATGCTTTTATGGCTAGGATTAGGTAAGATTTTGCTAGCAAATCCTGTAAGATAGTTATCAAAAACGATTTTGCCATCAACAGTAAGAACCTAAGGCAAAAATTTGTTATAATAGCCAACCAAATAGTTAAAGTTTATTAAAAGGAACATACATGCGATTTATTGATGAAGCAGTGGTTACTGTCAAAGCAGGGGATGGCGGTAATGGCATTGTCAGCTTTCGCCGAGAAAAATACGTCCCCAAAGGCGGCCCCGATGGCGGTGACGGCGGCAAAGGCGGTGACGTGTATGTGGTTTGTGATGACAACACCAACACGCTGGTGGATTACCGATTTACCCGCCGCTATGACGCCAAACGTGGCGAAAACGGCGGTGCAAAAAACTGCTCGGGACGGGGTGCTGATGATATTTATTTATCGGTACCGATTGGCACGACCGTGGTGGATACCGAAACAGGTGAAGTGCTTGCAGATCTCACCAAAAAAGGTCAAACGGCAATGATCGCCAAAGGCGGTGATGGCGGGCAAGGCAACACCCATTTTAAAACCTCGACCAACCAAGCGCCAAGACGCGCCACCCCAGGTTTTGCAGGTGAATTAAAAGTCCTCAAGTTTGAGCTAAAAGTGGTCGCTGATGTGGGCTTGATTGGTTTGCCAAATGCAGGCAAATCCACCTTTATTCGTCAGGTATCCGCTGCCAAACCAAAAGTAGCAAACTATCCATTTACCACGCTGGTACCCAATCTTGGGGTAGTGGATGTGGGCAGACATCGCTCATTTGTGATGGCAGATATCCCAGGGCTGATTGAAGGTGCCTCAGAAGGAGCGGGCTTGGGCATCCGCTTTTTAAAACACGTGGCGCGCACCCGTCGACTTTTGCACCTAGTCGATGTGCAGCCAATTGACGGTAGCGACCCTGTGCACAATGCGCAAGTAATTTTTAATGAATTAGAAAAATTCTCGCCTGAGCTATCCAAACTACCGCAAATCCTGATTTTAAACAAAACTGACCAAGTGCCAGAAGAAGCGCTTAACACGTTGTGTACCCACATTGTTGCAGAGCTTGGCTGGACGGGCATGGTGTTTCGCACCTCAACTTTGACAGGTGAAGGCGTGGATGCCGTGGTTTGGCACCTCATGAATGAAATTGAGCAAGAGCGCGAGCTTGAAGAACAAGATCCAGACTTTGCCGAAAGCCAGCGTCTGCGTTTTGAGCGCCTTGAAGCAGAAGTACGCGCCAATACCGAAGAACAAAAAGAAGCATACCGTGCCAAACGTAAAGCCGAACGTGAAGGGCGATTGGCGGATATGGATGATGATGACGATTTTGATGAGGACGACGTCGAAATCATCTACGCCCCTTAAAGACGCTTCAATAACCCAAAGCCCTATATAAAAGCCTATATAACGATATATAGGCTTTTTTAGTTAGCCCAAATGGCGGCTGAGGTCTGATGGTAAAGATGTTATCAACACAGATGCTTAAAAATAAGCGGACGCTCACCAAAAAACGCGCCCATGCCAACCATGTTAGGACCATGGTTGGCGGTTGAAATTGACGCGCCAGGTAAAATAGGCAAATCACGAATCCCGTGACGTTCACGCAACAAATTGACAAAATACGCCGTCAATTGCGTATCACCACAGCTGATGGCATAAATAAACGCCCCTTGGTTACGTAGCTCACAAAAGTGCTCGGCAATATATTCAAGCGATTTTTCAATTTTGCGAATATTCTTGATCGCCACCAGCTCGCCAGATTGTGACAGCTCGATCACGGGTTTAATATCAAATAAATTGGCGAAAAATCCCGCAGGTGCGGCAATTTTTTTATTGGCAATCAGATAATCAAGTCTAGAAACCGTAATATACGCTGTACTGTTTTGGCGAATCTGGTCAAGGCGCCAAGCCACTTCTTCAAATGACTTGCCCTGTTTAACTAACTGATCTGCCTCAAATGCCAAAGCAGCCTCAATAAAGGTGACGGCTTTGGTATCATAAATAAAGATATTAAGCTTGCCACCAAACAATGACTTGGCAGTCGTAATATTGGCGTATGACTCACTAATAGCCGATGCGATTGTTACCACAAAAATATCGGTAAAGCCACGTTTTTCTAGGTCGCCAAACATTGCCAATATTTCTTCTACCGACGCGGGCGTAGTAGAGCTTGGCGAGGCAGGATTATCTAGCATGATGCGGTTGAGTCGTTCGGCATTAATATTTACCCCATCAATAAAATGTACATTATTGACTGAAGTTACGCACCGCTAATAGCCTTAAGCTGGGCAAAAGCCGACTGATTAGCGGAGACGAGTAACTTTAAACGCAAAGCGAAATGATTTAACTTGGTTTTGATTTTCAAACACTCAAGCTTAAACACCGCATACGTGGC
>RRZU013449283.1_pt1 | contig 23102 bp, 18 predicted proteins | sample 2165561 | NCBI WGS metagenome assembly RRZU01 (sample SAMN10456909, study PRJNA506462) | wastewater metagenome | isolation source: wastewater sludge | place: USA: Moscow, Idaho | reverse complement strand
TCCGTTTTTGTTTAAGGCTGCGGCGTCGTCCGTGAGCGGCCCTCGTGCCCAGCGGGCCGCTCTTGCGAGGGGGCCGGGGGAGCGCGCCGGGTCGGTGCGGCCGGGCGGCCGGCGCGAAGTCCCGCGTGGGTCACCACTCGATGCCACCCTGCCCGATCGGGCCGACGTCGCTCGGGTGCTTGACCCGGGTCATCTCGACGACGAGGTCGGCAGCCTCGATGAGCAGCGGGTCCGCCTTGCGTCCGGTGATGACCACGTGCTGGTTGCCCGGGCGGGTCCGCAACGTCTCGATGACGTCGGCGACGTCGACCCAACCCCATCGGATGGGGGCGGTGAACTCGTCGAGGATGTAGAGGTCGTGGCTCTGCGCGGCGAGATCCCGTTTGACCTGCTCCCACCCCTCGGCGGCGGCGAGCTCGTGGTCGGCGAGATCCTCTCGCGAGGTCCACGACCAGCCCAGGCCCATGGTGTGCCAGGTGACCGGGCCACCCTGACCGGTCTGCTCGTGCAACCGTCCGAGCGCGCGCAGGGCGTTCTCCTCCCCCGCCCGCACCCCAAGGGCCCGAGCGAAGTGGAAGACACCGATCCGCCAGCCCTGGTTCCAGCCCCGCAGCGCGAGCCCGAAGGCCGCGGTGGACTTCCCCTTCATGTCGCCCGTGTGGACGATGAGCAGCGGCCGAGCCGTCGTGGCCCGACCGCTGACTAGGTCGTCTCCGGACGACCTCACACTTTGTCGCATGACATGACTCCCGGCGTTCGTCTCGGCAATCGTTCGGGCCGGGACTGCGCCGGCCGGGCCCATCAGTGAAGAGTACGACCCCCGGGCCTCGTGGCGCCAAGTTTCGGTGCAGTCCAACCGCTGTCGATCGATCGCCGCAGGTGGGGCGGCCAGAGCGGCGCGCCGCTCCGGTGCGGGGGCCTGCGGGCGCCGCCGCACCCTGGCGCGACGGTCCCGGCATACCTAGGCTCGCGGGATGGACGAGGTCTTGGCCCACATCCCCGCCGCGGACGCGCAGCGGCTGCGCGGGGTGACCGCGGTCCGGACCGCCACGCAGATCACCCGCCTAGGCGGCGGCATCACGAACCGCAACTACCACGTCGTCGGCCCGACCGGCGAGGCGGTGGTCCGGCTCTCCGACCCGGACACCTCCGACCTGGCCATCGACCGCGAGCACGAGTACCTCAACTCGGTCGCGGCCCACGCCTCCGGTGCGGCTCCGGCGGTGCTGGAGTACCACCGCGGGGCGGGGGTCCTCGTCGTCCGCTGGGTGGCCGGGCGCACCTTCGGCCCGGGCGACGTCCGCGACGCGGCGAACCTCCCGCGTATCGCCGAGGTATGCCGTCGGCTGCACTCCGGCCCGGCGTTCACCAACCGGTTCGACATGTTCGCCGTCCAGGAGCGCTACCTCACCCTGGTGACCACGCGGGGGTACCGGCTCCCGGACGACTACCTCGACCATCTGCCCAAGGTCGCTCAGATCCGGGCCGCCCTCGCCGCGCACCCCGAGCCGCTGGTCCCGTGCAACAACGACCTGCTCGCCGAGAACATCATCGACACCGGGGACCAACTCTGGCTGATCGACTACGAGTACTCCGGCGCGAACGAGGCGAGCTTCGAGATCGGCAACATCTGGAGCGAGTCCACCCTTCCACTGGACCTGCTCGAGCCGCTGGTGACGTCCTACTGGGGCCGGCCTGACCCGGCCAAGGTCGCCCGGGCCCGGTTGTGGGCGCTGATGTCGAAGTACGGCTGGACGCTGTGGGCCTCGATCCAGGATGGGCAGAGCACGATCGACTTCGACTACTGGTCCTGGGGGATGGAGAAGTACGAGCGTGCGGTGGCCGAGTTCGCGTCTCCCCAGTTCCCCGCGGTGCTCGACAACGCCGCCGCCGCAGAGAATTTCCGCTAAAGGGTCTGGCGCCATACCACAAACGCTGTTAGCGTCCGGGGCCCAGGGGACGGCTCTCAAGGGTGAGTGCCGTCACAAGCCCGGGCGCAGGAGGCTCCAGTGGCAGACATCGCACATCTCACCGACGACGAACGGCGACTGGCCGAACTGGGGTACAAGCAGGAGCTGAACCGCAGCTGGTCCGGCTTCTCCAACTTCGCCATCTCGTTCTCGATCATCTCGATCCTCGCCGGGTGCTTCACCACCTTCGGCCAGGCCTGGAACAACGGCGGCCCGATCGCCATCTCGTGGGGGTGGCCGATCATCTCGGCCTTCATCCTCATCATCGGCTTCACCATGTCCGAGCTCGTCTCGGCCTACCCCACCTCGGGCGGCATCTACTGGTGGGCCTCCAAGCTCGGCGGCGCCAAGGCCGGGTACTACACCGGCTGGCTCAACCTCATCGGTCTGCTCGCCGTCGACGCCTCGGTGTGCTACGGCTGCGCGACCTTCTTCGACCTCACCTTCAGCTCCTTCAGCGAGAGCTGGGCGAAGGGCTACTCGCTGCAGCGGGTCTTCCTCCTCTTCCTCGTCGTCATCGTCCTCGTCGGCCTGGTCAACATCTTCAGCGGGCACCTCCTCGCGGTCCTCAACAACATCTCGGTGTGGTGGCACGTCTTCGGCGCGGCCATCGTCATCGCGATCCTCGTGGTCCTCCCCACGTCGCACATGAGCGTCGCCGACGTCTTCACGATGCGGATCAACAACTCCGGCGGGCTCAACGGCGGGTCGACCGACGGCATCGGCTTCTGGTTCTACGTCCTGCCGCTGGGCTTCCTCCTCACCCAGTACACGATCACCGGCTTCGACGCCTCCGCGCACCTCTCCGAGGAGACCCAGGGCGCGGCCGACGGCGCGGCGAAGGGCATCTGGAAGTCCATCTTCTACTCGGCCATCGGTGGCTGGGTGCTCCTGCTCGCCTTCCTCTTCGCTGTCCAGGACCCGGCGGCGCTGACCGCCGCAGGCGGCGGGGTCGCCGTGATCTTCACCCAGGCGCTCAGCTCGACCTGGGCGGGCATCGTCCTGCTCATCGCGGCCAGCGGTCAGTTCTTCTGCTCGATGGCCTGTATGACGAGCACCTCCCGGATGCTCTTCGCCTTCAGCCGTGACGGCGCGGTGCCCGGCGCCAAGTGGTGGGCCCAGCTGTCGAGCAAGAAGGTGCCGGCCAACGCCGTCATCATCTCCTCGATCGTCGCCATGCTCATCACCTTGCCGGCCCTCGTCGAGGTCAACATCGGCACCGAGGAGGCGCCGATCATCGTCCCGACCGCCTTCTACGCCGTCGTCTCGGTGGCTGTCATCGGTTTGTACCTGTCGTTCGCGATCCCGATCTACCTGCGCTGGAAGGTCGGCGACGCCTTCCAGCAGGGTCCGTGGAACCTCGGCACGAAGTGGCGCTGGATGGCTCCTGTCGCCGTCGCCGAGATCCTCGTCATCTCGATCTACTTCATCCTGCCGATCACCCCGGCCGGTACCCCGGGCAATGCGGACTTCCAGATGAAGTTCGTCAACTACGCGCCGATCCTCACCGGCGGCGCGCTCATCCTGCTGTGGATCGGCTGGCACCTCTCGGCGAAGAAGTGGTTCACCGGTCCGAAGATGACCGTGGACCTGCCGGCCGGTGTCACTGCGGCCGACGAGATCGCCCTCGAGCACGAACACAAGGGCTTCCACCAGCCGCCGAGCGCCTAACCGCTCCGGCACGACCCCTGGGGCGCCGCACCACACCGGTGCGGCGCCCCTCGTCCGTCATGGGTCCACTTACTGTCGACACACGCCCGCGGCCGGACGACGCCCACGTCCAGGACCCGCAGGCCCTTGTCAGCGGTGGATATGCTCCCCGGCGGGGTCGAAGGGCACCTGCGTCGACACCGAGCACGGCACGATGCGTCCCGCGACGTTGACCTGCCAGGCCCCGGTCCGGACGTCGTCGAGCGCGACGGGCAGGCCGTCCCCGCGCCATACCGAGGCCAGCCCGACCGCGGCACCGACGGCGGCGCCATACGCGGCGGAGGTCACCTGGCCACACCCCGCCCCGTCGCGCAAGACGAGCTCACCACCCCACAGCGTGACCTCCGGGTCGGCGAGCACCAGCGAGACCACGCGCCGCAGCGGGCCCGTCGCCCGAACCTTCTCGAGTGCCTCGCGACCGAGGAAGGGCGTGTCCGAGCGCAGCTTGGTCGCGAAGAGCAGCCCCGCCTCGACCGGGTTGACGTCGGGGCCGAGCTCGGCCCCGAACGCGCGGTAGCCCTTCTCCAGCCGAAGCGCGTTGATCGCGTTGTAGCCCGCCGGAACAATTCCGTATGCCGAACCGGCATCCAAGAGCAGCTCATAGGCGCCGGCGGCGACATCGGCCGGGACGTAGAGCTCCCATCCCAGCTCACCGACATAGGTCATCCGGGTCGCCCGGACTGTGAACGGCCCGAGGTCGACCAGGCGACTGGTGGCGAAGGGGAAGTCGTCGGGCTCGAAGCCTGAGCGGGAGAGCGACTGGAGCACGGCTCGGGACCGCGGGCCCATCACGCCGAGGACGGCATACATCGCGGTCACGTCGGTGACGGTGACCCGACCCCCATCCGGGATGTGGCGACGCAACCAGTCCTGGTCCCGGACGACCGACGCGGCGGAGGTGACCCAGAGGTACTCGTCCCGACCGACCCGGGTGACCGTGACATCGGCCTCGTACCCACCGCGGGTGTTGAGCACGCCGGTGTAGACGACCCGGCCGACCGGGACGGCGACATCGGCCGTGCAGACCCACTGGAGCAGCGTCAGGGCATCCTCACCCTGGACGAGGAGCTTGCCGAAGGAGGTCTGGTCGAACAGGGCGACGGCCTCGCGGGTGGCGCGCTGCTCGGCGACGCACCACGGCTGCCAGCTCGGAGCGTCCCAGGAGTAGTCCAGCCGGGGCCGCTCCCCGGCCGGCGCGAACACCAGGGGCCGCTCCCAGCCCATCCGGGAGCCGAAGACCGCCCCGGCCGCCTCGGTGAGATGGTGGACCGGCGAGCGACGGAACGGTCGCGCGCTGTCGAACTCCCGTCCCGGCCACGGGATGGCGTAGTGCAGGCCGAGCACCTCCCCCACCCGCCCGCGCAGCCACTGGGTGTTCCCGTGGAAGGTGTCGAAGCGTCGGATGTCGACCCCGACGAGGTCACTCTGCGGCTCGCCGGCGACGATCCACTCGGCCAAGGCCCGGCCGGCGCCGCCCGCCGACGCGATGCCCACGGAGTTAAACCCCGCGGCGACATAGACGCCGCGGACGCTCGGCGCCGCGCCGAGGATGAACTGGTTGTCCGGGGTGAACGACTCCGGGCCGTTGTAGAACTTCTTCACCCCCGTGGTGGCCAGCGCCGGGAGGCGGTGCAGGGCCGACTCCATGAGCACCTCGAAGTGCTCCCAGTCCTCGTCGAGCAGCTGGAACTCGAAGGGGTAGGGGATCTGGTCCGGGGCGACCCACGGCTTGGCGACCGGCTCGAAGCCCCCGACGACGAGCCCCCCGACCTCCTCCTTGACGTAGGTGTAGCCATCCGGGTCGCGCAGGATCGGCAGCATCCGGTGGACGCCCTCGATCGCCTCGGTGACGACATAGAAGTGCTCAGCCGAGTGCAACGGCACGGTGACCCCGATCGTGGCCGCCAGCGCATTGGTCCACTGCCCGGCGCACAGGACGAGGGTCTCGCACTCGACGTCGCCCTGGTCGGTGCGCACGCCCGCAGCAAGACCGTCGCGTATGTCGAGCCCGGTGACCCGGACCTTCTCCACGACCCGGGCACCGCGCAGCTTGGCCCCCTTGGCCAACGACTGGGTGACATCGGTCGGATTGGCGGTGCCGTCCTTCGGCAGCCAGATCGCGCCCTGGAGGTCGTCGGTGCGCAGCAGCGGGTAGCGGTCGGCAGCCTGAGCCGGGGTGAGGATCTCGCACTCGAGGTCGTACGCCTCCGCGGCCGCTGCGGTGCGCAGCAGCTGCACCATCCGCTCGGGTGTCCGGGCGACGGTGACTCCCCCGCACTCCTTGTATCCGGTGCCCAGCCCGGTCTCGGCCTCGAGTCGCTGGTACAGGGCGGCGGAGTACTGCACCAACCGGGTGCCGCTCTCCGAGGCGCGCAGCTGACCGACCAGGCCCGCAGCGTGCCACGTCGTGCCCGAGGAGAGCCGCCCCTGCTCGAGGAGGAGGACGTCGCGGACCCCGAGGGCGGTGAGGCGGTAGGCCACGCTTGCCCCGACGATCCCCCCACCGACGATGACGACCTGGGCACGCTGCGGAAGGCTCACGTGGTGACCTTACCGACGGCGTCCAGGGGGGTTTGATGGGTGAGTTTGCCCGGATCTCTTGCACAATGCCAGGCCTGTTCTTTACTATCTCTTTACTGACCGCCTTCAGGGGCGGCAGGAGCAAGCCATCGGGGGATGGCGAGCGAGGCCTAGGTGGAGCGCGTTCACCGGGTCTGGGAGGCGTCCGGGGGATGGATGCCTGCGGGTCGCCGAGAGGTGACCCGCCCACCGAGGTGGTCGGGGGCGACCGCACTCGGGCTCCATGCCGCCACCACGGCATGGAGCATGCCCTCGCTCGAGGGTTGGAGAGGCCGCCCGCCACACGCGTGGTGGGCGGCCTCTCCGACATCGACGGCTGACCCGGGGTGCCCGGGACGCGGGTGCAAGGTCAGGGCGAGTGTCGGCTTCGGACCAGGCAGCGCGGCCGACTCGGGCTCTGCCCGGCCTGCGGGCCGGACGGGCCGTCAGGTCCGCGCTACGACGCGGAAGAGCATCGCCACACGTGACCCGGTACCACGGAGCCACGAAGGTGACGCGTGAAGTGCCCCGGCGCCCGGTGCGGTGGGCGGCGAAGCCGCCAGCGCACGGGTCAGTGAGTCGAGCCGGCGATCAGGCTCTTGACCTCGGACTCGCGATACCGGCGGTGGCCGCCGAGTGTGCGGATCGCATTCAGCTTGCCTGCCTTCGCCCACCGAGTGACCGTCTTGGGGTCGACTCTGAACAAGGCGGCGACCTCCGCAGGGGTCAGCAAACGCTCAGCAACATGTGGCTCAACCATCAGGGCACTCCGTGACAACCGTGGCACCACCCCCCTCGGGTGATATCCCCCAAAGGCAACAGTAACCCGCCGAGACCGATCTAGGTGACGAATCGCCAAACACGCCCCTTCCGGACACTGACAGCGAATGGCCGCGAGGGCCCCCGACCAGATACCGTGTCCCCACGAACGCACATTTCCCGGAGCCGCTACGCGACCGGGTGGGTCCCGGAGCGACGCCCCCGGGGCGTACTCGTCAGCGGTGCCGCCCGGCATACGCATGAGGGGGTCACGCCATGGGGCGCGGCCGAGCCAAGGCCAAGCAGACGAAGGTCGCTCGGAAGTTGAAGTACTTCTCTCCCGACACCGACCTCTCCGCGCTTGAACAAGAACTCCACGCGTCGACCCAGCATCGCTTCGGCGCGCTGGCCGCGCAGGACGTCCTCGAGGATGACGACGACCTCGAGGACGACGCGGGCGACGACGAGGACGATCTCGACGACGACGGGGACGACTACGAGTCCTGGGCGAGCGGCCACCGCTGACCACCCCGGGTCGGGTCGGTCGATGCCGACCCGCGCCACCCGGTGACGACCAGGACCGCTCAGCTCGTCCGGTAACCGCCCATCATCTGTACCGACCCTCCGGCGACGCCTTTGGATCCGCTGACGAGCTCGCCCTGCTGGGCCCTATCCGTCGGCCTCAGCGTCCCGACCTCCCCCACCTGCCATGCGCTGAGGCCGCGCTCGCCGAGGACCTGAACCGCCCGGGCCACCCCGGCCGGGGGCAGCACGGCCACGAAACCCACCCCCATGTTGAGGGTCCGCTCGAGGTCGTCGGACGGGACCTGGCCGAGCCGCTGGACCAGCCCGAAGACCGGCGGCGGAGCCCAGGTCCCCCGGTCGACGCCGGCCACCAGCCCAGGCGGGAGCACCCGGGCGAGGTTGGCGGCGAGGCCGCCGCCGGTGACATGCGAGAGCGCGTGGAGCTGAACCTGCGGATCGCGTATGACGGCCAGCAGATCCGCGGCGTAGACCCTCGTCGGCGTCAGCAGCTCCTCGCCGAGGGTGCGACCGAGCTCAGGAACCTCCCGGTCCAGGCCCCAGCCGGCCGCGGAGACCACGCGACGCACGAGGGAGTAGCCGTTCGAGTGCAGCCCGCTCGAGGCGAGCGCGAGCACCGCGTCGCCGGCCTCGACCCGGTGCGCACCGAGCAGGTCGGCGTACTCGACCACCCCGGTCGCAGCGCCTGCGACGTCATACTCGTCCGGGTCGAGCAGGCCAGGGTGTTCCGCGGTCTCGCCGCCGACGAGGGCGACGCCGGCTTTCGCACAGGCGGCGGCGATCCCGGAGACGATCGCCGCGATCCTGGTGGGGACCACCGTGCCGCAGGCGATGTAGTCGGTCATGACCAGCGGCTCGGCCCCGCAGACGACGATGTCGTCGACGACCATCCCCACCAGGTCGAAGCCGATGGTGTCGTGGATGTCCATGGCTTGGGCGATGGCGACCTTGGTGCCGACCCCGTCGGTCGATGTCGCGAGCACCGGCCGGGTCATCCGGCGCAAGGCGGAGGCGTCGAAGAGGCCGGCGAAGCCGCCGAGCCCGCCGAGCACCTCCGGGCGCTGAGCCCGCTGGACTGAGGCCTTCATCAGCTCGACGGCACGGTCACCGGCCTCGGTGTCGACGCCTGCGGCGGCATACGTGATGGGGGTGGGGCTGCCCGGCTCGCTCACCCAACCACCCTACGGCCCACCCGGGTGGACGCCCCACACCGAGCACCCGAACGTGCAATAGTCCCGTCGCTTGGGTGTTTTGTCCCCATATGTCACCCGCGAAGAGGACTACTGCACGTTTGAGTGCCGAAGACGGCGTCGCCTCACGGGTGCAGAAGGGCGTTCTCGGCCCCGCCGAGCACCCCACGCCCCAAGCCGTCGACGCCGACGACATAGGGGTCCGGGTCGACATCCCGGCGGGCCGGACGCAGGTCGACCGGCAGCGTCTCGAGGACGTGCTTGCCGATCCGGCCGTCCTCGGGCAGCTCGACGGGATAGCTGCCGGTGAAACAGGCCGTGCAGAGCCGGTCGCTGGGCTGCGAGGTGGCCTCGATCATGCCCTCGAGCGAGACATACCCGAGCGAGTCGGCCCCGATCGACGCGCGGATCTCCTCGACCCCCAAGCCGGTGGCGATGAGCTCGGCGCGGGTGGCGAAGTCGATGCCGTAGAAGCACGGCCAGTGGACCGGCGGCGAGGAGATCCGGACGTGCACCTCGGCCGCGCCCGCCTCGCGGAGCATCCGCACCTGGGCCCGCTGGGTGTTGCCCCGGACGATCGAGTCGTCGACGACGACGAGCCGCTTGCCCCGGATGGTGTGGGTCAGCGGGTTGAGCTTGAGCCGTATGCCGAGCTGGCGCAGCGTCTGCGAGGGCTGGATGAAGGTCCGGCCGACATAGGCGTTCTTGACGAAACCCTGGCCGTAGGGGATCCCGGACTCCTGCGCGTACCCCACCGCCGCGGGCACACCGGAGTCGGGCACCCCGATGACGAGGTCCGCCTCGACCGGGTGCTCCCGGGCCAGCCGGGCCCCCATGGCGACCCGGGCCTCATGGACCACCCGCGAGCTGATGACCGCGTCGGGGCGGGCGAGGTAGACGTACTCGAAGACGCAGCCCTTCGGCTCCGGGGGGGCGAAGTGGTGCGAGCGCAGCCCGTTCTCGTCGATGACGAGCAGCTCCCCCGGCTCGATCTCGCGGATCACCGCCGCGCCGACGGTCTGCAGCGCCGCGGTCTCCGAGGCGACGACCCAGCCTCGGTCGAGCCGGCCCAGCGCCAGCGGGCGGATGCCGTGGGGGTCGCGGGCGGCATACAGGGTGTGCTCGTCCATGAAGACGAAACAGAAGGCGCCGCGCAGCCGGGGCAGCACGTCCAACGCGACCGCCTCCAGCGACCGGTCCGGGTCGGAAAGCAGCGCGGTGACCAGCGCCGTGTCGGTCGTATTGCCGCGGCCGATCTCGCCGGGATGCCGGTCCAGCTCGCCGTGTCGCTCGGCGACCAGCTCGCGCAGCTCGGCGGAGTTGATGAGGTTGCCATTGTGGGCCAGCGCGACCGTCGTGGTGTCGGTGCCGCCGAGGGTGGGCTGGGCGTTCTCCCAGGTCGACCCGCCGGTCGTGGAGTACCGGCAGTGGCCGATCGCCACATGCCCGCGCAGCGACTGCAGCGAGGCCTCGTCGAAGACCTGGGAGACCAGCCCCATGTCCTTGTAGACGAGGACCTTCGAGCCGTCCCCGGTGGCGATCCCCGCCGACTCCTGGCCGCGGTGCTGGAGGGCGTAGAGCCCGAAGTAGCACAGCTTGGCGACCTCCTCGCCGGGAGCCCAGACGCCGAAGACGCCGCAGGCATCCTGGGGAGCCTTCTCACCGGGAAGCAGGTCGTGGGTCAGCCGACCATCACCGCGTGCCACGGGCGCCAGTCTCCCACACGCCCCGGCCCGCCCTACCGTTCGCGGTCGACGAGGGCGACGACGACGCCGGCGACGAGCAGCCCGACCATCGCACCGACGACGGCCAGCAGCCCCACCTCGGAGGCGATCGAGTACCCCGGCACGTGCGGCGAGACGACCGCGTAGGCCCCTCCGCCGATGAGGCCGAGGACCACCCCGGTCCACAGAATGCGGGGGATGTTCAGGACCCGGGGCGGCGGCGTGGCGACAGGCGAGACGCGGCCGCCGGGGTCGACCGGGGGGGGAAGGACGGCGGTCAGATCGGCGCGCAGCCCGCTCGCACGCACCGCGCCCGCCGCGACGGCGTCGGCCCAGGTGCGGCGCCCCAGGGCAAGTTCCAGCCAGGTCACCGGGTCGGTCTCCACGGTGTTGGGCGGGGTTCCCCGGGTATGCCGCGGCCCCGCGATGCACTGGACCGCCCCGTATGGCGGGACCCGCACCTCGACGCTGCGCCCGGGCGAGGCGAGAGCGAGCTCGTCGAGGGTGAACCGGACCGCCGTCGCCACGAGGTCCGGGGCGGCGCCGTGCGGGTCGGCGCGGACCGCGTCGAGCGCGGCCCGACCGAGGCGGGGGTCGACTCGACGACGGGGCGGCATACCGACATCGTGCCAGCCCCGCTGGTGGGCCATGATGACGAGCGTGACCGAGACGGGCGAGGCGGTCTTCGAGCGCGACGAGCGCGGCGGCTTCACCGTCGTCGTCGACGGCTACCCCCAGTCATATGTCCACCCCGACGACCCGCTGCTGTTTGCCTTCGAGTATGTCGAGCACCTCGGCGCCCTCCTCGACACGCTCGCCCCCGGCCCGGTGCGGGTCACCCACGTCGGCGGCGGCGGGCTCACCCTGCCGCGGTATGTCGCCGCGACGCGGCCGGGGTCCGCTCAGGTGGTCCTCGAGCCCGACGCTGCCCTCACGGCGGCGGTGCGGGCCCGGCTGCCGCTGCCCCGGGGCAGCCGGATCCGGGTCCGGGCGGTGGACGGGAGGTCCGGGCTCGCGGCCCTTCGTGACGCCAGCGCCGACGTCGTCGTCCTCGACGCCTATGCCGCGGGGCGCCTGCCGGCCGAGCTCGGCACCGTCGAGGCGATGAGCGAGATGGCCCGGGTGCTGACCGCGACTGGGACTCTGCTGGCCAATCTCGCCGACGGCCCGGGCCTCCCCCACGCCGGGCGGGTCATCGCGGGTGCGGTCGCGGCCGGGCTGACGCCGCGGGTGGTCCTCGGGATGCACGAGGTGCTCAAGGGGCGCCGGTTCGGCAACTACGTCCTGGCCGCCTCGGCGGAGCCGGTCGACCTCGTCGCGGTGGGCCGACGGGTCGCGCGGAGCCCCTTTCCCACGGCGATCTGGGACGAGGCCGAGCTCAGCCGCCGGACCGCGTCGACCCGGCCGATGAGCGACGACAGCGCCGAGGCGGGCCCGGTCCCCCCAACGACTTGGCTGACGAGCCGACGCCGACGCTGACCTTCGCCACGCCAGGACCAGGCCCGGGACGCACACGGACCGGACGACCGCGCCGTCCCATCGCACGCGCCGCTACCCGGCGAAGGCCGCCCGGAGCGTGTGGGTGTGCGCGGCCTGCAGCTCGTCGAGGTCGACCTCGAAGCAGTCCTGGACGACCAGGCCCGAGCCGGGCCGCCCGACGGTACCGAGGTGCGCCATCGGCACCGAGTTCGCGGCGCAGAGCTGGGCCAGCGGACGCTCGTGGTCCTCGCGGACGCTGACGAGCACCCGCGCCGTCGACTCGGCGAAGAGCGCCGCGAAGGCACTGACGCCCCAGATATGGGTGACCTCGCGCAGCGAGACCGCCGCACCGACGCCGTGGCGCAGCACCGACTCGGCCAGCGCGATGGCCAGCCCGCCCTGGGAGAGATCGTGCGCCATACCGAAGACGCGTTTGTCGGTGCCCTGGACGAGCACCTCCGCCAGGCGCATCTCGGCCGCGAGGTCGACCTGCGGCGGCCGGCCGCCGAGGTGACCATGGAGCACCCGGGACCACTCGGACCCGTCGAGCTCGTCCCGGGTGGCCCCGAGAAGGTAGATGTGCTCGCCCTCAGTGCGGAAGCCCGAGCCAGGACGCTTGCTGACGTCCTGCATGACCCCGAGCACCCCGACCAGCGGTGTCGGGTGGATCGCGACATCCCCGGTCTGGTTGTAGAAGGAGACATTGCCGCCGGTCACCGGGATGCCGAGGAACTTGCACCCCTCGGCGAGCGCGCGGACCGACTCGCGGAAGGCCCACATGACCCCCGGGTCCTCGGGCGAGCCGAAGTTGAGGCAGTCGGTCACCGCGAGCGGGCGGGCCCCGGAGACGGCGACATTGCGGTAGGCCTCCGAGAGCGCGAGCTGGGCGCCGTCATACGGGTCGAGCGCGCAGAACCGGCTGTTGCAGTCGGTGGCCAGGGCCACGCCGAGCCCGGTGAACTCGTCGACTCGGACCACGCCGGCGTCGTCGGGCTGGGCCATCGCCGTGTTGCCCATGACGTACCGGTCGTACTGGTCGGTGACCCAGGACTTGTCGGCGATATTCGGCCCGGCCAGGACGGTGAGCAGGGCGTGCCGCAGGCCGGCTCCGTCGTGGTCGCCCGGGCGGGCCAGGTCGGTGGTGTCGTCGGCGGTGAGAACGTCGAGGTATGTCGGCCGGGCCAGCGGGCGGTGGTAGGTCGGGCCCTCGTGGGCGACCGAGCGCGGGGGCACGTCGACGATGACCTCGCCGTGCCATGTGACGACGAGCCGGCCGGTGTCGGTGACCTCGCCGAGGACGGTGGCCTCGACATCCCACTTCGTCGTGATGGCGAGGAACTCCTCGAGGCGGTGCGGCTCGACGATCGCCATCATCCGTTCCTGCGACTCGGACATGAGGATCTCCTCGGGCCGCAGGCTGGGGTCACGCAGCGGCACCTTGTCGAGCTCGATCCGCATGCCCCCCTCGCCATTGCTCGCGAGCTCGCTCGTCGCGCAGGACAACCCTGCGCCCCCGAGGTCCTGGATGCCGGCGACGACGCGGGCGGCATACAGGTCCAGGCAGCACTCGATGAGGACCTTCTCGGCGAACGGGTCGCCGACCTGGACGGCCGGTCGCTTCGCCGGGCCGCCCTCGTCGAAGGTCTCCGAGGCGAGGACCGAGACCCCGCCGATGCCGTCGCCGCCGGTCTTCGCGCCGAAGAGGACGACGTGGTTGCCGACGCCGGTCGCCTTGGCGAGGTGGATGTCCTCGACCCGCATGGCGCCGACGCACAGGGCGTTGACGAGCGGGTTGCCCTGGTAGCAGTCGTCGAAGACGACCTCGCCGCCGACATTGGGCAGGCCGAGGCAGTTGCCATAGCCACCGACGCCTGCGACGACCCCGGGCAGGACCCGGGCGGTGTCGGGATGGTCGAGGTTGCCGAAGCGCAGCGAGTCCATGACGGCGATCGGCCGGGCACCCATCGACATGATGTCGCGGACGATCCCCCCGACGCCGGTCGCGGCGCCCTGGTACGGCTCGACATACGAGGGGTGGTTGTGGCTCTCGGCCTTGAAGGTCACCGCCCAGCCGTCGCCGATGTCGACGACACCAGCGTTCTCGCCGATGCCGACGAGGAGCTTCTCGCGCATCTGGTCGGTGGTGTTCTCGCCCCAGAGCGCGAAGTGGACCTTGCTCGACTTGTACGAGCAGTGCTCGGACCACATGACCGAGTACATCGCCAGCTCGGCGATGGTCGGCCGGCGCCCGACGATCTCGCGGATGTTCGCGTACTCGTCCGACTTCAATCCGAGCTCGGCCCAGGGCTGCTCGACGTCCGGGGTCTGCGCGGCGTGCGCGACGGTGTCGAGTGTGCTCATTGGCGGACCTCCAGACCGGTTCCGGCGGCGAGCGCCGCGATGACCGAGGTGAAGAAGCCGCGGCCGTCGGTCGAGGGGCCGAAGCCCTCCTCGACGCAGTGCTCCGGGTGCGGCATGAGCCCGACGACATTGCCGCGCTCGTTGGACACCCCGGCGATCGCGTTGTACGAGCCGTTCGGGTTCGAGCCGGCATACCGGAAGACCACCCGACCCTCCGCCTCGAGCATGTCGAGGGTGCGCTGGTCGGCGACATAGCCGCCCTCGCCGTTCTTCAAGGCGATGGTGATCTCCTGCCAGCGGCCGAAGTCACGGGTCCACGGGGTGGCGGTGTTCTCGACGACGAGGCGGACGTCGATGCAGTTGAACAGCCGGTGGTCGTTGCGGATCAGGGCACCGGGCAGCAGGTGCGACTCGCAGAGGATCTGGAAGCCGTTGCAGATGCCCAGGACCGGCATACCACCGGTGGCCGCGTCGATGACGCGGTCCATGACCGGGGCGAACCGGGCGATGGCCCCGCAGCGGAGGTAGTCGCCATAGGAGAAGCCGCCAGGGAGGATCACCGCGTCGACATCGTGCAGCGTGTCGTCGGCGTGCCAGAGGGACACCGCCTCGGCGCCGCAGAGCCGGACCGCGCGGATCGCGTCCCGGTCGTCGAGCGAGCCCGGGAAGGTGACGACCCCGATCCTCATGCGGAGGCGCCGCTGGTGGCGCTGGCTTCGCTTGTGGCTCCGGTGGTGGCGCTCGCCTCGGCCCGGACCGAGACGACATCCTCGATGACCGGATTGGACAGCAGCCGCTCGGCCGCGTCCCGGGCCTGGGCCAGGTCGTCCTCGGTCACCTCGCCGTCGACCGTGAGGACGAACCTCTTCCCCTGGCGGACCTCGGTGATGTGGTCGAACCCGAGCCGCGGGAGGGCGCGGGCCACCGCTTGTCCCTGCGGGTCGAGGATCTCGGGCTTGAGCATGACGTCGACGACGATGCGTCCCATCTTCGAGGTGCTCCTTGTGTTGCCGTGTGCTCGCCAAAGCGGGTCAGGGCCAGCCTAACGGGCGAGAGGGGTTCCGCCCGTTCTGGCTCTCCTCGTGGTGGGCGTGGCCGCTCAGAACGTCCGGCCGGTGAGACGCTCGTACGCCTCGACATACTTCGCCCGGGTCTGGTCGACGACCTCGGCGGGCAGCGGCGGGGGCGCGTCGGTCCCGTGGCGGTCCCAGCCGGAGGCAGGCGAGGTGAGCCAGTCCCGGACGAACTGCTTGTCGTATGACGGCTGCGGGCCGCCCGGGCGCCACAGGTCCGCGGGCCAGAACCTCGAGGAGTCGGGGGTGAGCACCTCGTCGGCGAGGACGAGGCCGCCTCCCACGCTGGACGTGGGGCCGGTGGCCCCGGTCGAGGGCTCGAGGCCGAACTCGACCTTGGTGTCGGCGATGAGGATGCCGCGTTCGGCGGCGACCGCGTTCGCCCTGGCGAGGATCGCCGTGGTCAGCTCGGCGGCCCGCGCCGCGGTTGCCGCGCCGACGAGGTCGACGACGGCGGCATACCCGATGGGTTCGTCGTGCTGACCGGCGGGGGCCTTCGTCGAGGGGGTGAAGACGGGCGCGGGCAGCCGCGAGCCGTCGGTGAGGCCGGGCGGGAGGGCGACCCCGCTGACGGTGCCGGTGGCGAGGTACTCGGCGAGGCCGCCGCCGGTGAGATAGGCGCGGGCCACGCACTCGACCGGGAGCATCCGCAGCGAGCGGACGAGGATGGCGCGGCCGGCGACGGCGGCGGGGACGTCGGTGGAGACGACGTGGTTGGGGACGAGGTCGGCGAGCTGGTCGAACCACCAGAGGGAGAGCTGGGTGAGGATCGTCCCTTTGTCGGGGATCGGCGTGTCGAGGATGACGTCGTACGCCGAGATCCGGTCCGAGGCGACGAGGAGCAGCTGGTCCTGCCGTGGCTCTCCGGTGGCCGGGTCGAGCGGGGCGTAGAGGTCCCTGACCTTCCCCGAGTACCTGTGGACGAAGCCGTCAAGGACTGGGGCAGAGGCCGGCATACCCGCCATTGTCCACACCCCCCCTGCAAAGACACACCTTTAGAAGCCCTCTAAAGGTGTGTCTTTGCGGGTTATCCACAGGAGGTTAGCCGGGGGTTGCGGAGCGGGCGATGTCTGTGCGGTAGTGCGACCCGCGCAGCCCGACCCGCGCAACTGCCTCGTATGCCGCCCCCCGCGCCGCCGCGAGGTCGTCCCCGAGCGCCAGGATGTTGAGCACCCGCCCGCCCGAGGACACCAGCTCACCGGAGGGGAGCCGCCGCGTCCCGGCGTGGAGCACGGTCACCGCACCCTCCTCGACCAGCTCGTCGAGCCCGCCGATCGGGTCCCCGACCACCGGCGCCGACGGATAGCCCTGCGCAGCCAGTACGACATTGACCGCCGCCGAGCGCGACCAGTGCAGGGCGCCGAACTCCTCCAGCCGCCCGGTCGCCGCCGCCCGCAGCAGCACCCCGAGCCCGGTCCGCAGCCGCGCGAGGACCACCTGCGAGTCCGGGTCGCCGAAGCGGGCGTTGAACTCGATGACCCGGGGCCCCCGCGAGGTGACCGCCAAGCCGACATAGAGGACACCAACGTACGGGGTGCCGCGCCGGCGCATCTCGTCGACGACCGGCTGGGCCACCCGCTCCACGACGAGGTCGGCGAAGCCGGCCGGCAGCCAGTCGAGCGGGGAGTACGCGCCCATGCCGCCGGTGTTCGGCCCCGTGTCGCCGTCGCCGACCCGCTTGAAGTCCTGTGACGGCGCGAGCGCGAGGACCGTCGTCCCGTCGCACAGGCAGAAGACCGAGACCTCGGGCCCGTCGAGGTACTCCTCGATGACGACGGTGCCGCCGGGTCGGGCCAGGCAGGCGTCGGCGTGCGCCAGGGCAGCCTCGCGCGAGTCGGTGACGACGACCCCTTTCCCCGCCGCCAGCCCGTCGTCCTTGACCACGTGCGGCGCGCCGAGGGCGTCCAGCGCATCCTCGACCTCCGCGCGCGTTGTGCAGACATGGGCCAGGGCCGTGGGAACTCCCGCCGCGGCCATGACCTCCTTGGCGAACGACTTGCTCCCTTCCAGCCTCGCCGCGGCTGCCGACGGACCGAAGCACGGTATGCCGGCCAGGCGCAGCGCATCCGCGCCGCCGGCGACAAGGGGCGCCTCCGGCCCGATGACGACGAGATCGGCGCGCAGCCGCTGGGCGAGGGCCACCACTGCCTCAGGGTCACACGGGTCCGCCAACGGCTCACAGTCGGCGACCAGCTCGATGCCCGGGTTGCCGGGAGCGGCGACGACGGCATCGACCTCCGGGTCGGCCGCCAGGGAGAGGACCAGGGCGTGCTCACGCGCGCCGGAACCCACGACGAGGACGATCACGAGCCGACCCTATCGACTGGGCCGGGTGGCCGCCTGGAGAGGCCCGAGGGCGAACGCCGGGCCGCACGGCGGGACGGCTGAGTTGCGACGTCCCGGGAGGCAGGGGACGCAACTCCCGGGACGTCGCTGTGCTGTCGTGACTTCGGCTGGGGGGACCTACTCGCACGACGGTGTCGGGCGCGCTTCCGACAACCAGAATATTGCGCCTCGTAACGGCGTTATGTAAAGAACCTTGGGTGTCGGGATCGGGCCAATGTCGGTAATCCGCCACGGGCGCGACTCACCGGTCGGTAGATTGCCGAAGGTGAGCCAGTCGCCCGTCGTGCCCGACAGCCTGGAGCTGCTCTTCTCCAACCAACCGGACCGCCAGCAGGCGGTGACGCGGGTCTACCTGGCGCTCGTCCAGAACCCGGGATCGACCCGGGAGTGGCTCATCGGCCGCGGGGAGCACCCCAGGTCGGTCGACTATGCCCTGGAGACCCTCCAGCTGCGCGGCCTCGTCCTCGTCCACGGGGATGGAACGGTCGAGGTCCGTCCCCCCGATGTCGCGCTCCCCCAGGCCGCGGCCCGGCTCGAGCGGCAGGGCGCCTCGCTCCGCGCGCTGGCTCGGGAGGTGACGGCTCTGTACCTGACCGCTCGCCGCAATGACACCCAGACCAACCCGCCGGTCACCTATCTCCAGTCCCTCGACGACATCAGCCGCGCCACCTTCCGACTGGAGCAGTCCGACGCGCGGGCCTTGACGCTGCGGGCGGCCTCGGCCCGCACGCACACCTTGTTGAGCCTGCCTCCGCGACCCATGGGCGTGACCTCAGGAGGGGACCGGCGCCGCGTCGTCTACGACCCGCAGGTGCTCGACCACCCCGGTGCCCTCGAGGCCATCGACGCCCGCAGCGCCCTCGGCGAGGACAGCCGCTTCTTCGACGGCCTGCCGTTCTCCTTGACCATCGCCGAGGGGGTCGGCGCCGTGATCGACGCGAGCACGGACGAGCACGGTTTCGACGTCGGCGTCCACGTCAGTGCCGGGGCGGTCGTCGCCTCGCTCTGGCGGCTCGCGGAACGGCTCTGGGAGCTGGCCGAACGCCTCGCGGTGCCCGGTCAGGAGGACCTCGTCGATGACCGGGACCGCTCGATCCTGCTCCTCCTGGCCGCAGGTGCAACGGACGTCGCGATCGCCCGCAGCCTCGACGTCTCCCAGCGCACCGTGGAGCGGCGGATTCGCGCCATCCTCGACCGCCTCGGCGTCACCACCCGCTTCCAGGCCGGCGTCCAGGCGGTGCGGCGCGGCTGGGTGTGATCGGGACCGGCTGAGTCACCCAACGGTCGCCCTGGGTCTGCGGCCGAGCTGTCGGCCGCGCATACGACATCTCCCCGCCAGCCGGTATGCCGGACCGGGAGGTGACCCCCCACGCGGGGCACTAGACTAGGTCGTTCGCACGGGGACGCCTCCCCACCTCGAGGCCGAGGAGCCAGCAGCGGTGACCAGCTCGACGCACGCCGAGGAGCGCGCGGCGCACGATGTCGTCAGCGCCGAGCTGCGCGTCGAGCAGGAGCACGTCGACCTGGTCTACGCCGAGCTCGACAACGCCTCACGGCGGGCCACTCAGGTCGAGCGGGACGGCCTGGCCCGAGGCCGCACCTCGCGCAGTGGCGACCTGCGCGACGAGGAGCTCACCGGTCTGTTCGAACGCGACGCGCTCGTCTACCACGCCGCCCGGCGACGGCACAGCCTCGACACCCAGTACGAAGGGCTCGTCTTCGGCCGTCTCGACCTGGACGCCTCGGCCCTCAGACATGACGGCCGGGACGGCGAGGACCACCGCGAGGTGCGGTACATCGGCCGGCTCGGGGTTCGTAACGCTGAGTACGAGCCGCTCGTCATCGACTGGCGGGCCCCCGCGGCCTCGCCCTTCTACCGGGCCACTCCGACCGACCCGCACGGCGTGATCCGGCGCCGGGTGCTGCAGTGCCGTGGCTCTCGAGTCGTCGGGGTCGAGGACGACCTCATGGTCGCCGAGCCGCCCGCCGACCTCGTCGTCGTCGGCGACGGCGCCCTCCTCGCCGCGCTGACCCGCAGCCGCGGCCCCCAGATGCGCGACATCGTCGCGACGATCCAGCAGCACCAAGACGAAGCGATCCGCGCCCCCGCCCAGGGCGTCACCGAGATCACCGGTGGCCCAGGAACCGGCAAGACGGTCGTCGCGCTGCACCGCGCGGCGTACCTCCTGTATGCCGACCGACGCCGCTACGAGACCGGCGGCATCCTCGTCGTCGGCCCCTCGGCGTCATACACCGCCTATATCGAACGGGTCCTCCCCTCTCTTGGGGAGGAGACCGTCACCCTGCGGTCGCTGGGTGACCTCGTCGACGCCGTCACGGCGACCCGGACCGACCCACCCGAGGCGGCGGCGGTCAAGGGGTCGGCGCGGATGCGCCGGGTGCTCTCCCGGCTCGCTCGGGAGGCCGTCCCGGACGGTCCGAGCGACCTGCGGGTCTTCGTCGCCGGGCACGCGGTGCGCGTCGACGCGACCACCCTCGACGCCATCCGGGCCCGGGTGCTGCGCCAGCACCAGCGCAATCTCGCCACCGGGACCGTCCTCGAGGAGCTGGCCGAGGCGGCATACCGGCAGGTCGACGGGGTCGACCGGGCGTCCTTCCGGCGGGCCTTCGACACGCATGACACGGTGAGGACCTTCCTCGAGGAGTGGTGGCCGCAGCTGGACCCCCGCACGGTCCTGCTCTGGCTCGGCGACGAGGACGTGGCGACCCGGGTGGCCGCGGGAGTGCTGACCGCGTCGGAGGTGCGCGAGCTCGTCGACTCGGTCCGGACGGCCGCCGCCACCGGGCAGTGGTCGGTGGCCGATGTCGCGCTCATCGACGACCTCACCGCCCGGATCGGCCAGGTGGTCGAGCAGCCTCGCGAGGAACGTGGCTTCTACGAGATCGAGACGTTGGACGACCTCGACGCCTTCGGCGTGACCGAGCTGCACCCCAGCCTCACCGCACGGGAGCTGCCGACCGGGCCGGAACACACCTCCGCCGACCCCCGCGACCGCCTCCTGCTGGGCAGCGTCGGCCGGCCGGCGAGCTATGCCCATGTCCTCGTCGACGAGGCGCAGGACCTCTCGCCCATGCAGTGGCGGATGCTCGGCCGCCGCGGTCGCAGCGCGTCCTGGACCGTCGTCGGCGACGCGGCACAGAGCTCCTGGCCGGACGCCGTCGAGGCGCTCTCCGCCCGCGAGGAAGCCTTCGGGCCCGCTGAGCGACGCTCCTTCCACATGACGACCAACTACCGCAACGCCCGCGAGGTCTTCGACTACGCCGCCGAAGTCATCCGCGCTCACGTTCCCGACGCCGACATCCCGCTCGCGGTCCGCGAGACCGGTGTCCCGGTCCGGGTCCGCTCGGTGCCGGTCCCCACGGCGCGACAGTATGACGACCCGGCATCCGCGCCCCGCTGGAGCACGGTCGTGGCCATCGTTGCCGAGTCGGTCGATGACCTCCTCGACGAGGTCGAGGGATCGATCGCGGTGATCTGCCCCGCCGAGCACGTCCCACCCTTGCTCCAGCTCAGCTCTTTGGGGGGCGACCGGGTGACGGTGCTCGACCCGTTGAGCGCCAAGGGGCTGGAGTTCGATGCCACTGTCGTCGTCGACCCGGCCGCGGTCGTGTCGGCCACGGCCGGGGGCGTCCGGTCCCTGTATGTCGCCCTGACCCGAGCGGCCCACCGCATGACCGTGGTCACCCTCTGAATCGGCGGTCCGACCCCCGGTCACGACATGGCTGCCGGCCCCCTCGGGGCCCATGTCTGTTCTCGTCAGGCGAGGCGACCACGGGAGGGTGAGCGGCGCACTGCCGGGACCACGGCGGTGCGGTCAGCCGAGCAGGGAGTGCCGGACGATGACCTCGTCGCGGCCGGGGCCGACCCCGATGGCGGAGATCCGGGCGCCGATGAGCTCTTCCAGACGCAGGACGTAGGACTGCGCATTGGCCGGCAGGTCCTCGAACCGGCGGCACGAGGAGATGTCCTCCCACCAGCCGGGGTGCTCCTCGTAGATCGGCGCGGCGTGATGGAAGTCGGACTGGTTGACCGGCATGGTGTCGTGTCGGACGCCGACGACGTCATAGGCGACACAGATCGGCACGGTGTCGAGGCCGGAGAGGACGTCGAGCTTGGTGAGGACGAAGTCGGTCACCCCGTTGATCCGGGTCGCGTACCGGCCGATCACGGCGTCGGCCCAGCCGCAGCGGCGCGGCCGCCCGGTCGTCGTGCCGTACTCGACACCGACCTTGCGCAGGTGCTCGCCCATGTCGTCGAGCAGCTCGGTCGGGAAGGGACCCTCCCCCACGCGGGTCGTGTAGGCCTTGATGACGGCGATGACCCGGTCGATTCGGGTCGGTGGCACGCCGGAGCCGGTGCAGGCACCGCCGGAGGTCGCATTCGAGGAGGTGACGAAGGGGTAGGTCCCGTGGTCGACGTCGAGCAGGGTGGCCTGGCCGGCCTCGAAGAGCAGCGTCTTCCCGTCATCGAGCGCCTCGCCGAGGAGCAGCGAGGTGTCGGCGACCATGGGGCGCAGCCGCTCGACATACGAGAGCAGCTCGGTGACCACCTCGTCCGCGGCGATGGCCCGACGGTTGTAGATCTTGGCGAGCACCTGGTTCTTGAACGCCAGCGCCGACTCGACCTTCTGGCGCAGGATGTGCTCGTCGAAGAGGTCCTGGACCCGGATCCCGATCCGGTTCATCTTGTCGGCATAGGTCGGTCCGATGCCGCGGCCGGTGGTCCCCAACTTGCGTGCGCCGAGGAAGCGTTCGGTCACCTTGTCGAGCACTGCGTTGTATGGCGTGACGACGTGCGCGTTCGCGGAGATCCGCAGCGCCGAGGTGTCGATGCCCCGCGCGGCGAGCCCGTCGAGCTCACGGAAGAGCACCGCGAGGTCGATGACGACGCCATTGCCGATGACCGGGGTGCAGCCTGGAGTGAGGATGCCCGAGGGGAGCAGGTGGAGAGCGTACTTCTCCCCCTCGATGACGATGGTGTGGCCGGCATTGTTGCCGCCGTTGAACTTGACCACGTAGTCGACGCTGCTCCCCAGCAGGTCGGTCGCGCGGCCCTTGCCCTCGTCGCCCCACTGGGCTCCGACAAGCACGACTGCCGGCATGACCGGCTCCTCTCCGTTGCGGATGGCTGCCAGCGCCCAAGGCTACCCGCGGACCGGGGATGGGGGGCCGCTGTCCGCAGTGCGTCATCGGGAGCGTTGCCGCCCACGTCCGGCGGGACCGTGGTCAGCTCCCAACTGCCGCCCGGCGCCTTGGGCCGACGACCGGGACCAGCCCCCGCGCCGCGCACTGCACCCCGAGCGCGAAGCGGGTGTCGGCGCCATACCTCGCCATGAGGACGGCGACCCGACGACGGACCGTTCGCAG
>RRZU012518592.1_pt1 | contig 23117 bp, 18 predicted proteins | sample 2165561 | NCBI WGS metagenome assembly RRZU01 (sample SAMN10456909, study PRJNA506462) | wastewater metagenome | isolation source: wastewater sludge | place: USA: Moscow, Idaho | reverse complement strand
GTTATATTCAGCGTTATCGTTTGCCAACTGAAGCTGAATGGGAATATGCTGCTCGTGGAAAGGACGGAACAGAGTTTCCTTGGGAAAATCAGGATGTCAAAAATGGCAATGGATGTTTTTATGCTAATTTCAAGCCGGATCGTGGTAATTATACAAAAGATGGCAATCTCATAACCAGCAAAGTTGGTATTTATTCACCGAATACCAATGGACTCTATGATATGGCAGGCAATGTAGCTGAATGGACTAGTACCGTTTATACGGAGTCAGGGGTGGATGCAATGAGCGATCTGAATCCGCAATTAGAGTATAATGCAGCGAAAGAAGATCCTTATCGCCTGAAGAAAAAGAGTGTCAGAGGAGGATCCTGGAAAGATCCCGAATCATTTATTCGTTCAGCGTGGAGAAGTTGGGAATATCAGAATCAGCCTCGTTCTTATATTGGTTTCCGATGTGTAAGAAGTTTGGCTTCTACATCTAGTACAAAACAGAAAAATAAAAGGAGAAGATAATGTCAGAGTATAGTAAGTTTAACATTGTATATCGTTTGCAGAAGTGGATGGATAGTGTTCCCGGACAAACTTTTTTGAACTATGCCTATAGTTGGGGTGCTTCTATTGTAATTTTGGGTACACTATTTAAATTGACTCATCTGCCAGGTGCTAACGTAATGTTGTTTCTGGGAATGGGGACGGAGGTGCTCGTGTTCTTTATTTCTGCTTTTGATCGTCCTTTTGACAAAACTCAGGATGGAATGAACATTCCGACTCATGTTACTGAGGAATATCTAGAAGAAGAGGAAAAGGAAGACGAGAATGGCTTAAAGGTTGCGGCTCAATCTCATATATCTGATAATGCTAATCAAGTTATAGACAGAGCTCGACCTAAACAGCCTGTGTCAGTATCTGATAATTTTATATCTAGTCAGCCTGTTGCCATCGAAGTTCCTCCTTCGATTAGTCCTGATATTGTTGATGCGCAGAATAATTATATTGATGAATTAAAGAAATTAGTTGATACATTAGGTAAAGTTAATGATCAAAGTGTTCGTCTTACACGTGACAGCGAAGAGATGGAAAACCTTAATCGTACTTTGACGGGTATCAGTAAAGTCTATGAGATGCAGTTAAAGGGAGCTAGTCAGCAGATAGGTACGATTGATCAAATTAATGAACAAAGCCATAAATTGGCGGAACAGATAGAGCAATTGAATAATATTTATGCTCGTATGATTGAGGCTATGACCGTAAATATGCAAGCAGGCCGATCTGCTAAGAATCCTCAGACTCCAATTCAAGAGTAAGTTTGATTGATTTAAAGAATTTCAAAGAAATATGGCAATAAGGAAAAAGAGGGTCTCACCACGTCAGAAGATGATAAACTTAATGTATGTCGTCTTGATGGCAATGTTGGCTCTTAATGTGTCTACAGAGGTTCTTAATGGATTTTCTATTGTGGAGGAAAGTCTGAACCGGACGACTGCTAATTCTACATCGGAGAATAATTCTATTTATAAAGATTTCTCTGGTCAGATGTTAAAGAATCCGGAGAAGGTACGTGACTGGTTCGAGAAAGCTACTGCTGTAAAGGATATGAGTGATTCTCTTTATGATTTTGCCCAGCAATTAAAAGTAGCTATTGTCAAAGAGGCTGATGGAAAGAATGGAAATGTTTATGATATCCATGCTAAAGATGATCTGGAAGCTGCTGGAATAGTGATGCTGGCTCCAGGAACAGGTAAGGGCAAGAAGCTTTATCGTGCGATCAATTCCTATCGTGATAGAATTTTAACTATGATTACAGACCCTCATCAGAAAGCAATAATAGGTAGTAACCTTTCTACAGCATTACCTAAGAAAGCTCATTCTATGGGTAAGAATTGGCAGGAATATATGTTTGAAGATATGCCTGTAGCAGCCGCTGTGACTCTACTCTCAAAATTGCAGAGCGATGTACGTTATGCTGAGGGTGAAGTTCTCCATACATTGGTTGCCAATATCGGGCTGAAAGATATTCATGTCAATAAGTTAAGTGCTTTTGTCATTCCTGAAAAGACCACACTTTATCCCGGTGAACGCTTTAATGCCAACATCGTGATGGCAGCTATTGACACGACTCAGCAACCGCTTATTTATGTTAACGGTGCACGTGCTGGTTCTTCCAGTGGTAAATATTCATTTACAGTTGGAGGAGTAGGAGAGCATCAGATCAGTGGATATATTCTTATGCGGAATACACGTGGTGATTATATAAGGAGGAATTTCCTTCAGAAGTATAATGTCATTCAAGCACCTAATTCTGCTACTGTTGCAGCTGATATGATGAATGTTCTTTATGCCGGCTATGCCAATCCGATGAGTGTAAGTATGCCTGGTATACCTCAAAATGCTGTTATCTTGAGTGCTTCTGGTGCCGGTGTTCGTTCGAAAGGCAACGGTCATTATATTGTAACTCCAACTACAGTGGGGCGTGACGTAACCGTTCATGTATCAGGACATGATGGCAAGGAAATGCGTAGTGCAGGGACTTTTGTCTTTCATGTAAGAAAGTTGCCAGACCCTACTGCATATATTGGTTTGGGAACTGACCGATTTCGAGGAGGAGGTTTATCAAAGGGATCTTTAATGAATGCTGCAGGAATTCGTGCTGCCATTGATGATGGTCTTTTGGATATTTCATTTAGGGTTATCAGCTTTGAAACAATATTTTTCGATAATATGGGTAATGCTATTCCTATGGCATCATCAGGATCCAATTTCTCAGACCGTCAGCGTGATACATTCCGGAAACTATCGAGGAACAAGCGTTTCTATATATCCCATATTACCGCAGTTGGTCCTGATGGTATTACCCGGAAGTTGCCGTCAGCAATGGAAGTAATTGTAAAATAATAAAAGTAAAGAGATAAAATGAAGAAGTTCTTATTCATATTTATGGTGATTTGCTTTGCTACACCAGTGGTTGCACAGCCACCTGCACGTCGACAAGCTTCTCAACAAAAGAATAATCAGTCGAATACGAATAATATCACGATACGTGCTCGTATTGATTTTCCTACAGCAGCACCAATGGACGAGAATGTAGTCTGGCGCCGTGATATTTATCGTGAAATTGACTTAAATGATGATGCTAATGCCTGTCTTTACTATCCGACAGAACCTGTAGGCAACCAAATGAATTTGTTTACCTATATTTTTAAACTTTTTATGACAGGTAATATTAGTGTATATGAATATCGTTTGGATGGCAATGAAGTCTTCAATAGTACTTCTAAAGTAAAACCATTGGCATTCCTTGATAATTATCACATTTTTTATGAACATACTGACCGTGGTGTACATCTTGATGACAGTGATATTCCTTCTAAAGAAGTAAAGTCATATTATATAAAAGAGTGTGCTTATTATGATCAAAACACAGCAACTTTCCATACAAAGGTAATTGCACTTTGTCCAAGTATGGAACGTGATGATGATTTTGGTGACGGGACAACCAAGTATCCTTTGTTCTGGGTTAAGTATGATGATCTTGCCCCATTTTTAACAAAGCAGCAAATCATGACAAGTAATCTTAACAATGCTGCTACAATGAGTCTTGATGATTATTTTACTCTAAATATGTATCGGGGTAAAATTTATAAGACAACTAATATGTTGGGAAAGACTTTGGCACAGTATTGTAATACAGATTCTGCCTTGACAAAGGAACAGAAACGTATAGAAGGGGAACTTGAAACCTTTGAAAAGAATCTTTGGGGTGAGCAAATAAAGGAAGATTCCCTTGACAGTATATCCAATAACAAGAAAATACCTGTTAAAAAAGCTAAAAGGGTAAGAAATAGAAGATCATCCTCTACTACAGTAAAATATAATCGTCACTCTGCTGGCAGTTCATCTTCTGCGACCCCGGCTCGTGTGACCGTTCGCCGTGAGCGTCATTAATTCTATTAAGATAACATAATATGAATAAGTTATGAAAAAACTATTATCTTTATTTGTTGTCATTATGGCTATAATGTTTGCTACTCAGGCAAAGGGCCAGGTAAAGTTTGGCTTGAGGGCAGGTGCTGATATTACAAATATGAGTATCAGTAAAAATGTGTTTAATACATCCAATAGAGCAGGTTTCTTTTTTGGGCCTACGATTAAAATTTCTTTACCGGTAATTGGCTTAGGAGTTGATGTTTCAGCTTTGTATGATAATCGTACAACAGATGTTAAGGATGAAAACGAGGAGAGTCTGACTGTCCGCCAGCAACAATTATTGATACCAGTCAATCTTCGATATATTGTAGGTCTTGGGAGTACAGCTAATGTTTTTCTTTTTATCGGTCCTCAATGGGGCATCAATGTAGGTGACCAGAGCTTCGTATGGGATAAAGGAAGCAGTTATTCCTTGAAAAAGTCCAATTTCAGTGTTAATATCGGTGCTGGAGTGACCTTGTTGACCCATTTGCAGTTGACAACTAATTATAATGTTGCTTGTGGATCATCTGCGGATTTAACAGCAGCCGATGCTGTTGATAAGACCGTTAAAAATTTCAAGTCACATAATAATACATGGCAGATTGGTCTTGCTTATTTCTTTTAAGTATAGAATGACAAAAATATAAATGCAGGCAACTTTTAGGCTGTCTGCATTTATTTTATTATCTTTGTTTTCATGAAGTATGTTGATGTCATATTGCCATTACCTTTAAATAGTCTGTTTACATATTCCATACCTGAAACTCTTGAGTTCAGTGTGGTGTCGGGTTCCCGTGTACTTGTACCATTAGGTAGAAGCAAAAAATATATTGCTATAGCAATATCCATCCATGAAAATAAGCCTGCATTCAAAGTACGTCCGATATTGGACGTTCTTGATAACGCCCCTGTGCTTTATGAACAGCAGTATAAAATGTGGCAATGGATATCCCGTTATTATTTGGCGACTCTAGGTGACATTTATGTGGCAGCTTTACCCGCAGGACTAAAATCGATGGATAAATATAAGCCGAAGACTGAGACTTATATTGGGCTGATGCAGTCTTATCAGCAGGAAGAATCTCTGCATGTGGCATTGCGTACCTTGCAACGCGCTCCAAAGCAGCAGAAAGCTTTCATAGAATATTTGGCCCTTTCTCATTGGGATACCCTTGAAGGTTCCAGCCCTCGTTTAGCCATTCAGCAAATTGCCCGTGATGAATTGATGAATTCTGTACCTTGTACTCTTGCAACAGTAAAAGCTTTAATTGATCGTGGAATGTTGCGTCAGTATGAACGGGAAGTGGGTCGGTTGAATCATGACGTTAGGGCAATATCTGGTGCGGTGAAACCTTTGTCAGCTGTGCAAGAGGAGGCCTATCAATCCATTTTATTACAGTTTCAGGAGAAGAATGTTGTACTTCTTCATGGCGTTACTTCAAGTGGAAAGACCGAAGTTTATATCCACCTGATCCAGAAAGCCATAACTGAGCATAAGCAGGTGCTGTATCTCTTGCCAGAAATAGCCCTTACAGTTCAGATAATGGAACGTTTAAAAAAAGTTTTCGGTGATCAGTTGGGAATTTATCATTCTAAGTATAGTGATTCTGAAAGAGTGGAAATATGGAAAAAACAACTCTCAAGTCATCCTTATGATGTTATTTTGGGAGCACGAAGTGCCGTCTTTCTTCCTTTTCAACGCTTGGGATTGGTTGTTGTTGATGAGGAGCATGAAACATCTTTTAAGCAGCAGGATCCGGCCCCTCGCTATCATGCCCGTAGTGTAGCTATTGTCTTAGCTCGTTTATATGATGCAAAAGTCTTGCTGGGTACGGCTACACCTTCGATGGAAAGTTATTATAATGCCCAAACCGGTAAATATGGCCTTGTATCCTTGAATAGCAGATACCAGGGAATACAACTTCCTCAAATACAAGTTGTTGATGTCAAGGACCTTCGTCGTCGAAAAATGATGAACGGTCCGTTTTCTTCACAATTGTTGGTTGCTGTGCGTAAGGCTCTTCAGGAAAATCAGCAAGTGATTCTTTTCCAGAATAGAAGAGGATATGCACCAATGATAGAATGTAAAGAATGCGGATGGGTGCCAAAGTGTACTAACTGTGATGTATCTTTGACCTATCATAAGAATTTGAATTTACTGACTTGTCATTATTGTGGGGCTGCTTTTACTGTACCAACAACGTGCCCGAATTGTGGTAGTACTGATTTAAAGGGTATGGGATATGGCACAGAAAAAATAGAGGATTATATCCGTGAAGAGTTTCCTGAAGCACGTATAGCCCGTATGGATCTTGATACTACTCGTACCCGGAATGCCTATGAACGTTTAATTGATGATTTTTCGGCAGGGCGTACTAATCTCCTTATTGGTACCCAGATGATAAGTAAAGGATTAGACTTCGATAGGGTTAGTGTTGTTGGTATTCTTGATGCTGACAGTATGTTGAACTACCCTGATTTTCGTGCTTATGAACATGCCTTTATGATGATGTCACAAGTAAGTGGACGGGCTGGCAGAAAGGGTAAACAGGGATTAGTGATCCTTCAGACAAAAAATCCTGATTTGCCAGTAATTCATGAGATTGTTAACCATGACTATTTTGCTTTTTTCCAGAATCTTCTGTCTGAGCGGAACATGTTTCATTATCCACCTTATTATCACCTTATATACATTTTTCTAAAGCATAAGAATGATAATGTGGTACAAGGAGCCAGCATGCAGTTTGGTGAAAAACTGAAGCAATGGTTCGGGGATCGTATCCTTGGTCCAGACAAACCCGCAATAGCCCGTGTTAAGAATATGAATATCCGTAAGATTGTTTTAAAACTGGAAAAAGGAATTAATCAGAAAAAAGTCCGCGAGTACCTTCTTTTTGCGCAGAAGCAAATGTCGAAGGACCCGCGATATGGTGCTTTGCAAATCTACTTTGATGTAGATCCTCTTTAAAAAGCAAAAATTAAAGTTTTAGAAATCGATGTCAAGACCGATTCCGAGTACTCGATTTGCACGTGTGAAGGTGTCATGTCCATAGAGCAGACTTTTGCCATCACTTCCAGGTGTTGTCAGTATTGCTTGAGTTGCAGATACGGCAGAAGCAATAGTTGTCTGATCTTGTCCTAATGTTGTAGCAACATTGCCGATGATATTACCGGCGAGAGATGAAAGATTGTAGTAGTCATTGTTACTGCGATTGTATTTGCTGTAATTGGTTTGGAAGTAAGCAACATTAAGTTTCATCTTTCTATTGAGATGTATACCGAAGCCGAAGCCGATAGAGTAAGAGCTTACATTGAAGCTCACATCTTCCATATAATCATCAGTAAAGTTATATCGTGTAATTTGAGTACCTGCACTTACTTCAAAAATTTTGTTGATATCATATTCAGCACCGAAGAGGTATTCGTTAGTATCGCCGCCGAGTTTTCTCTGACGATTATCAAATTGAGTGGCATCTTTGTCAAAATAGTGATGCCATCCTGCGTTCAAGTGAAGCTTGGGTATAGCTTCCCAGCTTGCCCCGAGAGTGAGGAGGGCAGGAGAATCATCTGCAACCTTAATTCCGTCAGCCCAACGATCAAGAATCTGTAGGTTTTTTGCGCTTTCACTGTTGGCTGATTCATTTTTTAGTCGCATGCGAGTTTTGAATTCATATTTGGCAGCAAAGTTAAATGCGCCAGTTTTATAATCGACACCTACAATAGGAGCAACGCCCCAACCTGTTTGATTACAATTTAAAGTTACGTCCTTCGTAGCATCGCCAAGTGCAGAGAGCATTGCCCCTTTAAGGAAATAATCCTTAGCCATAGTAGCTGCAGATTGAGCTGCAGCGGTGTTACCTGCAGCAGCATACGTTTGTGCAGCTGTAGTATATTGCCCATATGCTGCAATAGCCTGTGCTCCTGCTGAAGTGAAAAACTTGGACGAGTTGACATATTCGTCTGATCCGGCAATCTTCATGCGTATATTGCTGACATAGCCATAATAATTTGAATTGCCATAAAGAACGTGCAGACCACCGTATATAGACCAATGCTTATCAATCTTGTATGCTGTACCTAGAGTAAGGCCAAAATAGTATTGACGGCCTTTCATATAGGTGTCCATATCATAGTTTTCCACTGTGGGTAAATTTAAGTTACCCATTCCAAGTGCAGTTGTAAGCGTATTCATATTCTGTGAAAGAAGAGGAAGCATACCTACAGTGCTTTCAAAAGAAGAGAGTCCTTGGTCAAATTCACATTTCCCTCCACCTCCAGTAATAGCAAAATTAGCTTGGAAACTCCATTTCCCTTTGTTATATGCAGCTTGGATGGATGGAATTACCGGTGCGTTGGCTTTACCTTTGAATTCTTTTGTCGTATTCCCTTCATTTTGTTCCCCAAATTTATAAGGTTCAAAGGTTGATGTAATATTCCTTGTTTGATGAGCATTCTGGAAATTTAAAGACATGTGCCAGCCTTCAGGCATGAAGACGACACCGGCAGGATTGCTGTAAACTCCATCAATACTTATGGCTGCATCTCTTGCTGGATTACGCAAGAATGCGACATTTTGATTGGTATTGGTGAGAAGTCCACCAGCAAACGAGGATAAACTTGGCAACATAAGAATTGCCAGACATGTAATCTTTATTCGATTCATTTTTTAATTTATTTATCAAAAAGTGTTCGCAAAGGTAATAAAGATGTTCTATTTTACCACAATACATCCTCGTTAATTAATAGTAGTTAACATATATGGAAAGTATTCCTGCACAAACATTTTTGTTTGTGCAGGAATACTTGTGTATTAAAGAGTATTTTATTTTTTAAGTTCCGGATATTGGATACGAGTATGGTAAATAGCTTTCAGTCTTTCAATGAGCACAACTTTAGCCTGAGCAATATCACGGAAGTTAATAGGGCACTCCTTAAAGAACCCTTCAGCCAATTGATTGTCTATAAGTTTGTTGACCAGATCACTGATGGTCTCCTCTGTATATTCTGTCAGAGAACGGGATGCTGCTTCAACAGTATCAGCCATCATCAGAATAGCCTGTTCACGGGTGAATGGATTTGGTCCGGGATATCGGAATAAAGATTCATCTACTTCTTCGTCAGGATGTTCATTTTTATAGTTAATGTAGAAGTATTTGACAAGACCGGTGCCATGATGGGTGGAAATAAAGTCTTTAATAATACTTGGCAGATCATATTTCTCAGCTAGTTTAAGACCTTCGGTGACATGACTTATAATAATTCGTGCGCTTTCCTGATAAGTCAGTTTCTCGTGTGGGTTTATACTAGCTTGATTCTCCGTAAAGAAAACAGGATTGTTCATTTTGCCGATATCATGATATAATGCGCCAGTACGTACCAGTAAACTGTCTGCTTCAATACGGTTAGCTATTTCAGAGGCAAGGTTGCCAACAGTGATACTGTGTTGGAAAGTGCCCGGGGCAATTTCACTCAGGTTTCTCAGCAAACCTTTATTTGTATTCGAAAGTTCAAAGAGTGTAACATTAGAAATAAATCCGAAGGCTTTTTCTATAAGGTACATCAGAGGATATGAGAGTAATAGAAATACGCCATTGACAACAAAGAAATAGTACATACTTCTGTCGAGTTGACTAACTTGATTGTTCTGCATAAGTTGCAGGGAAAAGTATACGGCACAGTTGCAGAGTGTAACGTAGATGGCTGTTTTAAATACTTGTGCCCGTCGGGATAGATCACGCAGAGAGTAAATAGCTGTCAGCCCGGCTGTGAGCTGTACGATGATAAATTCATATTGATATCTTACGGCAGCAGCACAAATCAAAATCATTGTTGTATGAGCAATGAAAGCTGTCCTGGAATCCATGAACACTCGAATGAATATTGCTGCCATGGCAAATGGAATAATGTAGACATTAAAGAAGTTATGCTCCATGATAAGCGATACAAAGATAGGAAAAATAGTGATCATTGCATATATCATGGCAATGCTCCGTGGGTGATCGAAATAATCCTTGCGAAACAGCGAAAGATACAATGTAAAAATGAAGACAAGAATGGATACATATAAGACCTGACCAACTATTGTGGTCATTATTTCTTCATTTGTGGCACTACGTCGTTTCATTTCTTTCTCAAAAGAGCTCAGTACACGATAGTCGTAATCGTCAATGATTTCTCCTCGATCAATAATTTTCTGCCCGCTCATCACCATACCACTTGCAAGAGGAATGCCACTGAGCAGGTCATTTCTCTCAGATTCACTTCGTTGCTTTTCGTAAATCAGGTTGGGTTCTATATAATCATTGAGATTACATTTCTGCAAGATGATATGATATGGAGCCAGTTCTGCATTTCTAAAAAATTTTTCGTAGGCCCCCATTGTAGAATAGATGCTGTCCAAAGGAAGGCTCTTGGCATTTTTCCCACTTACCAGCCTGACCATGCTTGTGGAGTCTTTGTATATACTATTATATTCCTGTGTATACATGATGCCAGATGCATAGAGTTCATGCAGTTTATTGGATACAATCGTAATATAGTTAGCAGGGAGACCTGGGATACCATCTTTGAAATCGGATTTAAACCGATCTATTTCTTTCTTTTCTATTGACGAGTCGAATTGGTAGTAAGGTTGGAATTGTTGGAGCAGGCTGTCGCGTTCTGTCCGTATAGCTTCATCTGTCTTGTAAATAGGAAAGTCAAACTTAGCAATAAAAGAGCCGTACATCCAAGGTTTTCCTATGTCGTAATGAAACTGCTGTCCTTCATTACGTGGCAGGAAGCATACGATAATGGTAACAGTCACTATGACAAGGGCAATTCGTGTGAAGAAATTACGCCAGTAATGTTCACATTTCCTTTTCGATATACTCATTTGCAGTGTTTTTGTTTATCACATTGCGAAAATACAAAAAAAATGCGCTAAAACGCAAAAAAAATTGTAATTTTGCGCAAAAATAAACAATTAAGCTATTTTTTGAGGATGGCAGAAAGAAAAGTAAGGGTGCGTTTTGCGCCAAGTCCTACAGGGGCTTTGCATATTGGCGGTGTTAGAACTGCATTGTATAATTACCTGTTTGCCAAGCAGTATGGAGGTGATTTGGTATTTCGAATAGAGGATACAGATTCTCATCGCTTTGTTCCTGGTGCTGAGGAATATATTATAGAATCATTCAAATGGCTTGGCATTAAGTTTGATGAAGGTGTAAGTTTTGGTGGTAATTATGGTCCTTATCGTCAGAGTGAACGTCGTGAGATTTATAAAAAATATGTGAAGCAGCTTCTTGATGCAGGGAAAGCTTACTATGCCTTTGATACTTCTGATGAGCTTCAGGCAAAGCGTGATGCGATTGCCAATTTTCAGTATGATGCTCATACTCGTATGGAAATGCGTAATTCTTTGTCGCTTTCTAAGGAGAATGTAAAAAAGCTGCTGGATGCCGGTGAACAATATACGGTTCGTTTTAAGATAGAACCGGGTGAGGATATTCATGTCAAGGATATGATACGTGGTGATGTATGTATAAAGAGTGATATTCTTGATGACAAGGTACTTTATAAGAGCGCGGATGAGCTCCCGACTTATCATCTTGCTAATATAGTAGATGATCATTTGATGGACATTACCCATGTTATTCGTGGAGAGGAGTGGTTGCCAAGTGCCCCTCTGCATGTCTTACTTTACAGGGCTTTTGGCTGGGAAGATACTATGCCTCATTTCGCCCACCTTCCACTTTTGCTTAAGCCGGAGGGTAAAGGCAAGCTTAGTAAACGTGACGGCGACCGACTTGGCTTTCCTGTATTCCCATTGGAATGGCATGACCCAAAGACTGGCGAAATTTCTTCAGGTTACCGTGAAAGTGGTTATTTTCCAGAGGCTGTAGTTAATTTCCTGGCTTTATTGGGATGGAATCCAGGTACTGATCAAGAGATTTTTTCTATTGATGAACTTATCAAAGCCTTTGATATTACAAAGTGCTCAAAGAGTGGAGCTAAATTCGATTACAAGAAAGGTATCTGGTTTAATCATGAGTACATCCTTCACAAGAGTGACGATGAGGTAGCTAAACTTTTTGCACCAATTGTAGCTAATAATGGTGTAGATGCTACGATGGAGCAGGTCACGCAAGTAGTACATATGATGAAAGATCGTGTTGATTTCATTAAGGACTTGTGGCCTTTGTGTTCGTTCTTTTTCATTGCGCCTGTTGAGTATGATTCCAAGACTGTAAAGAAACGTTGGAAAGAGTATTCATCCCAGCAGATGACAGAGCTTATTGAAGTTCTTCAAGGTGTTAATGATTTCTCTGCAGAAGGTCAGGAATCTGTTGTCATGAAGTGGGTAGAAGATAAGGGCTATAAGTTGGGAGATGTTATGAACGCTTTTCGCTTAGCTTTGGTCGGTATAGGTAAGGGCCCTGGAATGTTTGACATCTCATCATTTTTGGGCAAAGATGAGTCTGTTCAGCGCCTGCGTAGAGCTATAGAAGAGCTTCATTAATTTCTATATTTTTTATTGATAGAACAAGAGAAGGGCAGAGTAGTGTATAATCTTGTCACTTATTTTATGTTGCTGGGCATTGCTGTAGCTAGTATGTTCAGTAAGAAAGTTAGGAAGATGTGGCGTGGAGAGCGTCATGCCTTTGAGGTGTTGAGGGGAAAAGTGGACCCAGATGCCCGTTATATCTGGTTTCATGCTGCTTCACTGGGCGAATTTGAGCAAGGACGTCCCCTTATGGAGCGAATTCGTGAAGAGCATCCTGAATACAAAATTCTACTTACCTTTTTTTCTCCTTCTGGCTATGAGGTGAGAAAAAATTATAAAGGTGCCGATATTATTTGTTATATGCCTGTGGATACGCCTACTAATGCGCATCGTTTTCTTCGTTTGGTTCATCCTGAGATGGCTTTTTTTATTAAATATGAGTTTTGGTATAATTATCTTCATATTTTGGCTAAAAGTCATATACAGGTTTATAGTGTGAGTAGTATTTTTCGTCCTGAGCAGGTGTTTTTTAAGTGGTATGGCCGTCAGTATGGAAAAGTGTTAAAATGTATTACCCGTTTCTTTGTACAGAATGAGGAAAGTTTAAATTTATTGGCTGGTATAGGATTGACGAATGCAGAAATTGTTGGGGATACCCGTTTTGATCGTGTTCTTCAGATTAAGGCTGCAGCTAAAAGATTACCTATTGTTGATTCTTTTGTTAATGGATGTGATGGCAATCGGCGACAAGTTTTTGTAGCTGGTTCTTCATGGGCACCGGATGAAGATATCTTTATCTCATTTTTTAATCAGTACAAAAATTGGAAGCTAATTATTGCTCCTCATGTCATAGGAGAAGATCACTTGCAACAGATATGTTCTAAATTAGACAGGAAGACTGTTAGGTATACTAAGACAACTCCAGAGGAAGCTTCTTCTGCTGAATGTCTTATTGTTGACTGTTTTGGATTATTGAGCAGTATTTACCATTACGGTCAGATATCCTATGTGGGAGGTGGCTTTGGTGTAGGTATACACAATACGTTGGAAGCCGGTGTATGGGGCATTCCTGTTATTTTTGGGCCAAATAATAAGAATTTTCAGGAAGCTCAAGGCCTACTGAAAGTAAAAGGTGGTTTTGAGATCAAGGATAAGAATGATTTTGCTGTAGTTATGGAATGTTTGACGAATGATCAAAAGATTCTTGAAACATCTGGCAAGAAGGCTTCTGATTTTGTCACCAGTCTTGCAGGAGCAACGGATAAAATTCTGAAAGAGATTAAGTTCTAGATTTAAGGTAAATCTGTTTGCATTCTGATAGTGATTATCTATGTCTTAAAGAAGCATCTCATAAGGAGTGATTCAAATTGAATCGCTCCTTATGAGATTACTTCTTAGTTGCTATTTAATGATCCGATAGTAGTTATCTTTTCTCGGTTTCACAGTGTGTGGCTGGCTGGCGGCATAGCCAAGTGCAAGAGCTCCAATTCCAATTAATCCATCTGGAAGTCCCCAGTCTTTAATAAAGACTTTACCATCTTCTGAGGCAAACATGGCATCTTCACGATTGATCCAGCAACAGGCAAGTCCTATGGAGTGTGCTGCAAGCATCATATTACCCAGAACAAGGCTGCCATCGCGGAAATTATTATAATTATCCTTTTCTGCAAAGACAAAAACATAAGTAGGAGCATTGTAAAAAGGATTAGATTTGACACCCATAATTTTAGCATTCATGGCCGCAAGTTTTTGCATTTGCTCTGGATTTTGTACGGCTACAATAAAAGGCTCCTGTGTACCCATGCCTGTCGGGGCCCATGTGCCAGCTTCCAAAATGGTCTGAAGTTCTTCGTCTTTAATTTGGTCAGGTTTAAATCTGCGGATACTTCTTCTTTCTCTAATGCCCTTTAATATTTCGTTGTCCATTGTCATTGATGTTTATTTCTTATATATTGTCTTACAAATATAATAAAAAGATGGGCGGGATGTCAAATCGTTGTGTTATTTTAACTTCTAATTCTTATCCTAAGATGGTGTTAATACGATTGAGACCTTCTTCTAGAATCTTTCTGGAACATGCCAGATTGATACGCAGATAGCCTTCACCAGCCTTTTTACCATAAAGTGTACCCTTGTTAACCATGACTTTTCCTTCTTTCAAGATGTGTTCGTAAGCTTCTTCTGAAGATAGACCAAGAGAGCTGATATCAATCCATGCAAGATAGGTTGCTTCCAGTTTGATTATCTGGATTTCTGGAAGATGTTGTCTGAAAAAGTCAACCATATACAGATAGTTATCATAGATATATAGATTGAGCTTGTCAAGCCAATCTTCACTTCTGTTATAAGCGGCTTGAAGGGCAACTACACCGAAGGGGTTGACATCGCATACTTCATAGATATTAATATATCTGTCAATAATTCGTCTCCATTCTTTATTGCTACAGATGATATTAGCTATTTGGAGACCGGCAATATTGAAGGCTTTGGTAGGAGAGTTGATGATGACACAATTATCATGTGAATATTTTTGTACCGAGGCAAATGGGGTATAATGATTTCCTGGCATGACAATTTCACAATGGATTTCATCACAGATAACCTTTACTCCATACTTCAAGCAAATATCATTCATCTTTTTGAGTTCCTCTTTAGTCCAGCATCTTCCGGCAGGATTGTGAGGATTACAGAGCAGAAAGACCGTTGTCTTTTGATCGGCACATTTCTTTTCGAAATCATCAAAGTCAATTTCATAGGTGTTATCTTTGCGAATGAGCTCGTTCTCTAGTATTTCGCACCCTTGGTTGCATATACTGGAGAAGAAGTGATTATAGACGGGAGTTTGTACGAGAACTTTTTCTCCAGGAGTAGTAAAAGCTTTGATGGAGCAACTAATGGCTGGGATAACTCCTGTCGTATATATGATCCAGTCACGTTTGATCTGCCATTGATGGCGACGTTCAAACCAGTTAATAATAGCTTCATAATATGAATCGGGTACCATTGTATAGCCGAACACACTATGTTCCACACGCTGTCGAAGTGCGTCTAATATTGGAGGAGCAGCTGGAAAATCCATATCTGCTATCCATAATGGAATAAAATCTTTGTCGGCGATAATATCCCATTTACTCGAATTAGAGCCATGACGATCAATAATTTTACTAAAGTTATATTCCATCGTTATAATTTTTCAATAATCTCACAATTATTAGGAGCCTTGACATACTCATTAATAGTGATAGAACCGATCTTATCTGCAACAATCTTTCCAGAAATAGGATTCTTGATATTTGTAAGGGTTCCTTTGATGGAAGCTTTTATATTAGAGCAGTCTTCAAAGGCACGATCACACGCTGTATCGAAAGTACAATCCTCAAGAATGACATTATCCATATAGCAGAGTGGTTGTTCACCGTTGATATGGCAGCGAACCAGCCGAACATTTTTGGAATGCCATGCCAGATATTCACCATTGAGATCAGAATCATAAACTGTGATATTGTTGCATTCCCAGAAGCTATCCTTCGTCGTAATTTTAGCGTGATGAACTTCTACATTCTGGCAGTACTGAAACACATATTTTGCATCGCTTATCAGTCCGTCGACAAAAATGTTTTTAGAAAACATAAAAGGATAAGTTCCTTCATGAAGTTCAACATTTTTAATCTTTAATCCATCAATTTTCCAAAAAGTTTCGTCTGCATCATTGATCTTAACATTTTCCAATGTCAGGTCTTTCATCTCACGGAAGAACTTCGGCCCGTCAATGACAGAATCTCTCATAACCATACTATTGCTGTACCAAATAGCAGACCGGGATTCTGGCGCAAAATAGCAGTCAGTGATAAGACTTTTATCGACATGCCACCAAGGATATTTACCATAGAATTTAGAATGATGACATTCCAAATTCTGGCAACATTTGATACCAGATTCACCATCAATAATGGTAATGTTATCCAAAATAAGGTCATGTGACCCAAAAAGAGGTCGCTCGCCTCTATAATTTTTATTGGAGATCGTATCCATTTCTTTATACTTGTTTCAAAATAATAATTTTCTTTTGGATGCAAAGATACAAATTATATCGCAAACGTTAGGTATATAAATTACAGATACTATAATCAATTTTGCAGATTTATGACTTATTTATCTTCATCAAACAGTGGATCTTCCGGCATGACCATGATTGGTTTTTGAGCGAATTCCTTCATCAGCTGTTCTGGGATATACTTTTTATCTACTACTAATCTGAACATATATTCATTAAACCACCGATTAGTCATAATCAGATATCCCTTTTGGCCATAGTCTGCACCCCAACTGTTTTCCACTTTCCATTTGATAGGATTTCCTTTAGCGTCCAGATCTACTGCTGTCAGTGTCATCGCATGCGTACTGCCACTATCAAATGTTGATATTCGATCCGCTTTTTCCATTGGAAAAGTTGTGCCTAGTAAACTTCCATAATCATAATTTTCTGTATCGCAGAAACCATTTTTCCTGTCTAGTTGTTTGCCAACATCATAACTACTGTATAGCTTGTGCCCATCTTTTAAACTGGCAATTGCGAGGTCGGAAATTTCATTCATTGGCAGATTCAGGTACTTCCAATTATGACCGTCATAAGTATGACGGTCATATTCTACCTCATAAGTCTTATGATAAGGTCTGCGTGGATCATTCATAACCATAATGAAGGTCCCATTAAGTTTTCCACCGACAGTTTCTTGATAAAATTCTTTAGGTGTGTAATTTTTTTCTTTGCCTACTGCATTTCCATCTTTATCGCGCATTTGATAGGTAAAGTTGGTTACAGGTTGCCCAAGAGTCAGACATAAAATATGGTAAATTGTACCTAGCATCTCTGTTTTACGTGCTCTTATAGTTTCTGCCTTTACTCCACTGTTTTTCATTTTGCGTAGTTCTAGTCCGTATTGGCGGAGCTTGCTTGATATAAGAGAAGCCATTTTTTTCGTGTTTTCGCTGGAGAACGTTTCCGGTTGTACGTTTTTGGGTGCGAGTCCATATTTTTCTGCCAAGTCAGCAATGCCGCAGAAGGTGCCACCATCACTAATTGGATTCTTGAAGAAAAATTCTACACGGGTATCATCCATAGGCTTGTCGGCGCAGTCCAGTACTCCCTGCAACATCAGGTTTGCCTTTTCCAACTGGTCCCAGAAAAAAAGATAATCTTGTGAGAACTCAACGGTACGGTGTTGTGGATCGGAAAGAGCGAAGTTGCTGCGCAGTACATTTAGTCCAGAGAACATCCAGCAGCGGCCACTACTTTTCTGGTCCATAATATTTTGAACTGGTGTTTCTATACTGAAATGGGTATCTAAGACGGATTGGTTTTCTTGGTTTTTTGTCAGATCGTCAATAGCATTTCCTGCTATGGCATTCCGTAAAGCCTTATCCGTAGCAGATTCTATTTTTTCTCTCTCTATATTTTGAAGCATTTTAGATGAAATCCCTCCTGCTTCAGTTTGAGCACTTATAATTCCTGATATTGAAAGTAATGTACTCATTATAAACATTTTTGAAATCATAATATTATCTTTTTGTGATATGTAGTTGCAAAAATACAAAAAAGAAAGGATAAAATGGTAATTTGTTTTATCTTTTAAAGGTAACTTCTACATATCACAAGAAGAATACCCTTCTTGTTCAAAAAAAATATGGCCTTTCTCTATTGAATTAAAGGTCAGGTCCATATGTGTTATAGAAATTAAAATAGTCCGAAACTTTAGTTTCGGACTATAAGTATATGTGAAGATATAATATCTTTTAAACCTATTAAAGATTAGGATTAAGCTCAGACCATTTTTCAACTTCTGGGAGAACTCCCATCTTAATAACTTGATCGCGCATGCTTTGCAGATGTTCATAAGAAGCATCAAGAGTAGCAAATTCTTTTGCAGTGCCAATAACTGGTTTGGTGTAAACACCATCAGAAGTGATACGAGAAGGCATAGCCATCATAACATGATTGTAACGGCTTGTGTCAGCGTATGTACCGGCAGGATAGTTGAATTCTTCACCACCCATAGCTGCTTCAATCATCTTGACAGCAAGATAAGCAGGACTTTGGAAAGAAGAACGACGACGAAGCTCAATGATTTTGGCACCACCCTTAGTAACTTCAACCTGCATCTGTTTCCACTCATCAGGAGTAAGGCCTTTGCCATTGACCTTAGCTTTGCCGGCTATAATATCAAGTAATTTAACACCATCAACAGTTGTAGGAGAAGCGAATACTGCCATCTTTTCTCCATGACCGCCATAAGTATAAGCATTCTTAATAAGAGCTTGGCTTACACCAAAGTGTTTGGCAAGAGCACCCTTCAGACGGGTAGAATCAAGACCTGCAAGAGTTGCAACTTGATTTGGTTTTAAACCAGAGTGAACCAATGTTACCAAACCCGTAATATCTGCAGGGTTGAAGATGACAACACAGAATTTCGCATTTGGACAATACTTCTTGATGTTATCTCCCAGTTCTTTGGCAGCCTTAGAGTTGCCTTCAAGAAGGTCCTCACGAGTCATACCTTCTTTACGTGGAGCACCACCTGAAGAAATGATATATTTGGCATCAGTGAAAGCTTCCTTAGGATCTGTTGTGGCAACAACGTCTACATCGTCAAAACCACTCTGGCGCATTTCCTCAGCAACACCTTCTGCAGAGAAAACATCGTACAGGCAGATGTTTTTTGTCAGGCCAAGCATAATTGCTGTCTGAGTCATGTTTGAGCCAATCATGCCGGCTGCACCGACAATCAAGAGTTTGTCATTAGTTAAAAATTCCATAACTGCAATATTTATTTTACGTTTTAATAAATCTTTGAGACATGGGGAGTGTATAATGTTTCCTCATTCGTCACCGCAAAGATAATAAAAGAAAGTGTAAAACTTGCATTTTTTTTATTTTTAATTTGTGATTATTTCTTAAAATTAGTATCTTTGCTATGTCTAATTAGCAAAATAGAGATGAATAGAAAAATATGTGAACGAATAGAGGCTCTTCGTGAATTGATGAAGCGTGAGCATTTGGCTGCTTTTATCTTTCCAAGCACTGATCCTCACCATAGCGAATATGTTCCTGATAGATGGAAAGGAAGAGAGTGGATCTCTGGATTTAATGGTTCGGCCGGAACAGCTGTAGTGACAATGACTGATGCTGCTGTCTGGACCGATTCCCGTTATTTCCTGGCTGCTGCTGAGCAACTTAAGGGTACTGGATTCAAATTGATGAAATTGAAAATTGCAGGAACTCCTTCAATTCCGGAATGGATCAATCAGAAAATCTATAGTAATGGAACGGGCTCTGCTATTACGGAAATTGGTATTGATGGGCGTGTTAATTCTTATGCTTCAGTAGAACAATTGAAGATGGAACTTCAAGCATTTGGTATTACACTGCGTACGAATCTTGACCCCTTCCATGAAATTTGGATTGATCGCCCTGTTATACCGGATAATCCAATTGTTATTCATCCTTTGAAATATACAGGCGAGGACACTCAATCAAAAATAAATCGTATACGTAAAGTCCTTCGCGAACATCATTGTGAAGGTATGCTGGTTTCTGCACTTGATGATATTGCCTGGATCTTAAACTTAAGAGGCAATGATGTTCATTGTAATCCAGTGTTTGTCGCGTACCTTGTTATAGAGACTGATAATGTGATTTTGTTTGTTAATCAAAATAAACTGCCACGAGAAACCAGCCAATATCTGCAGTGTGAGAAAGTGGAGGTTCGTCCGTATGATGGAGTTGGAGCGTATCTTCATAACGATTATTTTGCATATAATATTTTTCTTGATCCACAGGAAACTAATGCTTACCTTGCAGGATGTGTCAATACAGAACATATCCATGTCGTTTTCGGTAAATCTCCTGTACCAGTTTTAAAAGCAGTGAAGAATACTACGGAAATAGCTGGTTACCATTCGGCCATGCTTAAGGATGGTATAGCTCTCGTTAAGTTCTTGATGTGGATAAAACCTGCTGTTGCCAAAGGAAAAGAAACAGAAATGTCGATTGATCGCAAATTAACTGGGTTTCGGGCAGAACAGCCTCTTTTTAAAGATATTTCTTTTGATACGATTGCCGGTTATGCTGCCCATGGCGCTATCGTGCATTATGAAGCTACACCGGAGACTGATATTCCTGTAGAGGCTAAGGGATTATTGCTTCTTGACAGCGGAGCACAGTATCTTGACGGCACTACTGATATTACTAGAACTATTCCACTTGGACCTCTTACAAAAGAAGAAAGGCATATTTATACATTGGTGCTAAAAGGACATATTCAGCTGGAACTAGCAAAATTTCCCGATGGTGCCTGCGGTACGCAGATTGATGCTCTTGCCCGAGAAGCTATGTGGCGGGAAGGATATAATTTTTTACATGGAACCGGACACGGAGTGGGGTCATATTTAAATGTACATGAGGGTCCTCATCAGATAAGAATGGAATATATGGAAACACCATTACATGCAGGTATGACTGTTACTGATGAACCAGGACTTTATCTTGATGGCAAGTTTGGAGTGCGAATCGAAAATACTTTAGTTATAAAAAGGTATAAGGAAACTGAATTCGGAAAGTTCCTTCAGATGGAACCTCTCACTCTTTGTCCAATTGATATGGAACCTGTGGATTTTGATATTTTGCTTCCAGAAGAAATTCTGTGGATTAATAGATATCATCAGCATGTATATGATAAATTATCGCCGTATCTCTCTGAAGATGAGAAACAATGGCTGAAAACGGCTACTAAGGAAGTGAATTTCTAAATAAAATGCAAAAAATTGCGTAAAAAGTTGTTTGTTTGATAAATAAGATGTAATTTTGCACCCGCAAATATAATGTTGCACAAGGATAGATAAGTTTAACAATTTAATTATAAAAACAAAAAGCATGATTATTGTACCAGTTAAAGAGGGTGAGAACATCGAGAGAGCTCTCAAAAAATTTAAAAGAAAATTCGAAAAGACAGGTGTCGTTAAAGAGCTTCGTGCTCGTCAGCAGTATGACAAGCCTTCTGTTTTGAAGAGACTCAAGATGGAGCACGCTATCTACGTACAACAGTTACGTGACGCGGAAGAATAAAAAATACTTTCGAAAATTTGGTGGTTTGATATTTATTCTGTAAATTCGTTGCTTATAATAATAAGTTGGCAGCGTAAATGATTATAGATGATTTTTTAAACTACTTGCAGTATGAATTGAATCGTTCTGTGTGCACAGTACAAAGCTATGCGAAAGACCTTGGTGCCTTTGAAATATACTTCAAAAATTTAGATAATCATCTCTCTTGGGAATCGATAGATTCCGATGTTGTCCGTGACTGGATAGGAGATATGATGAATAAAGGAAACAATGCAACTTCAATCAATCGTAGGCTGAGTGCATTGCGTTCCTTTTATCGTTTTGCCCTCACTCGAAAATTGGTAGAGTCAGATCCTGTACATCGGATTACAGGCCCTAAAAAGGGAAAGCCTTTGCCTCAATTTCTTAAAGAGAGTGAAATGAATTCACTCCTTGATTCTGCTATGTGGAAGCATGACTATAATGATGTACGCGCGCGTACTATTATTATAGTGTTCTACGAGACGGGAATCAGACTTTCGGAACTTCTGGGTCTTGATGACGGAGATGTTAGCTTTCTGAATCAAGAACTGAAAGTTACGGGCAAACGTAATAAACAGCGTATTATTCCTTTTGGTAATGAATTAGGTGCGGCATTGAAAGATTATATTAATCTTCGAAACCGTTGTGTCGAAAAGTTATCAACGGCCTTGTTCCTTACGAAAAAGGGAGGCCGAATGACTTCCAATGAGGTGAGATACCTGGTGCATAAAAACCTTTCAAGAGTTTGTACGCTGAAAAAACGCTCGCCACATGTTTTGCGACATACTTTTGCCACAACGATGCTGAACCATAATGCCGGACTGGAAAGTTTGAGAAAACTGCTGGGACATGCAAGTCTTTCTACAACAGAGATTTACACGCATACAACTTTTGAGCAGTTAAAACGTATATACATGAATGCCCATCCTCGGGCTTAACCCTTAAAAGAAAGTAACTATGGAAGTTAAAATTCAATCGATTCATTTCGATGCTACTGAAAAATTACAGGCGTTTATTGAAAAAAAAGTCGCCAAGTTAGAAAAAACTTACGAAGATATTCAGAAAGTAGAAGTACAGTTGAAAATTGTAAAACCAGCTACTGCTTTAAATAAAGAAATTGCTATAACTGTGGCAGTGCCGGGAAGTTCTTTTCATGTAGAAAAAATCTATGACTCTTTTGAAAAGGGTGTTGATGAAGGTGTTGATGCTCTAAAGGTTCAATTGACTAAGTTTAAAGAAAAACAGAGAAATCATTAAAAAAAACTTAGAAAAATTTTGGCTATTCAAAATAAAGCCGTACCTTTGCAGCCGTTTCACAACAATATATAGTCGGTGACTAACGAAACGGCTGTAAGTTTGCCTCTTTAGCTCAGTTGGCCAGAGCACGTGATTTGTAATCTCGGGGTCGTTGGTTCGAATCCGACAAGAGGCTCGAAAGTTAGGAGCGCAAACAAAACATTTTTAAATTGGGTAGTTACCAGAGTGGCCAAATGGGGCAGACTGTAAATCTGCTGGCTTACGCCTT
>RRZU011890526.1_pt1 | contig 23124 bp, 16 predicted proteins | sample 2165561 | NCBI WGS metagenome assembly RRZU01 (sample SAMN10456909, study PRJNA506462) | wastewater metagenome | isolation source: wastewater sludge | place: USA: Moscow, Idaho | reverse complement strand
CTGTGCAGCAAAGGAGCACGTCACGGGCGTGCCGTGACGTGCTCCTCGCGGTGATGTCAGTCGTTCGCCACCACGTGGCTACGGCAGGCGGGTCACCGCGTCGGCGATCTCGACGCGGGGCCCGGTGTAGAAGGGCACCTCTTCGCGGACGTGGAGCCGGGCGCGGCTCGCGCGCAGCTCGCGCATGAGGTCGACGATGCGGTCGAGCTCGTCGGCCTCGAAGGCGAGGACCCACTCGTAGTCGTTGAGCGCGAAGCTGGCGATCGTGTTGGCCCGCACGTCGGGGTAGTCGCGCGCCATCTGGCCGTGCTCGCGCAGCATGTCGCGGCGCTCGGCGTCGTCCATGACGTACCAGTCGTAGGAGCGGACGAAGGGGTAGACGCACACGTAGTCGCGGACCCGCTCCCCCGCGAGGAATGCCGGCAGGTGGCTCTTGTTGAACTCCGCCGGGCGGTGCAGGGCCGCGACCGACCAGACCGGCTCGAGGTGCGCGCCGAGGCGGGTCCGGCGCAGGCCGTGGTAGGCCGCCTGGTCCAGCTCGATCGTCGGCGCGTGCCACCAGAACATGAGGTCGGCGTCGGCTCGCAGGCCGGCGACGTCATAGATCCCGCGGACGACGAGGTCGTCCGCGCCGAGCCGCGTGAACAGCTCCTCGACCTCGGCCGCCATCTCGGCCCGCGTCGCCTCGTCCCGCGGCAGCGGGGTCGCCACCTTGAAGACCGACCACATCGCGTAGCGGATCGTCGCGTTGAGCTCCTTGATGCGCCGCGCGTTCGGGTTCTCCGGCGTCGAGGGCTTCTCGGACTCCTCGGTCGGGGTGGGCGAGGGGTCGGGCTGGTTCGGGGTAACGGGGCTGTCGGTCATGGGGCCATTGTCGCGAGTGCCCGCCGAGGCCCGGCCTCCGGGTGATGGACCTTCGTCCCGGATGGGGCGCGGCGCCCGGCTCAGGCGACGACGGTGACCGCGCTGCGCTGCCGCGATCGCCCCGGGCCGGCGGCCACTGCGGCCGCGATGTCCTCGACCGCGCGGCCCAGCTGCGGCGGCTCGAGGGCGAAGGGCAGGCGCAGGAAGCGCTCGAGACCGGCCCCGTCGACGCTGAACGCGGCGCCGGGCACGAGGAGCGTGCCCCGCTCCTCGCAGCGCGTGACGATCGCGCTGCTCAGCGGCTCGGGCAGGCGACACCACAGGGAGAGCCCGCCGCCCGGCTCCTCGAACTCCCAGTCGGGCAGGTGGGTCCGCACGGCCGCGACGAGCGCCGCGCAGCGCAGGCGATGGGCCGCCCGCTCTCCTGGTAGGGCCGCGAGCCCCTCGCCGAGCATTCCGGCGAGGACGAGCTGCTCGAGGATCGGCGCACCGATGTCGAGGCCGAGTCGGGCGGCGGCCAGGCGGGGCACGTCGTCGCGCGGCGCTCGGATCCAGCCGATCCGCATGCCGCCCCAGTGGCTCTTGCTCGCGCTGCCCACCGTGATCGCGGCGCGCGCGCACGCGGCGAACGGCAGGGGCATCGGCGCCTGTGCATCGAAGGCGGTCTCGACGAGCGTCTCGTCGACGACGGCACGCACCCCGCCGGCGCGCAGGACGGCGCCGAGCTCGCGGCGTTCGCTCGTGCGCAGGAGCCGGCCGGACGGGTTGGCGAAATCGGGGATGAGCACGGCCATCGTCGGGCTCGTCTGGCGGATCACCGTCGCCGCCGACGCGGCGAGATCCCCTTCGGCGGGGATGCCGACGAGCCGGGCCCCGGCGTGACGCATGGCGGCCATCCCGCCGGGGTAGCTCGGGTTCTCGAAGAGCACTCGGTCGCCGCTGCCGACGTAGGCGCGGGCGACGACGGACAGCCCCGCGAGCGCGCCGGTCGTCACTATGATCTGCTCCGGACCGGTCGGCACGCCGCGCTCGGTGAACCGGCGGGCGAGCGCCTCGCGCAGCACCGGCAGGCCGAGCGGGTGGTAGCCGCTGTCGCTCACGTAGGCCGGCAGCCGCTCGAGCGCCGCGGCATACCAGGGCAGGAGCTCGGGCTGCCCCGCCGAGGCCGCGCACGTGAGGTCGAGGACGTCGCGGGCGAGATCGCCCCGCCCGGCGGCATCGAGGCCGGCACTGCCCAGCGGGGCCGTCGCCCCGGCGAGGGTCCGGACCCGCGGGCCGAGCACGACCGTGCCCGAGCCGCGCCGGGAGGCGATGCTCCCCTCCTGGCGCAGTAGGTCGTAGGCGTGGGTCGCCGTCGTCCGACTCACCCCGAGCGCGGCGCTCAGCTCGCGCTCGCTCGGCAGCGACGTGCCCGCGAGGAGGCGGCCGTCGCCGATGAGGAGGCGCAGCCCGTCGGCGAGCGCGACATAGCGTGGCGTCCCGGAATCGGCAGCATCGCCGGTGCGGCCGGTATCGCCGGTACCGACGCCATCGGCACCTCCGACCCGTGCCGCGCCGACCACCCGCAGGTCGGCGCTCTTCCCGCCGGCACGCCGGGAGAGCGCGTCGGGGGCCAGCATGGCCGCGTCCCGACGTCCGGAGACCTTCACACCACCCATCAGGCCACTATGCCTGAAGTGGCTATCGATGACCAGGCCACTGCGGTCGCACACTGGCAGCTATGTCCGAGCTTCTCGCCCTCAGCCCGCGCGACCAGTTGCGCGCCGGCCGCATGCCCTGCCGCCTGTTCCAGCTCTGGGTCGGCCTGACCCTCTACGGCGCCTCGATGGCGATGTTGCTGCGCAGCACGCTCGGCCTCGACCCGTGGGACGTCTTCCACGACGGGATCACGCGGCACGTGTCGCTCTCCTTCGGGACCGTCGTCGTCATCGCGAGCTTCGTCGTGCTCCTGTTGTGGATCCCGCTCAAGCAGTGGCCCGGGCTCGGCACGATCGCCAACGCCCTGTGGATCGGCGTCGCGACCGATCTCACGCTCGCCGTGCTCACGACGCCGGAGGCCCTGCCCGCCCGCATCGCACTCCTGCTCGCCGGGATCGTCCTCAACGGCCTCGCCGGCGCCCTCTACATCGGCGCCCAACTCGGCCCGGGCCCGCGCGACGGCCTCATGACGGGGCTGCACCGCCGCACCGGCTGGAGCCTGCGCCTCGTGCGGACCGGCCTCGAACTGTCGGTCCTCGCCCTCGGATTCCTGCTCGGCGGCGTCGTGGGTGTGGGCACGGTCCTTTACGCGCTGGCCATCGGCCCGCTCGTCCAGCACTTCCTCCCCCGCTGCACGGTCCGCCTCACGCCGCCGACGCCGCGCACGCCGGATGCAGAGGCCATGCCGACCGATTCTCAGGCACCCGTCCCTCAGGCGCCCGTCGAGACCTCCACCGCGACCGCGCCCGTGGACGAGAAGGCCCCCTGCGGTCGGTAGACCCGACGAGTGGCTACTGAGCCCACCATTCGTCACCGCACGACAGGGTTCGCCAGTCCGGAGCGACGCATGGTGTCGTCGAGTGACGAACGGTACGGCGAACCAGTGCGACCGGCCCCGACGAGGTGAGCCGGGGCCCCGCGGGTCACGCGGTCGGAGCCTCCAGGGACTTCACGAGCTCGACGATGCGGGTGAGCACGTCGGGGTCGGTCTCGGGCGGGACGCCGTGGCCGAGGTTGAAGATGTGGCCCGGGGCGCGGCGGCCCTGCGCGACGATGCGGCGGACGTTCTCCTCGACGACGGGCCAGGGGGCGAAGAGGAGCGCGGGATCGAGGTTGCCCTGCACCGCGTAAGCCGGCCCGATCCGGGCACTCGCCTCGTCGAGCGCGACGCGGAAGTCGACGCCGACGACGTCGGCACCCGCGGCGCCCATCGACGCGAGCAGCTCGCCGGTGCCGACACCGAAGTGGATCGTAGGCACGTCGAGACCCGCGACGGAGGCGAGCGCGACCCGCGAGTGCGGCTGGACGAACTCCTCGTAGTCCGCGCGGGACAGCGCCCCGGCCCAGCTGTCGAAGAGCTGCACGGCGCTCGCCCCGGCCTCGACCTGCACCCGCAGGAAGGCCCCGGAGATCTGGGCGAGCCGCGCGCACAGGTCGTGCCACAGCTGCGGGTCGCCGTGCATGAGCGCCTTCGTCTTCGCGTGCGTGCGGCTCGGGCCGCCCTCGACGAGGTAGGAGGCGAGGGTGAACGGCGCCCCGGCGAAGCCGATGAGCGGGGTCGCGCCGAGCTCGGCGACGAGGAGGCGGACCGACTCGGTGATGTCCAGGACGTGGTCCGGGGTCAGCTCGGGAAGGCGGTCGAGGTCGGCGCGCGTGGCGACCGGCTGGGCGACGACCGGGCCGACGCCGGGGACGATGTCGAGGTCGACGCCGACCGCGGCGACCGGCACGACGATGTCGCTGAAGAAGATCGCCGCATCGACGCCGTGGCGGCGGACCGGCTGGAGGGTGATCTCGGTGACGAGCTCGGGGCGTCGGCAGGAGTCGAGCATCTCGATGCCCTCGCGCAGCGCGCGGTATTCGGGGAGCGAACGGCCCGCCTGCCGCATGAACCAGACCGGCGGCCGGGGGCCCGGGTCACGTCGGGCGGCCCGGACGAGCAGGCTGCGCGACGGCTGTGCGGCCTCGTCTGCGCCCTTGTCGGCGGGGGTCGCGGCGGCGGGGACTGACGGCGTCGGCTGGGCACTCACGCTGCCGATCCTCGCACGCACGTGCGGCGTGGTGCCCACCGGGCGAGGGTCGCTCCGCCTACATTGCCAGACGTGAGCAGCCGCACGGCACCGGAGGTGTCCGCAGCGTTCGCGCAGGCCACCGATACCCTGCGCGAGATTCGGTTGCGCCCGGAGATCCTGCTCGAGGAGATTCCGGCCCCGGCCCGCATCGCGCCGCACTCGATCGCCCTGTCCGGCGAGGTCGTCCTCGCCGGCGCCGACGAGGCCCTGTCCAACGGCCGCTTCGTCGTGCTCTACGACCCCGCCGTCCCGGCCGCGTGGGAGGGCCCCTGGCGGGTCGTCACCTTCGCCCGCGCGGCGCTGGAGGCCGAGCTGGGCACCGACCCGCTCCTCGGGGAGGTCGGCTGGTCCTGGCTCACCGACGCGATCCACGCCAACGGCGCCGGCTATCGGGCCCTCGGCGGCACGGTGACCCGGGTGGTGTCCGAGTCCTTCGGCGGGCTGTCGGACCGCGACCCCGACGTCGAGCTCGAGGTCCGGGCGAGCTGGTCACCCACCGAGCCCGACCTCGGCGCGCACCTGCGGATCTGGAGCGAGCTGCTGTGCACCGTCGCCGGCCTGCCGCCCCTACCCGAGGGCGTCACGGCCCTGCCCGGGCAGCGGCGGTAGACTCGACAGGTCATGCCGCAGGTACCACTGGAGTTCTCCGACGCCCCCGAGGCGTCAACGGACGCGCCCGCGGCACGGTCCCCGCGATCGGCCGGTGGGGCGCCCTCGGTGGCCCCGGCCATGCCTTCGGCTGCGGCTCCCTCGATGTCCGAGTCCTCGATCGCTGAGTCCTCGACGTCGGGCGAGCGGACGGGCTCCGCGCCCCTCGCGTCTCCCGCCGCAGGCTCGGGCTCGAGCTTCGAGGTCACCCACTCCGCGGCCGGGAACGCGGATCTCACCGACGCCGACGGCCTCGAGGGCACCGACGAGGCCCCCGACATCCCGGTCCTCGACCGCCCCGCCGACGGGGTCCCGGCCGTCATCGAGGACGAGCGCGCCCTCGTCGCCGCGGCGCAGGCGCTGCGCGCCGGCACCGGCCCGGTCGCCGTCGACGCCGAGCGCGCGTCGGGCTATCGCTACGGCCAGCGCGCCTACCTCGTGCAGCTGCGGCGCGAGGGCTCCGGCACCTTCCTCATCGACCCGATCGCCGTGCCGGATCTCCAGCCGCTGTCCCAGGCCCTCGACGGGGTCGAGTGGATCCTGCACGCCGCGACGCAGGATCTGCCGTGCCTCGCCGAGGTGGGCCTGCGACCGAGCCGCCTCTTCGACACCGAGCTCGGCGCCCGCCTCGCGGGCCTGCCGCGAGTCGGACTCTCGGCCGTCCTCGAGCACTACCTCACGATCCGGCTCGCCAAGGAGCACTCGGCCGTCGACTGGTCGACACGCCCGCTGCCCGAGCCGTGGCTGCGCTACGCCGCGCTCGACGTCGAGCTGCTCGTCGGCCTGCGCGACGCCCTCGAGGCCGACCTGGAGGCTCAGGGCAAGCTCGACTGGGCGCGCCAGGAGTTCGACCACCTCCTCGACTTCACCGGTCCGCCGCCGCGGGTCGACCCGTGGCGGCGCACCTCCGGCCTGCACAAGGTGCGCGGCCGACGCAGCGCCGCCGTCGTGCGCGAGCTCTGGTACGCCCGCGACGCGATCGCCCGCTCGCGGGACCTGTCCCCCGGTCGGGTGCTGCCCGACGCCGGTCTCCTCGACATCGCGCGCGCGGCGCCGGCCACCCCGGCCGATCTCGCGGCGGCCTGCCGCCACAAGGGCGCCCGCCGCCACGAGCGGGAGTGGCTCGCCGCCGTCGGGCGTGGGCTCGACGTCCCCGAGGCACAGCTGCCCCCGGCGACCCTGCCGAGCGACGCGCCGCCACCCATCCGGGCGTGGGCCGATCGTGACCCGGCCGCCGCGTCCCGCTACGCCCAGGTGCGCGAAGCGATGCTCGCCTACGCGGAGGACCACGCGCTGCCGGTCGAGAACCTGCTCTCCCCCGATGCCCTGCGCCGCCTCGTGTGGGCCCCGCCGAGCGACGGGGACGTCGTCGCCGACCTCACCCGGCGCGGAGCCCGACCGTGGCAGATCGCGATCGCCGCGCCCCTCGTCGAGCAGGCCCTGCGCGAGCACCCCTCCTCCTGAGCGCTCGTCATCGGGCCGGATGGGGTCCGGACCGAGCGCTTACGTTTCCGGCCGGGACTCCGGCGTGCGACTCCACGGACGATCCCACGGGGGACCCCAGGAGGGATCCCGGTGGAAGCGCGGGTCCGCTTCGGGGATGAGCGCTCCGGTGACCTGGTGGTGCGGCCACTCCAGGGTGTGCGGGGCGGAGCGCGTCACGTAGTTCGGGGTCTCCTCGGCGTGCACGGTGTCGGGATGCACGGGCACGTGGGCGGCCGGCGGGTTCGCGGTCCACGCGGCGACGAAGAGGAGCCAGCGCACCGCGAGGTTCATCCACAGCAGGATCGTGCCGACCGCGGCGGCGGAGTTGAGCAGCGGATGGTCCGACAGCCCGACGAGGCTCGCGCCGCCGAGGCGCAGCACGCCGAGACCGAGCGCGCCGAGAAGCATCCCCTGCCGCAGGTCCGGCCACGGCACGCGCACGAGCGAGGTGACGCGGAAGATCAGCGCGACGAGGAGGGCGTCGAGCACCCCGGCGAGCAGGATCGCCCCGACGCCGAGCAGCACGGCGCTGAGCCGATCCCCCAGTCCGAGCCACGCCAGCACCCGCTCGCTGAGGAAGGTCACGCCGCTGACCAGCGCCGACGAGGCGACGATGAGGACGCTCAACGCAAGGAAGCCCGCCATGTCGAGGGCCTTGCCGCGCATGAACCGCAAGGGCGCCCCGCCGAGGCCGAACATCTGGCGCACGGTGCGGCGCAGCCCGGTCATCATCGTGGCCGCCCCGAGGAGCACGACGATCCCCGAGATCAGGGTCGTGAGGCTGAGGCCCGGGGTGCGGATGAGCAGCTCCGCGGGGATGAGCCCGTCGGTCGTGGGCGTGTCGATGATGCCGGGGACGACGCTGTTGACGCTGTCGATGAAGAGCTGCATGAGGTGCGGTCGGTCCCCGAGGAACGCCCGGCCGAGGCTGACCAGGACGGTGAGGCCCGCGGTGAGCGACACCATCGCCGCGAAGGTCACGCTCCCGGCGGACAGCCCGCCCCAACACACGCTGAAGCGCAGGCACGCCCGCACGATCCGCGGCTGGCGACCCACGTCGAGGACGTCGTACCACCACTCCCTCAGGGCCGCGGCGAACGCCGCGCGAGAACTCATGGGTGGCATCCTGCGGGACACCGCTGCCGGGCTCTGACAGCACACTCCACTACTGGCGGGTAACATAGCCTCGGAACAGCGTCGCGCAGCCCTGGTGACGCCCACCGGACGAAGGAGTCATCTGTGTCAGCTCGCCCCGAGGTCGTCTTCGTCGACGGCGTCCGCACCCCGTTCGGCAAGGCCGGACCCAAGGGCATGTCCGCCCAGACCCGCGCGGACGATCTCGTCATCGCCTGCATGCGTGAGCTGATGCGCCGCAATCCGCAGCTCCCGCCCGAGCGCGTCGGTGACGTCGCGATCGCGGCGACGACCCAGATCGGCGACCAGGGCCTCACGCTCGGCCGCCTCGCGGCGCTCCTGTCCGGTCTGCCGAACAGCGTGCCGGGCTACTCCGTCGACCGGATGTGCGCCGGTGCCCTGACCGCCGTGACGAGTGTCGCCGGGTCGATCGCCTTCGGCGCGATCGACGTCGCGATCGCCGGCGGCGTCGAGCACATGGGGCGCCACCCGATGGGCGAGGGCATCGACCCGAACCCGCGGATCCTGGCCGAGAAGATCGTCGACCCCTCCGCGCTCGTCATGGGCTCGACGGCCGAGAACCTCCACGATCGTTACCCCAGCCTGACCAAGGAGCGCAGCGACGCCTACGCCGTCGCCTCGCAGCACAAGTTCGCGGCCGCGCTCGAGGCGGGGCACATCCAGCCCGACCTCGTGCCCGTCGCGCTGCGCCACGACGAGCTCGGCTTCGGCGTCGCGACCGCCGACGAGCCGCCGCGCCCCGAAGCCACGGTCGAGGCGTTGGCCGACCTCAAGACCCCGTTCCGCCCGCACGGGCGGGTCACCGCCGGCAACGCGGCGGGCCTCAATGACGGCGCGACCGCCTGCCTCCTCGCCTCGGCCGACGCCGCGGCCGAGCTGGGCCTGAAGCCGAAGATGCGCCTGGTCTCCTTCGCCTTCGTCGGCGTCGAGCCGGAGGTCATGGGCATCGGCCCCGTGCCGGCCGCCGAGAAGGCGCTGGCGAGCGCGGGCCTGAGCATCGAGGACATCGACCTCTTCGAACTCAACGAGGCCTTCGCCGTGCAGGTGCTCGCCTTCCTCGAGCACTTCGGCATCCCCGACGACTCCCCCAAGGTCAACCCGTGGGGCGGCGCGATCGCCGTCGGGCACCCCCTCGCCTCCTCCGGCGTGCGGCTCATGACCCAGCTCGCCCGCGAGTTCGAGGAGCGCCCCGACGCGCGCTACGGGATGACCGCGATGTGCATCGGGATCGGGATGGGGGCCGCCCTCATCTGGGAGAACCTCACGACCGGCGACGACGCCGATGGCACGACGCAGACGACGACGCAGAAGGACGCATGATGAGCACCCCCGACCTCACCGCCGAGTTCACCGACGAGCTCGTGACGCGCGCGCTCGTCCGCGACGTCGAGATGCCCGCCGGCGCGGGCACGCTCGCGCTCGTCACCCTCGACAACGGCCGCGACCACACCAAGCCCAACACCCTGGGCCCCGCCGGCATGGCGGGCCTGCGCGACGTCGTCGCCCGGCTCGACGAGCGCGCCCGCGCCGGAGAAATCCAGGCGGTCGCCTTCACCGGCAAGCCGTTCATCTTCGCGGTCGGCGCGGACCTCACCGGCGTGCCGCAGATCGGCTCGCGGGAGGACGCCCTGGCGATCGCACGCCTCGGGCACGAGACGTACGCCGCGATCGGCGACCTGCCGGTGCCGAGCTTCGCCTTCGTCAACGGCGCCGTCATGGGCGGCGGGGTCGAGCTCGCGCTCGCCTGCACCTATCGCACGATGTCGGCCGGCGTCCCGGCCGTCGCGCTGCCCGAGTGCTTCCTCGGGCTCGTCCCGGGGTGGGGCGGGTGCTGGATGCTGCCGAATCTCATCGGTCTCGTCCCGGCGCTGAAGGTGATCATCGAGAACCCGCTGAGCAACAACCGGATGCTCACCGGCCCGCAGGCCGCGAAGCTGGGGATGGCCGACGTGCTCCTGGCGCCCGCCGACTTCCTCACCGAGTCGGTCCGCTGGGCCGCCGGCGTGCTCACCGGCGCCGTGACGGTCGAGCGCGCCGAGATCGAGCGCGACGAGCAGGCCTGGGAGGGCGCGGTCGCCGCCGCCCGCGCCCAGGTCGAGGCCAAGACCGGTGGCGCCGCGCCGGCACCGCTGCGCGCGCTCGACCTCATGTCGGCCGCCCGCACCGCCCAGCGCGACGACGCCTTCGCCGCGGAGGACGAGGCCCTGGCCGACCTGCTCATGAGCCCGCAGCTGCGTGCGGGGCTCTACGCCTTCGATCTCGTCCAGAAGCGCGCGCGCCGCCCCGCGGGCGCTCCCGACAAGTCCCTGGCGCGACCCGTGACGAAGGTCGGCATCGTCGGCGCCGGGCTCATGGCCTCCCAGCTCGCCCTCCTCTTCCTGCGCCGCCTCGAGGTGCCGGTCGTCATGACCGACCTCGACGCGGCACGGGTCGAGCAGGGGGTCCGATATGTCACGGACGAGATCGACAAGCTCGAGGCCAAGGGCCGCATCGGCGCGGACAAGGCCCGCCGCTACCGCGCCCTCATCACCGGAGCCACCGACAAGGCGGCCTTCGCCGACGCCGAGTTCGTCATCGAGGCGGTCTTCGAGGAGATGGGCGTGAAGAAGGAGGTGCTCGCCCAGGTCGAGGCCGTCGTCGGACCCGAGACGGTGCTGGCGACGAACACCTCGTCGCTGTCGATCACGCAGATGGCCGCCGACCTGGCGCACCCCGAGCGGGTCGTCGGCTTCCACTTCTTCAACCCCGTCGCGGTCATGCCGCTGGTCGAGATCGTGCGCAGCTCGGGCGACCGAGCGACCGACGACCCGACGCTGGCGACCGCCTTCGCGCTGGCCAAGGCGCTGAAGAAGTCGGCGATCCTCGTGAGCGACTCCCCGAGCTTCATCGTCAACCGCCTGCTCGGTCGCTTCATGAGCGACGTCGGCCGGATCGTCGACGAGGGCACCCCGATCGACGTCGTCGACCGCGCCTTCGCCGGCGTGACGCCGATGAGCCCGTTCACCCTCATCGAGCTCGTCGGACCGGCAATCGCCCTGCACAACAACGAGACCCTGGCAGCGGCCTTCCCCGATCGGTTCATCGTGCCGGCCTCGCTCAAGGCCCTCGTCGAGTCCGGACGGCGGGGCTTCTACACCCACGACGCCTCGGGATCACACCTCGACCCCGACGCCGCGGCCCTCGTCCCCACACCGGACAATCCGCGCATTCTGGACGCTTCGGAGGTGCGCGAGGCCGTCCTCGGCAGACTTGCGCAAGAGGCCCGACTCATGCTCGACGAAGGCGTCGTCGCCGCTCCGATGGACCTCGACCTCGCGATGATCACCGGCGCCGGCTTCCCCTTCTGGAACGGCGGCCTCACGCCGCTCCTGGACCGTACGGGCCTGTCGGAGCAGGTCGCGGGGGGTCGCTTCCTCCCCCGCGGCGTCGCCGACGCGCGCTCCTGATCGCACCTGTTCACCGGCCCGCGGCAGCACGTCCGCGGGCCGGTGAATAGTCCGTCGAAGTTGCCGGCACACCCACCGACGCCCGGGTGAAATGCCGGACGCGTGCAGGCTCCGTGCGACAATGGGTCGATCGTCCAGCTCGGGCGAGGCCCCGAGCCAGCCCGAGCATCGCGCTGTGTGGGACGCGCCAATGACCCCGAGTCGCTGCCTCGCGATATCTCACATATGAGCTAGCATCGGGAGCCATGAGTGACACGTACCTCGCACGGATCGGCACCCTCATCCGGGATGCGCGGAGGCACCAGGGCATGACACAGAACGAACTCGCCGAGCTTCTCGGCACGAGCCAGAGTGCGGTCGCACGCATCGAGCAGGGCAAGCAGAACCTGAGCCTCGAGATGCTATCCCGCATCGGAGAGAACCTCGACTCCCAGTTCGTCTCACTGGGCACCTCGGGCCCGCAGCACCTGCGGATCGAGGGGGGCACGAAGCTCTCGGGCTCCATCGACGTCAAGACGAGCAAGAACGCGGCCGTCGCGCTCCTGTGCGCCTCGCTGCTCAACCGCGGCAAGACCACGCTGCGCAGCCTGGCCCGGATCGAGGAGGTCAACCGGATCCTCGAGGTGCTCGCGAGCATCGGCGTGCGGACCCGGTGGCTGCCCGACAGCAACGACCTGGAGATCATCCCCCCGCCGCAGCTCGACCTCGCCGCGATGGACGAGGAGGCGGCGCGCCGCACGCGGACGATCATCATGTTCTTCGGCCCGCTGCTGCACGAGTTCGACTCCTTCCGCCTGCCCTACGCCGGCGGTTGCGACCTCGGCTCGCGCACGATCGAGCCGCACATGACGGCCCTGCGCCACTTCGGCCTCACGGTTGAGGCGACGAACGGCTTCTACGAGGCCGCCGTGGACACCGAGGTCGGCCCGACCCGTGCGATCGTGCTCACCGAGCGCGGCGACACGGTGACGGAGAACGCCCTCATGGCAGCCGCGCGCTACGACGGCGTGACCGTCATCCGCAACGCGAGCCCCAACTACATGGTGCAGGACCTGTGCTTCTTCCTCGAGAAGCTCGGCGTGCGGATCGAGGGCATCGGCTCGACGACGCTCACGGTGCACGGCGTGCGCGAGATCGACGTCGACGTCGAGTACTCCCCCTCGGAGGACCCGATCGAGGCGATGAGCCTGCTCGCGGCCGCGGTCGTCACGAAGTCCCAGATCACGATCCGCCGCGTGCCGATCGAGTTCATGGAGATCGAGCTCGCGCTGCTCACCGAGATGGGCATGAAGTACGACCTCAGCCCGGAGTATCCCTCGGCCAACGGGAACACCCGGCTCGTCGACCTCACGACGATCCCCGGGCCGCTCAAGGCGCCGATCGACAAGATCCACCCGATGCCCTTCCCGGGCCTCAACATCGACAACCTGCCGTTCTTCGCGCTCATCGCGGCGTGCGCCGAGGGGCGCACGATGATCCACGACTGGGTGTACGAGAACCGGGCGATCTACCTCACCGAGCTGACGAAGGTCGGCGCGAAGGTGCAGCTGCTCGACCCGCACCGGGTGCTCATCGACGGGCCGACCCGCTGGCGCGCCGCCGAGGTCATCTGCCCGCCGGCCCTGCGCCCCGGCGTCGTCGTGCTCATCGCGATGCTCGCGGCGCCCGGCGTCTCGGTGCTGCGCAACGTCTACGTCATCAACCGCGGCTACGAGGACCTGGCCCGCCGGCTCAACGCCCTCGGCGCGACCGTCGAGACGTTCCGCGACATCTGAGCAACTCCTGCACGAAGGGCGCCCACACGTCGGGCGCCCTTCGTGCGTTCGGTGGGGTCCGCGTCAGCGGCTCTCCTCCAAGCCCATGAGCCGGGCACCGTTATGCCAGAGGACCTTCCGCATCCAGTCGTCGCCGAGGTCGAGGCGCGCGAGGGCGTCGAGCTGATGGCTGTAGGGATAGGGGATGTTCGGGAAGTCCGATCCGAGGACGACCTTGTCGGCCAAGGTGCCGAGCCGCTCCCGATACCCCGGCGGCAGCGGCGCGAAGGCTTGCGTGAAGTCCGTCGCTGCCATCGTCGTGTCGAGATAGACGCGCTCGAACTCCTCCGCCAGGTCGGCGAACTCGTGATACTCCGGCAGGCCGAGGTGCGCGATGACGAGGGTGAGCCCGGGGTGCTCGGCCAGCACGCGCCGGATCCGCTGCGGCCCGGTGAACTCCCCCGCCAACGGCCCGGACCCGGCGTGGATGACGACCGGGACCCGCGCCCGCGCGAGCAGGTCCCACGCCGGGTCCAGGAGTGGGTCGTCGGGGGCGTATCCACCGACCTGCACGTGCATCTTGATCAGGCGCGCCCCGTCGGCGAGCGCCCGCCCGAGGTAGTCGGCCACGTCGGGCTCGGGGTAGAGCGTCGCGCAGTGGATCGCACCCGGCACGCGGCGCGCGAAGTCGGCGCTCCAGTCGTTGAGCCAGTCGGCCATCGCCGGCTTGTGCGGATAGCTCAGGGCCGGGATCGCGGCCAGCCCCAACTCCCGGAGCCGGGCGATCCGCTCGGCCTCGTCGAGCCGGTAGTGGATCGGCCAGTCCCGGCCGTACATCTCGCGCCCCCGGTCGAAGTAGGCCCACACCTTGCGCAGCATCGGCTCGGGCAGGAAGTGCACGTGGATGTCGGCGAGCCCGGGCAGGCCGAGGCCCTGCACATAGGCGGCGACCTCGGCGTCGCTCCCGGGCCCGGGCGTCGTCCGCGGCCGGTCCGCAGACCCGGCCTCGTCGCTTCGGTGCGTTATCGGATGGCTCGTCGAGCTCAGCGACTCGCGAGGATCCGGTCGACCGCGGCGGTGATCGCGGCGACGCCGGCGGGGTCGAAGAGGACGCTGTAGTGGTTGACGTCGCCGATGGCCGTGACGTGGATCGGCTCGGGCAGGTCGAGCACGGCGATGCGGTCGTCGTCATAGAGACCGATCGACTCGTTCATCAATCCCCTCTCGGCCCAGACGAATTCCACGGGCATTCCGGCCAGGGCCGCCTCTCGGGCAGCTGCGTGGGTCGCCGCGTCCGAGAGCACGTCGCGGCCGTCGGCGCGGATCGCCTCCAGGATGCACGAGGAGATCCACTCCCCGCTGCCGTCGTCGGCGGGGATCAGGTCGGCCAGCAGGTAGGCGGCGACGTCGGCGCCCGCCGGGGAGGCCAGGGCCGGCCCGACCGCGGGGTGCTGCCGCCAGAACTCGAGGTAGGCGTCGGAGTCGGCGAAGCGCATCGACAGCCGCGCCATCGCCGGCCCGATGACGGCCTGGAGGGCCGCATCGACGTCGAGGTCGGCGGGCACGGGGAAGGCCGGGCCACCGTCGACGAGCACCTCGCCGAGCATGCGCTCGGGGATCGTCACGCCGGCCAGCGCGGTGATGAATCCGCCCATCGAGTGACCGACGAAGACCGCCGTGCCGCCCCCTGCGTGGTCGACGAGCGCCGCGAGGTCGGCGACGTGCGCCGCCAGCCCATGGGGGCCCGGCAGCTCACGACTGCCGGCGCGACCGCGCAGGTCAGGAGACCAGATGCGGCACCCGGCCGTCTCCGGGCGGGCGGCCAGCGCCCGGGCCAGGGTGAGCCAGGACATCCCGTTCGCGGTGATCCCGTGGACGAGGACGAGCAGCGGCGCGTCGGGACCGGCCTGGGGACCGGAGAGGTCGTGGACGCGCAGTGTGCCGTCGGGGCGGGCGAGGTCGAAGGTGGGCTCGTCGGCGGCGGTGTCGTGAGCAGTCATACGCGCCAACGTAACCGTCAGACGACGCGCAGGGCCTCCCGGGTCACCCCGGTGCGATCGCCGGCGCGCTCGGTGCCGTCGCCGGGCCGCTCGTCGGCCGCCGCGAGGGTGGCGATGAGCCGGTCGGCGACCGCATCGGCGGTCAGGCCGGCGTCGGCGAGCACCTGCGAGCGGCTCGCGTGGTCGATAAACGCCTTGGGCAGGCCGAAGCGGTGGACGGGGCGGAAGTCCTCGACCTGGGCGAGCGCGGCGGCGACCCCGTCGCCGATCCCGCCCGCGACGAGCGCGTCCTCGACGACCGCGACGGCGCCGCTGCGGCGGGCCCGGGCCAGGAGCTGGGGGGAGACCGGGATGACCCAGCGCGGGTCGACGACCTCGACCGAATAGCCCTGCGCGGCGACCTTCTCCGCGGCGGCGAGCGCGACGGGCGCCATCGCACCGACCGACACGATGAGCAGGTCGCGGTCCGTGCGGTCGCCGTCGAGGGAATGTCCGACGCCGTGTCCGGCTCCGTCCGCCCCCTCCGAGCCGACCGAGGCGCTCGCCCGGGCACCGTGACGGGCGAGGATGTCGACCTCGCCGTCGTGGCCGATCGACTGCCTGACCTCGGGCTCGCTGCCCTTCGGGCAGCGGATGACCGTGGGGCCGTCGGTGACGTCGACTGCCTCGCGCATCGCCTGGTCGAGCTGGCTGCCGTCGCGCGGCGCGGCCAGGCGCAGGCCGGGCACGATCGACAGGAGCGACAGATCCCACATGCCGTTGTGCGACGCGCCGTCGGTGCCGGTCGCCCCCGCGCGGTCGAGCACGAAGGTGACCCCCGCGCGGTGCAGCGCGCAGTCCATGAGGACCTGGTCGAAGGCCCGGTTGAGGAAGGTTGCGTAGACGGCGACGACGGGGTGCAGGCCGGTGAAGGCCAGACCTGCCGACATCGTCGCGGCGTGCTGCTCGGCGATCCCGACGTCGAAGACACGGTCCGGATGGGCCTGGGCGAAGCCGCGCAGCCCGACGGGGATAAGCATCGCCGCGGTGAGGGCGACGACGTCGTCGCGTTCGCGGCCGAGCTGCTCCATGACGTCGGAGAAGTTGTCGGTCCAGCTGCGGCCCGCGATCTCCAGGGGCAGCCCGGTCTCGGGGTTGATGACGCCGACGGCGTGGAACTGGTCGTCCTCGTGGTTGCGCGCGGGCTCGTAGCCGCGGCCCTTCTCCGTGAGGACGTGGACGATGACGGGGCCGTCGAAGTCGCGGGCGCGGCGCAGCGCGACCTGCAGCGCCTCGAGGTCGTGGCCGTCGACCGGGCCGAGGTACTTCAGGCCCAGGTCCTCGAAGAGCACCTGCGGCGCGACGATGTCCTTGATCCCCTTCTTCACCCCGTGCAGGGCCTCGAAGACGCGACGGCCCACGACGGGCGTGCCGGTGATCGCGCGCTTGCCCCACGTGAGCATGTCCTCGTAGCTGCGGGTCGTGCGCAGGAGGCCGAGGTGCTCGGCCAGGCCGCCGGCGGTCGGGGCGTAGGAGCGCTCGTTGTCGTTGACGACGATCGTCAGCGGCAGGTCCTTGTCCGCCGCGATGTCGTTGAGGGCCTCCCACGCCATCCCGCCGGTCAGCGCGCCGTCGCCGATGACCGCGACGGTCCGTCGGCCGCTCTCCCCACGCAGCCGGCGCCCGCGGGCAATGCCCTCGGCCCAGGACAGCGAGGTCGAGGCATGCGAGTTCTCGACGACGTCGTGCGGTGACTCCGCCCGGCTCGGGTATCCGGACAGGCCGCCGCGGGTGCGCAGCCCGTCGAAGTCCTGGCGGCCCGTGAGGAGCTTGTGCACGTAGGAGATGTGCCCGGTGTCGAAGACGAGAGCGTCGCGCGGGCTGTCGAAGACGCGGTGCAGCGCGATCGTCAGCTCGACGACCCCGAGGTTGGGCCCGAGGTGTCCTCCGGTGCGGGAGACCTCCGAGACGAGGAAGTCGCGGATCTCCTGGGCCAGCCGGGCCAGCTCGTCGCGCGACAAGCCCGTCAGATCGGCGGGTCCGGTGATCGAGGCCAGCAAACTCACGGTGCGGCAGGTCCTTCCTCGGTGGTGCACCCGGCGGGGCCGGGTCGGTCACGTCGACGCCGTGACGACACCCGGCGGCGCCGGGGGGATCGGGTCAACCGTTCGAGACTACGCGCTCCGGCAGGTGGCAGGCATCGTGGAGCCTGGACGTGAGCTGATCGGACGCGCGCGCGTGGACCTTCCTAGACTTCGAGGCATGTCGATCCCAGGCCTCGAACCCACCCTTGCGAGCCCTTCCTCGAACTCCTCGAACTCGCCCGACGCCGCGGCGGGCACGTCCGGCGCCCTGAGCGGGCTCGCTACGGATCTGGCCCTCCTCGCCGGCCTGCACGAGCAGGTCCTGCGCGAGTCCGGCGGGCAGGAGCTCGTCGCCGTCATGGATTCGCTCGTCGCCGCGTGCCGCGAGCCCGGCAACGGCACCGGCGGCTCCCGCGCCGACGAGATCGTGCTCGGGCTCGACCATGAGACGACCGCCACCCTGACCCGCGCGGTGACGGTGCATCTGCACCTGACGAATCTGGCCGAGGAGCGCCAGCGGGCCCGGTCGCTGCGCGGCGAGGACGGGGAGTTCACCGGAGGCGTCGACGCCGGCGGCGTCGGTGAGGCGATCGCCGAGCTGACCGGCGAGACCGACGCGCAGACGGTCGCGGCCCGCCTGGCGGAGCTGCGGATCCACCCGGTCCTCACCGCGCACCCGACCGAGGCCCGCCGCCGCGCGGTGACCGGCGCGCTGCGCCGGATCGCGGCCCAGCTCGACCGCTACGACGACCCGCTCAACGGGCCGGCCGAGCGCGGCGTCGCGCGGCGTCGGATGCTCGAGGACATCGACATCCTCCAGCGCACCTCGACGCTGCGCAGCACGCAGCCCGAGCCGCGCGACGAGGTGAAGACGGTCCTCACCGTCTTCGACCACACACTCTTCCGTGCGATCCCGCGGGTCTACCGCAGCGTCGAGGCCGCCCTGCCCGGCGCCGATCCGGGGCGCGACGCGCCAGCCGTGCCCGCCTTCGTGCGCTTCGGCTCGTGGGTCGGCGGCGACCGCGACGGCAACCCGCACGTCACGGCCGCGGTGACCCGCGAGACGGTCGCGCAGCAGGCCGAGCAGGCGCTGACCCAGCTGCACCGCGAGGTCGACCGGGTGGCCCGGACGATGACGATGGACGCGACGTGGACGCCCCCCTCGGACGAGCTGCGCGCCTCCCTGGCCGTCGACGCCGTCGCGATGCCGGAGATCTTCACCAAGATCGAGAAGGACTCCCCCGGCGAGCTGCACCGGCAGAAGATGCTCGTCGTCGGCGCGAAGGTCGAGGCGACCCGCGCGCAGTTCGCGGGCCTGGCCTATCAGGACCCGAGCCAAATGCTCACCGACCTGCGCCTCGTGCAGGACAGCCTCGTCGCCGCGGGTGACGAGCGCAGCGCCCGCGGCGAGCTGCAGCACGTCATCTGGCTCGTCGAGACCTTCGGCTTCCACCTCGCCGAGCTCGAGGTGCGCCAGCACAGCGCGGTCCACGAGGCCGCCCTCACCGAGCTCCTCGGCCAGCTGCCGGACATCGCGGATCCGGCGGCGGCGGCCACCGACCTGGAGCTACTCGAGCGCCTGGCCACCGAGGGCTGGCCCCGCGCCGTGCTGCCGAGCAGCGAGCGCACCGGCGAGGTCCTCGACACGATCCGGGTCATGGCCTGGCTCCAGCAGCGCTGGGGCGCGGCGTGCTGCGGTCGCTACATCGTCAGCTTCACCCGCGGCGCGGCCGACCTCGTCGCCGTGCGCGCGCTCGCCCGCCTCGCCGTCGGCACCCGCCCGCTGCGCCTCGACGTCGTGCCGCTCTTCGAGACCGGCGCCGACCTGGCGAACGCACCCCGCATCCTGCGGGAGTGGGCGCAGCAGCCCTCGAGCCGCGGATGGCTCGAGACGACCGGGCGACGCGTCGAGGTGATGGTCGGCTACTCCGACTCCGCCAAGGACGTCGGCCCGGCGAGCGCGACCCTCACGCTCGACACCGCCGAGCGCGAGCTCGTCTCCTGGGCCCGCGAGGCCGGCGTCGAGCTCACTCTCTTCCACGGTCGCGGCGGCTCCCTCGGGCGCGGCGGCGGTCCGCTGCACCGCGCGATCCTCGCCCAGCCCTCGGGATCGGTCGACGACCGCTTCAAGGTGACCGAGCAGGGCGAGGTGATTTTCGCGCGCTACGGCGACCCAATGATCGCCCAGCGCCACCTCGAGCGGCTCGCCTCGGCGGTCCTGCTCACCGACGCACCCGACTGGTCCCGCGCGCGCGACGAGGCCGCGGCCCGCTACGCCGGGCTCGCCCACACGATCGACGCCCAGGCCCGCGGCTGCTGTCGGGCGCTCGTCGCGGCACCGGGCTTCGCCGACCTCATCGCCGCGGTGAGCCCGCTGGCTGAGATCGGTGAGCTGCGTCTGGGCTCGCGGCCGGCGCGCCGCAGCGGCGCGACCTCGGGTCGCAGCCTGGACGACCTGCGGGCCATCCCGTGGGTCTTCTCGTGGGCGCAGACGCGGGTCAACCTGCCGGGCTGGTATGGGCTGGGCTCGGGCCTCTCGGCCGTGGACGACCTGCCGCTCCTGCGCGCGGCCTATGCGGACTGGCCGCTCTTCGGCGCGATGATCGACGTCGCGGAGATGAGCCTGGCCAAGACCGACCGGAGCCTGGCGGCGCAGTACCTCGCCCTGGGCAACCGGCCGGACCTGTCCGAGCAGATCCTCACCGAATACGACCTCTCGCGGCAGCTCGTGCTGCAGGTCCTGGACCAGCGCGAACTCCTCGAGCGCAAGCCGCACCTGCGGACCGCCGTGAGCCTGCGGATGCCGTATGTCGACGCCCTGGGGCATCTGCAACTGCGCGCCCTGCGGATGCTGCGCACGCCGCACGACCCGCGCCGCGGGCCGCAGCCGGACGAGCAGGCATGGCGGCGGATCCTCCTGCTCACGGTCAACGGGGCGGCCGCCGGCCTGCAGAACACCGGCTGATCCCGCCCTCGGGTCGTGTTCACCTGGTGGACCCGTCGCCGACCCGGATTTGACACCCGACGATACACCGATGATTAGGTGAGGCTTACCTAATCATCTGTGTCAGGAGTCGCTGTGCCCGTTCGCCGTTCGTTCCCCGCCCGCGTCGCGACCCCGGCCCTGGCCGTCGGTCTCATCCTGCCGTTGGCCGCCTGCGGGCAGGATACCGGCCCGGGCGCCTCGTCCTCCGGCGCGGCGGAGCAGGGCAAGACCGTGACGGTCACCGACGCCCGCGGCTCGGTCGAGGTGCCCCGCTCCCCGCAGCGCGTCGTCGCCGTCGACCGCGTGGCGCTCGACATCATGGACTACCTCGGCCAGGAGCCGGTCGGGGTCTCCCAGCGGGTCATGCCGGAGTCGCTCAGCAAGTTCAGCGACAAGAAGTACACCGATGTGGGCACCCAGCAGGAGCTGAACTTCGAGGAGATCGCCGGGCTCGGGCCGGATCTCATCGTCCTCGGCGGCCGGTCGGCGACGCAGTACGACGAGGCGAAGAAGATCGCGCCCACCCTCGACATCACCGCGGCCAAGGGCGCGAGCACCCTCGACACCCTGCGCACGGCGAGCACCGCGATCGCCACGGTCTACGGCAAGGAGAAGCAGGCCGCCGATCGCGTGACGGAGATCGAGGCGCAGATGGCCGCGGTCAAGGCCAAGCCGCCGAGCACGGGGACCGGCCTGGTCCGCATGGTCAGCGGCGGCAAGCTCGCGGCCTTCGGCGCCGGATCCCGCTTCGGGCTCATCCACGAGGAGCTCGGGGTGCGGCCCGCCGCGACGAACCTCTCGACCGACCGGCACGGCCAGGTCGTCTCCTTCGAGTTCGTCAAGAAGGCGAACCCCGACATGCTCTTCGTCATCGACCGCGACAAGGCGGTCGGGCAGAAGGGCCAGGCGGCCCAGGCCGTGCTCGACAACCCGCTCGTGAAGTCGACGAAGGCCGCGACGAACGGCCAGATCACCTACCTCGACGGTCAGCAGTGGTACGCCCTGGGCAACGGGCTCAACGCCCTGCCCGGCATGGTCGGCGAGATCGACGCCGCGCTGACCAAGGCCAAGACCGTCGCCAAGCCCGCCGCTCCCGTCGATGCCGGCGGCGCCGGGGGCGCCTCGGGCACCGGCAGCCCCTCGAGTGCGCCGACCACCTCGGCCACCGGGACGTCCGGCGCATCGTGACCGTGGACCTTCAGGCCGGCCCGGACGCACGCTCGACCCCGAGGGTGCGTCCGGGCACGGTCGCGTCGGGGTCGGTGTGGGAGCCGGCGACAGGCACTTCGGCACGTGCGGACCAGGCCAGTTCGCCTGCATCGGTGAGCCGCTCCGGGTCGACGGCGGCGCGGGTCGTCGCGGTCGCCGGTCTTCTCGCGCTCGTCGTGCTCACGGTGGCCAGCCTCGGGGTCGGGGTCGCCGACTTCGACCTCTCGACACTGCTCACGAGCCGCGGCCCCCGCACGGCGGCCCTCCTGCTCGCGGGCTCGGCGATGGCGGTCTCGGGCCTGGTCATGCAACTGCTCGTGCGGAACCGGTTCGTGGAGCCGTCGACGGCCGGGACGACGGAGTTCGCGAGCCTCGGTGTCCTGGCGGCGACGATCTGGATGCCGGGCGCGCCGATCGGGGTCAAGATGCTGATCGGGACGCTCGCGGCGCTGGCGGGGACGGCGATCTTCCTGCGGATCCTGCGGGGGCTGCCGACGCGCAACACCCTCCTCGTGCCGCTCGTCGGGATCATGCTCGGCGGGGTCGTCGGCGCCTTCTGCACCTATCTCGCGTTGCAGTTCGACCTCCTGCAGAGCCTCGGGGCATGGACGAGCGCGGACTTCTCGACGGTCATCGCGGGGCGCTACGAGCTGCTCTGGCTCGTCGGGATCCTCACGGTCGTCACCGTGCTCGTCGCCGACCGGTTCACGGTCGCCGGCCTCGGCTCGGATCTCACGACGAACCTCGGCCTCGACCACCGCTCGACGGTGCGGCTCGGGCTGGCGCTCGTGTCCGTCGTCGTCGCGGTCGTCGTCGTGACGACCGGGGCGATCCCCTTCCTCGGCCTCGTGGTGCCGAACGTCGCGCGGCTGTTCCTCGGGGACAACGCGCGCCGCCCCGTGCCGGGGGTCGCGCTCGGCGGGGCCCTGCTCGTGCTCAGCTGCGACCTGCTCGCACGGCTCGTGCGCTACCCGGCCGAGCTGCCGCTGGGGACCGTCCTCGGCGTCGTCGGCGCGTCCGTCTTCCTCTACCTGCTCCTGAAGGATCGTCGTGTCCGCGCCACCTGACCTGCAGACCCTGCCGGCCTCGGCCCCGACCTCGACTAGGGGCGAAGCCGCTCCCCCAGCGCCCGCGGGTGTCGACCGGCGGGCGCGGCTCGTCCTCGTCGCGCTCGCGCTCGCCGTCGTCGCGATGTCCGCCGCCTACCTCACGCTCGGGGTCCGCGGCGGGTGGGCCTACGTCCTGCCGCGCCGGGCGACGACCGTGGCCACGCTGCTGCTCGTCGCCACGGCCGTCGGCATCGCGACCGTGCTCTTCCACACGATCACCGACAACCACATCCTCACGCCGTCGGTCATGGGCCTGGACTCGCTCTACCTGCTCACCCAGACCGTCGCGGTCTTCGCGATCGGGTCGGCCGGCGTGACGCAGCTGCCCGAGGTGACGCAGTTCGTCGCGGCGCTGACGCTCATGACGGGGCTCTCCTACGTGCTCTATCGCCGGCTCCTGCTGGGGCTGGGCCACGACCTGCACCTGCTCGTCCTCGTCGGGATCGTGCTCGGAGTGCTTATGCGCTCGCTCACGAGCTTCTTCACCCGCGTCATGGATCCCACCGAGTTCCTCGTGCTGCAGGACCGGATGTTCGCCGACTTTACCGGCGCGCCCCTGCCGGCGCTGGGGATGTCGGCGCCCGTGTGCGTGCCGGTGCTCGCCCTGCTGGCCCGCGAACATCGGACGCTCGACG